>ERZ842401.2130-NODE-2130-length-26931-cov-98.017637_pt1 | contig 26931 bp, 24 predicted proteins | sample MGYA00521270_ERZ842401 | MGnify/ENA primary metagenome ERZ842401 (study PRJEB31892, sample SAMEA3878208) | bioreactor metagenome | biome: Moose rumen | place: Sweden | collected 2011-10 | study: EMG produced TPA metagenomics assembly of the PRJEB12797 data set... | reverse complement strand
CTGATTGGGGAATGTAGATGGGTGGATGGCTGATTGGGGAATGTAGATGGGGATGGCAGGCTTTAGGGTGGCGGATGATGGGTGGCGGATGATGGGTGGCAGATGATGGGTGGCAGATGATGGGTGGCGGATGATGGGTGGCGGATGATGGGTGGCAGATGATGGGAGACGGATGATGAGAGGCGACTGACTGGGGGAGCGCGTAAGGAAAAGAACTGGCGACCGTGCATTCAAAGCATAGTCGCCAGTTCTTTTTTTTAGAGTTTTCCCCAAGTGGGGGTGAGGCTATAGGCTTTGGCCTGCCGACTTCCTCAGGTGAAGCGGGGGGAGGCTCTGGCCTACAAGGTGGCTGCGGTCTGCGAGCGGGGTGTTACGGTCTGCCGGTTTCCTCGTCGGATGAGTCTTGCTCAGAGGTCTTCTTGCTGTCAGAAGGCAGTGAGTCGACGTTGATGAAGGATGCCTTCTTGAGGAACTCTCTGGAAGTGAGGTTGTCCTCCTGGACACCGTCGGGAAGGAAGCGTATGTGCAGCCCGACGAGGTCTTTTGCTGGTGAGAACTTGCTGGCGTCGGTTACTCCTTCCTTGTTCTCGATGGTGAGGTAGAATGTTCCGAGTTCGTCGATCTTGACTTTCTTGGACTCAAGGAGCATCTCGATGAGGCATGACTTGAACTTGTTGAGCACTCCGTAGACGGTGTCTTCAGTCCATACGCTTCCGTGTTCGCTGATGTGTCGTGCGAGCTTTCGTGTGTTGATGGTCTCGGTGGCGATGGGCCATGCGTAGAGCTTGCCGTAGCCTTTGTTGTGCGAATTGTTGTTTTTCCGCATCTGATAGATGAGTTTCGACATAGTGTTTTGGTTTTTGTGTTGTTTTGTTTGTGTTTGTTTCTGCGATCGCGCCTGCAAAGTTAGTGTGTTTGTCGTTGCTGTCGGCTCCTTGTGGTCGTATATGGTTTGTTGTGGCCATTTGTGTGTGTTTGCTATGGCTCTCCTATCTCGGCAACGATGCTTTCCACCTCTTTCGGTGTGAAGCTTCTGGGGCTTCCTTTCTGTTGTTTTGCCTGTATGAGCATGTGTAGTGTGGGGTTGAGTCTGATCCATGCCTTTAGTTTCTTCCAGGCGGCTCTTTTCGTGAGTGTGGGGAAGTATTTCAGCGCGAGTTCTGTCCTGCCGTATGCCTTTATGGTGAATTGTTCTGTCTTCATCTGTTTTTTGTTGTTTGAAAGTTTGCTGGTTCCGATTATTTTTTGTATCTTTGCAGTCGTAAGCGCCGTCAATGGGTATGATGTTCTACCTGCCACAGGAGCGGCCCTTCGTGGGTAGCTCCGCCAAGGCGCTTTTTTCATGTGCCCACCCTTACTCTCATCAGGTGGTTGCCTACGCCGTAGTGCCAGTTGGCTGCCACTGTCGTTGCGTCCTGCAGGCAGACGAAGTAGCGGGGGCTGCTCGGTGTTATTTCTGTGTGTGCTGTCTGCCACACGTAGTTGCCGTAGAGTGCGTTGAGCTTGTTCTTGATGGTGTTGGCCGTTGCCAGGCTGTTGGCAGCGATGGCTGAGCGTAGGGTCACGTCGATGGGTATGACGTTCGAGACGATGCGGAATCCTGATATCTCGCCAGCCTGTGTCTCGTTTACGGCCAGTGCGACGGCGAGCTTGTGCGGGCAGTGCCTCACGCCTGGAAAGGCTGTTGCGTCGTCTTTCAGTGCCGTCTGTCCGACGAGGATCCACTTGTCGTTTTTCTGATTATATTTCACGCCCTTGCCTGCCGATGTGCTTATCTCAAGGAGCAGGTTCGACAGTGCCGTGTGTGCGTTCTTCGTGCGTCCTCTGCTGGCCAGGTCCCACGTTATGCGGCGCCACCCGTTGCTTGTGGCCTGTCCGGCGGGAATCATTAAGCCGGCGCTGTTCGGGCTGTCGAAGAGCAGCCGGCGCCACTGCATGGAGTCCATCAGGCGCGTGGCTTTGCCGTCATCGTCCTTCACCTTTGATGTGCATTTTCTCCTGACGAGCAGCACCGGCTCGACGCGTGAGGGCCATGCCTTGTCGGTGGTGTATCCGCCGATGCGCAGCTCGAGTGAGAAGTTCTTTATGCGTGCCTGTAGCTGCAGGTGGTATATGTCGGCCGTGCTGGCCAGTATCCAGTTGCGCAGCTGTGCCGCGCGGTTTGCTCCGATGTAGTTCATATATCTGTTCTGGTGTTTTGTTGTTGTCGGGGTTGTTGTTGTCAGTAAGGGGCCGCTGCAGTGTCGGCGGCCCCTTGTCTTGAGGTGTTGTGCTGGGTAGCAGCAGGTGTTCAGGAGGCGTTGAGGATGTTGGCCAGCTCCTGCTCTGTCATCTCCTGCACGTCGTCGTCGGTGAGGTAGCCCGAGAGGTCCAGTTCCTTGGTGCCGAGCTTCTCGTACTTGTCTGTTATCCAGATGTACTCGTCGTAGATGTTCTGTCCGCTGCCCTGGTTGGCCACGAGGTATATCTTGCCCTTTGCTCCGGTTGCGGGCAGCGTCTGCACCACCTCATACTCGAAGCTGGTTATGCCTCCGAGTGCTGTTGCGATGGCTCCCTGCACGTCGCTTGCCGTCTGGAATCCGGCCCCGTTGGCGAGCTGGTTGGTGTTGGTGGGCACCGTGATGTCGACGGCCTTGCTTGTGGGGTTTACCTTTGTTCCGTTCACCTTGACCGTCTCGATGACGTTCACCTGTGCGTTGGCCGCAATGCCTGTGAGCTTGTTGTCCTTGGCCGATGTGAAGTTGACGTCGGTGTGCACGTAGCTGGCGTCGGCCACGAAGTTCGAGTCGTTGGTCAGGTCGCTGGTCTTCGTTGGCACCTCGATGTCCACCTTTTTCGACGAGATGGTCTGCTCCGTGCCGTTGACCGAGATCTTGGTGATGGGGCTGACGTCGGCGTTCTGTGCAATGCCGTTCAGCTTCACGGCCATGTTGTCGGTCAGCAGTCCACCCTTTGTTGCCGTGGCGTTGGCCAGGTCGGTGATGTCGGACTTGGTGTGCTTGTGGCCTGCTGCGCTGTAGACGTCGCTCAGTGCACCGATGGCGCTGCTGATTTGGCTCTTCACCCAGTCGCGCAGCTGCGCGATGCGTGCATTTGAAAGAAACTTTGCCATAATGTTTGAATGTTGTTTAAAAGGGTTAATAATGATGTTTAAAAATGTCCGCGCCTTGTGCGCGGGTTGTTTCGGTTGGTTGTTTGTGTCGGCAGCTCATCCCTGCAGAATCAGGGCCAGCTCCTGCTCGCTCATCTCCTCGGCGGTCTCTTCCTGTTCGAGTGCGTCTATGCGTTGTTCGAGGTGGCTGATGGCCTCGAGTGCCAGCGGGTCCTGCTCTTCCAGGCCTGCAATGTAGTCGAGGTACTGCTGCAGTGTTCCCTGGTTGCCAGCGTCGCGCCACAGCTCGTAGGCGTTCTTTCCTCTTGTTGCGGCCTGTGTGACGTAGAGCAGGTCGATGGCCATGCCCGCCTGTCGTGTGCCTTCCAGTGTTTCCAGGCAGATGCTTGCCTGCTGGTTGTTCTCCACGATGCTTATTGCTGCGCTCTCCACTGCGCATGCGCTGCGTCCTTTCACGGTGGCGTTCAGCTCTATGGCATAGGTTCCGGCGGGTGTTGTCCCGGCGATGTCGGTGACTATTGTTCCCGTCTGGTTGTCGTCGGCGGGGTGTGCCTCGAGTGGCCATCTCCTGCCGTTGCTTCCCACGAGTGTCAGCGTGTATCTGTCGCAGAGGTCGAAGTCGAAGGGTGTGCGCCCGTTGTCCTGTGTGACGGTGACCCTGAGCAGCACGTCGTTGCCGCGCACCCATGCCAGCCGGCGGTCGTTTCTGTTGCATCTGTTTGTCATATAGCGTTGTCGTTTTGGTTAATGTTTTATACGAAGTAGAGTGCATCATTGCTGAACGTGTCTGGCATGTCGGTCTCCTTCCTTGCCTCGAGCACTGCCCAATAGTAGTCTGACGTTCCTTTCTTCACGGAGTACAGCCGAACATAGCTGAACAGCGATATGTCCATGTTCTGATAGAGCACTGGACTATTGCCTACAACGGGGATGGCAAATGCGGGGGTTGTCCGAGTGAGCCATATTGCCCCCCGGCCGTCATCAGCGGCCTGCAGCTGCTGGGCAGCATAGTTGATGATATCCACCACCTTGCCAGGGTATTCGCCCGCCGATGGCAGGGGTACCTTTCTGCGCCACCATCCGCCCGTAGTCCTGTTCGCCCCGCTGCCCGAATGTTGCGTGTAGTTCGTGTGTATGAATATCAGGTCGGCATTGCCAGTGTCGGTGGTTCCAACGGCAGCCCATGCTGTGCTGTCCATCTGCCGTATCACAGCAGTCGAGCCGCTGCTTGCCAGCTCGACGACGTGCCTGTAGAAGTTGTCGGCCCTTATTGTTCCCCCGAAGTATCCGTCGCCCGTGCTGACGAGGTTGCCCTGCCGGTCGATGGCGAAGGTGGTGTCGCCGGCGTTGTTCTTTATCTTGAAGTTGTCGGCCTGTGCCGTTATCTTGCGGTTCTCGATGTCGATGCCCGTGCGCACGAGTCCGTCCTTGAGTTCGTCGCCCATATAGGGTGTGTAGCCTGCGTATGCCCCGCTTATGTTCAGCTCCACGTTGAGTCCGTTGATGACCTCTACATCCAGTGCCTGCCGCAGCCCGTCGAGTTCGAATTCTTTGCTGAAGGTTCTTAGGAAGTCCGACCCTGTGCGCTCTGCTGCGCTTAGGTCGGCTGCCGCGAATGCCTCGCCGTTGTATAGCAGCTGTCCGTCGGCCTCCACCTTCACCGTCACGCTGCCCGACGTGACGTCGGCCGTATAGTCGTTCCCCTCGAGGTCGAGCTGCACGACCAGCTTTCCCCTCGCGTTGATGGGTGCGAAGTCGTCGAATTCCACGGCAGCCTCTATGGGGTGGTAGTCGTCGCCAGGCGAATAGATGTCATTCCCCCGATAGCTGAACAGCGTTTCGGTCTCGTCGGAGTAGACGGCCATGCTTATGCTGCCAGCCAGCTGCTCCACTGCCGACAGTCGGCGCTTGTGTCCGTCGACGGTCTGGCTGACGGTCTGGGCGAGCCGTTCGGCTGTCTGCACGCGGCTGCTGAGGCTGTCGACCTGGTGCACGAGTCCTGTGTCCTCGTCGCGCACGAAGCGGTCTATCTCCGAGTATTCGGCGCTGAGGTCGTTGATCTGTTCGACCCAGTGGCGTCCGGGCCGGTTCACGCGGAAGGGTATCTTCAGCTGTCGGCCGCTGACGTTGCCGAAGCTTAGCGTCAGCATCACCCATCCCTTGCTCACGGGGTTGGCCTCGGCGTCCTCCAGTGCTATGTCGGTCAGCGCCACGGTGGTGGTGCGTGTCGTGTCGTCGTATGTTGCCGTGGCCGAGCAGTTCAGGAACGACAGTGCCGTCACGCTGTGGGCCACCGGCTCGCCTCCGCGCATCACGCGCACCTGTGCCGTCTCTGCCGTGGTGTGGTCGTTGTCGCCGTTGCTGTCGGTCTCGGCCAGCATCACCGTCGGTGTCGCCTCTATGGTGTAGCCGTCGGTGCCCTGCGGGCCTTGTGATCCCTGCGGTCCCTGCGGGCCTTGTGGGCCTTGTGGGCCGTCGTTCACCATGCCCAGCACGATTGCAGCCACCTCCTCGTCGGCGAGCCCGTCCTGGTGTCCGTAGAGCATGCGTATGGTCAGCTTCTCGGCTATGGTCTGCACGTCGTCGGCCGGCACGCCATAGCCGTCGGTTATCAGCTGGAAGCGCGGGCCCTCGTGGGTTATCAGTGCGCAGCTCTTCCATTCGCCGTCATCAGTCCTGTACTGGCACCAGTAGCGCTTGTCGGTGGCCTGCTGCACGGCTCCCAGCGGGCACGCCACGCGCTGGCTGCTCCCTGCCTTGCGCCATCCGCTGAGCAGTATGGCGCCTGTCACTATGTTGCCGTCGCCGTCGGTGTGTATGGCGTCGGTGTCGGCCTCTATGGCATAGGTCACCGCATCGTCGCCCTTGTCGCCTTTGTCGCCCTTGTCGCCCTTGTCGCCTTTGTCGCCCTTGTCGCCGTCGCTGCCTTTCAGGCTCACCTCCTTCCAGTTCGTGCTGGTCGTTCCCGGTGTCTCGGTGGTGCCGCCCTCGTCTGTGCAGAGGCAGAGCCACCGGCTCTCGCCGTAGTCCCACTCGTCGTAGTAGTAGCTCGTGCTGCCCTGTGTCCAGTCGCCGCGATAGCGTGTCAGCGGCTGTGCGTCGCCTGCGCTGGCGTCGACAAACACCCTCAGCTTCCTGGCCGATATGAGCACCTCGGCGGGCGTTATCTTCGTTGTCAGCTTGCCTGCCAGCGCGAAGCTGTTCACTCCGGCATAGACGTAGGGGCCCGTGTCGGGCCCGTCGGCGCGTGTCATGTAGAAGCCCATGCGGCGGGCGTCGGTCTGGCAGCCCATCTGCACCACCTGGTCGTCGGCTGCCGGTGTGTCGCAGTCGGTGGCGGCGTCCCATCCTGCGAAGATGTGGGTGTCGGCATCGGTGGCCTGCGGGTGTGCCTCGGCGTATGCCTGGCGCAGCTGTGCGTAGAGCGTGGTGTTGTCGTTGTAGCACAGTGCGGGGCCGCTGTCCCTGGTGGCGGCCAGCTCGAACCAGTTGTAGGTCTTGCCCTGGTAGTTGTAGCCGGTGCCTGTGCGCACCACGAGCCGCCAGTAGTAGCGGTTGGCCACGTTGTAGGCCGTGCCCTCCCTCACGTTGAAGGTCTGGCAGCGTGCCTGGTCGCCGGGGCGCCATCCGTTGATGGTCTGCAGCGTGCCGTCGTCGGCCAGCTCCAGACAGCGCCATGCCCACACGAGGTCCTCGTCATACTGTCCCTCGGCCATCACGCGCCCTGCTCTGCTCACGGGCAGCACGGCGGCCACGGTGCTGGCGGCAGCGCTCTGCACCAGCTCGGCGTTGAGCCATGTGGTGCGGCGTATCTCCACCTCGCTGAAGCGTGCCTTGCGCCTCACGTCGAGCATGTCGGTGGCCACGTGTCCCAGCCCGTCGGCGTCGACATAGGCGTGGTAGCCCCTGCCGCTCAGCGGGTCGTCGTCGTGTTGCGGGCTGTGCACGTCGGGTGCTGCCACGCTGGCCAGTGTGGCGTGGCCCTCGCCGTCAATGCCGAAGAGCTGGCGGGCCTTCACCCACAGCCCCTTCACAAATCCTGTCAGGCCCTCTGCCTGGTCGTCCTGGTCGCGTCGCAGGAACCGCTTGTATGCGGGGCTGTCGGCGTCGATGTCGTGTGCGCTGGCTGCGTGGTCGGCCTCGTCGGCATGGTCGGCCACGTCGGCCGTTCCGGCATGCAGCGCCTCGTCGGCCTGGGTGGCGTGGGTGGCGTGGTCGGCCTCGGCGGCAAGGTCGGCCTCGTCGGCCGTTCCGGCATGCAGTGCCTCGTCGGCCTGGTCGGCTGTTCCGGCGTGGGTGGCCTCGTCGGCTGTTCCGGCGTGGGTGGCCTCGTCGGCGCGGGTGGCGTGGCGTGTGGTGGCCTGGGTGGCGCCGGTGGCGGCTGTGGCCGTGGCTGCGGTGGCGGCCTTGTTCTTCTTGCGTACTAACAGTGTTTCAATCATGTCCGAATCGTGTTTCAATCGTGTCTGAATGTCGTTCTTGTTGTGTCCTCAGGTTGCCTCAGCTGCTCTCTCTCAGCAGCAGGCGTGCGGTGCCCTCGGCCAGGTCGCGGCTGATGGCCAGCGGCACGAAGGTCTTGCCGTCGAGTGCCTGGTGGCGGTAGGTGTTGAACAGGCTTACCGCCCCGTCGGCCTTGTCGCGCAGCGTCTGCTCGAGCGTTATGTGCGGCGTGCTGAGCAGTCGGTGGCAGTGGTCCAGGTACAGCTGCTCGGCCTTGGCGGTGTCGCCCGTGATGCGGTCCTTCAGTGCCGTGGTGCCCAGCCCGGTGGCGGTGCTCTGCACGGTCGAGAGGCTCAGCACCTCGGCAACGCCCAGCAGGGCGCGGTCGGCGGCGGTGAGTGCCGAGGTGAGGCAGAACTCCAGGTCGTCCTTCACGTCGGCTGGCTGCTGGCTGCCTGGCGTCATGTATACCAGGTCATCGCCGTCGAGTCCGGCCACGTGGGCGTTGTCGCTGATCACGCTCACCTCGAAGTTCTTCAGCACGATGCTGCCCACGTGTGCCATGGGCCTGCTTATGCCCGTCAGGACCGCTATGTCCTGCCACGGCGACTGCCTCGTGCTGAGGATGGGGTCCCACTGTGTCTCGTAGGGCCCGAGCACCATGAACTTCAGCTTGCCTGCCAGCCTGTCGGTGCTCCTTATGGGTATGGCCGTCCCGCTGGCGTCTATGCCCATGCTGATGTCCACGTTGTCGGCCAGGTCGAAGTCGGTGCCTATGATCCAGTCGCCCGGCTTGGGGTCTATGCCCAGCGTGAAGCTCTGCGCCAGGTACTCGGCGTCGCTGCCGCACTGGCTGCGCTCCTTGTAGTCCTGCCACACGAAGTCGGCCGGTGTGCCCGTGGTGCCTTTCTCCACGAGACACTTGCTGCCCACGATGAGCATGCACGAGAGCAGCGGCAGCTTGTCCACGCTGTCGGCGCGTGCCGTGCTGTATTCCAGCTGGCATGCCGCGCCCTTGTTGTCGAGTATCAGCCCGTAGGGGGTGTCGGTGTCGGGATGTGGCGTGGCGGCGGGTGTGGGGGCCTTCCACTGCCGGCGGGTGTAGTAGCGGTTGTCGCCTGCGGTGTCCTTCACGGTCTTGCCGCCGTAGGCCAGACGGAACTGCAGTGCCGGTGTCTTGGCGTTCAGCTCCGCCCATGGTGCCGTCATGGGCATGTTGCCGGTCAGCTGCACCTTGCCCGAGAAGACTATGTAGTTGGTGGTGGCGGCGTCGGCCGGCGAGAGCACGCAGCAGGCCACGGCGCCGTTGTACACGGCCACGGGTGCCGACTGTCTGAGCCAGTCGGCGTCGGGCTTGGGATTGGCCAGCGACTCGTTGCCGTTGACGCTCACTATGAGGCAGTCCGTCAGGCTCACGTTGGGTGTGCGTCGGCGGCTGTTCAGCGTGTTGTAGTTGTCCTCCTGGCTGCCCGTGGCCATGATGGCTGCGCCGATGTGTGTGCGCAGCATGTTGGGCAGCTCTTGCTGCGGGCGCAGGCCTCCGTTGCAGTAGAGTGCCACGTGGTCCAGTGTCTCGTCGCCGAACACGGGGAAGGTCCATCGCGGGTGCTGCTTCACCCATACGTACCAGTCGCGCTGCCCAGCGCTGTCGTAGCTGGTGGCGGCCGCGTCGTGGGTGATGTCGTAGAACCCGTTCAGCGCGTCGGCGCCCTCGCCCCAGCACCACAGCTCGCTGACGTACTTCTGCGGTGCGCTGTAGGGCGACGTCAGCGCGTCGGCCTCCAGCGGGCTGTCCACGAGCTTGTCCAGCGTCTTCAGGCGGCACGTCAGCTCCAGCCGTGCGTAGGTCTGCTCCAGGCTCAGCTGCGTGTCGGTGTCGGCGGCCAGGTCGTCGCTGATGACGGTCTGCCGCGGCGACGTGCGCGTGGTGGCGTCGCCGTCGAGCGAGTACCAGCGCAGCGTGCCCGGTGTCTGGCCGCCCTGTGCCACGGTGTCCCAGGCGTAGATGTAGAAGGTGAGTCCCTGCTGCACGATGTGCATGTCGGCGAAGCGCACCATCTCCTCCACCACGTCGGCACAGCTCCACACGCCGGTCTCGTCGTCGCCCATGAAGAGCAGCTCCGAGACGGCCAGCCCCCTGAAGGTGCCCGAGCCTGCCGTGCCGGGCGTGGCCGTGGCGTCGGCGTCGGTGCGGCTCAGGTCGTGCACCACGGCCACGCCGCGGCCTGCGGCCAGGTCGAGTCCGGTGCTGAGCCGTCCCAGCACGTCGGCCAGCACGTCGGCCATGGGCCTGATGGCGGCTGCGGTGCGGGCCGCGGCATAGGCGGCCTTGCTGTCCGTGGCGACGTAGGGCACCAGGCTGAGCGCGGCCAGCACGTCGATGCAGTTCAGCTCCACGCTGTCTTCCACGTCGTTGTAGGGCTGGCTGTAGGCCTGCGGGTCAATGAATCCGGCAAAGAGGCATTCGCCGCCGCGCCAGATGTTGACCACGGCGTCCGTGCATCGCTCCTGGAAGAACAGGTGGCCGCTGTAGCGCAGGGCCAGCAGGCGTATGGTGGCCGTGTGGCGCAGCAGGTGGTCGGTGACGCTCCTGGCCTCGGCGCTGATGGTCACGGGGCTGTCGCCGTCGAACCGCAGCCCGGCCTCGTCGGTGCCTATCTCGGCCTCGGCGGTGCGGTCGCCGCGGGTAACGATGGCCAGGCTGATGGTCTGGCCTTCCGCGTTTATGAATTGTCCGTGTATATACATATCCTTGTTTTCAAGTTTTACATTCGTTCCCGTCACTCCACCCTCACTCTCCTCCTGCCTGCATGGGCGCCTGTGAGCGACTCGTTGGCCAGCACACCCACGAGGTTGCGCCCCTCTATCTTGAAGCGCACGCGCAGAGGCTGCTGCTGCCGCGGCTCGAGCATGGCGCTCAGGCGGTCGAGCGGTGCCACCACCTCGGGGTTGCGGGCCGCCCCGGCATACTCGCCTATGAGTGCCATGGTGGGTCCCATGACCAGGCCGCCGGTGGCCAGCGCCACGGGCAGGGGGCCTGTGAGTGCCTGGAAGAGGCGTGCCTGCTGCTGGTGGTTCAGTATCATCTCGCCGCTGTTCACGCGGGCCAGCAGACGGTCGCCGGTGGGGCTGCTGCCGCCCACTATGCCACCGTCGGCAAAGGCGCCTGCCATGCCCAGCGCAGCCACCACGGCGGCCAGTCCGGCGGCGATGGCAGCGAGGCTTGCGGGGAAGGGCAGCTTGGCTCCCTCCTTCGTCACCTCGGTGATGGCCTGCGTGCCGTTGGCAGCGGCGTTCTTCAGCGCGGCCTGCGTGTTCAGCTCGGTGGCCACGGTGTTGGCCGTGGTGACGGCCGTGTCGGCAGCCGTGGCGGCGCTGCCCGCAACGGTGGTGGCGGTCTTGGCCTGCTCGGTCTGCTGCGTCAGGCGGGTGGCCGCGGTCAGCGTGTCTATCATGGTGACGATGGCCCTCACGCCGTCGTACACCTGCAGGGCGGCGTCAACCACGGCGGTGAGCACCTGCCAGGCGTCGGCCTGTCCGCTCAGGGCGTCGCTCACGGCCTGTATGCCGCTGCCTATGCCCTTCAGGCCGTCCCATCCGCTGCGGTAGGTCTCCATGCTGTGTGCGGCGTCGCTGGCAAAGGCGGCATAGTCCTGGCGCAGCTGCTGCAGCTGGCGGCGCTGCTCGTCGGTGAGGTCGGGGTTGGCCAGCTGGCGGTTCAGGTCGCGCAGCTTCTCGGTCAGCGCCTCGAAGCCCGTGGCCTTTATCTTCAGCCTGTACTCGCGCCCGGTGAGCGCCTTCAGCTCGGCCACCTCGCGCTCCATCTGCGGCAGCTCTATGCCCAGCCTGATGGCCTGGCGCCGCTGTGTCAGCCGGTCTATCAGCGCCTGCGTCTTCTGCACCTGGCCGGCGTCCTCGCGCTGCTGCTGCTCGGTATACAGCTGTATGGCCGCATCGACGCCCTTCAGGCTGTGCAGTGCGGCGGGGTCAATCTCACCCGTTGTGTCGAGACCGAACTGCGACTTTGCGGCGGCGGCATCCCATGCTGCAGCCATCTCGTTCAGCTCGTCTATGCCTTGCCGTGCCCGCTTGCGGTCGGCCTCTGTGCCCTGCGTCATAAGGGTGTTGTAGTAGGCCATCTTGGCGTTCAGCTGGTCGCGTGTGGCTATCTGGTCGTGCTCCAATGTGGCAATGCTGCTTTGCCTGGTCAGCTGCAGCTCGTATGCCTTCCGCTCCTGCTCTACCTTGTTTATCTGACGGTCTATCGCCACGGCCTGCTCGCTGCTGGCGGTGCTTCGCTGCCTGCCGAGCAGCTGCAACTGCCTGTCGTAGGCTTCGAGCGTGTCGGGTGCATCAGGCATGGCAGCAGCCTCGGCCACGTCGCGGAATGTCTGCACGGCTTGCTCGGCAGTTTTCTTTGCCTTGGCCAGGGTGACTATGCGCTCGGTGTCGGTGATGTCGCACTTCTCCAGCTCCTGTTGGTAGTACTCCACATTGTTGGCCAGCTCACGATAGGTTGAAGCATTTTCTATCAGCTGTTTCTCCTTTTTGGCTCCCTTGCCAGTGTTGCCGCTGGCCTGACGTGTGCTGCTGCCCTTCACCTTGAAGCTTATGGTGGCCGCCTCGGCCACGGCATTGCGCATCTGCTCCTGTTTGGCTGCGGCCTCTGCCATTGCTGCCATTTGTGCCGCCATGGCCTGTTCCAGCTCGCTCGAGCCTTCTATCTCCCTGTCTTCGTAATAGGCAACGCGCCCCTCTTTGTTGGTCACGGCATGGCGTTCTGTCTGCCGTTTCTCGCTCAGCTGGCCGCTGCTGATCTGGCGCCGCAGCTCGTCTGCCTTCATTTCGGCTTCGGCCGCTTCGTTGGCCAGTCTTCGCGTCTTGGCCTCGATGACCATCTGCCGGCAATAATCCTCACTGTTGGCCACCAGGGCCTTGTACCAGTCGGCTACGCTACTGAAGTAGCCCATAGTCTCGCCATAGGCGTCGTTCAGCGCGTCTACGGTTTTCTTCTCTTCGGCACTTACATTCTTGCCCGTCTGCTTGGCTTCGATAAGGTTCTTCAGCTTTTCTTGCTGTAGGGCCAGCGTGGCCGCTGCCCGTGTGCCAGCCTGTGCCTCCTCGTCCTGGCTATGTGCCATGCGTCTTGCTTCGGCTTCGGCGTCCTTCATGCTGGCCGTGGCGTCATCGGTCTTGCTGGCGAAGAGCGAGACTATCGACGACACTGCCACGAAAGCCAGACCTACGCCCGTCACGGCCATCAGACCAAGGATGGCACCACGCATGGCTATGGCCTGCACCGTGGCCACCTTGGCGCTGAGTGCCCATGCTATCTGCGCCTGCCGCCCGTAGTAGAGCTGCTTGGCCCAGAGAGCCTGCACCACGGTGCCCACTTTCTGTGCGGCTGTTTGTGCATAGGTGGCTATGGTCATGCCCTTCGCGGCGATACTGCCCGAGGTAAGGGCTGTTGCGACACCTTGCAGCCCCTGCACCGTGGTCCCTATGGAGCCTACAGCCGTGCACAGCTCGCCGAAGGCCACGATGCCCGGCTCTACGCTGGCAAGCAGGTCGCCCACCAGTTCTTTCACGTCGCCTATGGCATTGGCCATCTGCTTGGCACGTCCGGCATCGGTCTTGGCCAGCTCGGCGTTCATGCCGCCCACCGCGCTCTCCACCACCTCGGCCAGCACGGCAGCACGCTGTTCCTCGGTGCCGAACTTTAGTATCTGCTCCTGTGCCGCGTCGAAGTTGTAGCCATAGCGCGACAAGGCACCCACCTGTCCGTCCATCACCTTGCCCAGCATCGATGCTATCTGCGCCGCCTCCTCGCCCGTGGCATTCAGACCGAACTGCTGGGCCAGCATGTCGTTCATCACGGGTATCAGCCGCTCCAAGCTCGACTTCTTCTCGAGGTAGGTGGCCAGCTCCTGCGCGCCGGCCAGTTGCACCTCGTCGCCGATGACTCCCAGCTGCTGCTGGGCCGCACACAGGTCGTAGATGCTCTGTATGTCCTCCTGCCGGGCACCCATGGTGTTACGCATGTTGTTGGCCAGCTTCGTCTCGGCCTCCACCTGCATGGTGTTGGCTGCCGTAAGCTCCGACATCAGCCCCGTGATCTGCTGCAGGCCGGCCAGGGCGTTCTGCACCGACTGTGCGGCGTTGTTGATCTTCAGCAGGGCGTTGCGCGTTTCGTCGCTTTTGGTCTTGGCTATCCCAAGCTCCTCGGCCAGCCTGTTTACATCGGCCCTGGCATTTACCACGTGCTCCTTGCCGTCGACGTTCAGCTTGATGGTGAATTCTACGTTCTTTGCCATTACTTTTTTCCTTGTTATGTTTGGTCGTTTCGGCTTTTTTTGTTATATTTGCAGCGTGTTTAAAACGATACAATTATGAAGAAATTTAGGCGTTGGATCTGCGAGTTGTCTCTCTTAACAGCCATCATTTCGTTTCCGGTGTTCATCTATGGGATGTTTCACCTTGCGTTCTATGGCTACGTTGCCATGTTGATATTTGTTGTCTCTTTGGGTCTGTTCATTGGCTTCGCCATGCCGGATGATGATGACAAAGGCATCATTGACTATCACTTCGGTCTTTAACCCCCCCTCCGTTTTCTCGGCGATACGTAGGAACAGGTCCCTTTAGCCCTCTCCCATCCTCTTTACGAGTTTCTCAAACCGTGCCCTGCTCTCCTCCTTGGACAGCGGGGCATTGCCTTGCCGTGCGGCGCCGTGGCCCTGCCGGTCCCATGGCAGCGGCACCAGGCGGCGGGGGTCGGGCCGTCCCTTGACGTGCGGCTGCACGGTGATGGCAGCAAGAAGGCGCATCAGCTCCCAGCGGTCGCGGCGGTCGGCCTCGTGCTGGTCGTGATGCGCCTTGCAGGCGGCCATGAACTCGGCTGGCGTGCAGCTGCAGAAGTCGTCGAGCGACATGTGCATGCAGCCCACGGCGAAGCCGAGACTCTCGTCGATGGTCAGCTTTTTTTTTCACCCTCGCCGCTGTCGGGCTGTGGGTCGCCGCTGCCGGCCCTGGCCGCCTCGGCCCATGCCGTGGCGGTGTCGGGGCTGATGGCGTCGGCAAACTCCATGAGCGACATGCCGAAGTCCTTGCCGTCGGCCTTCGAGGCCGAGACGACGCAGCACCAGAGGAAGGTGCACAGGTCGCTCAGGCTCGAGGGGTCTATCTCGGTGGCCTCGCGCCCGGTCTCGCGCTTGAAGCGCAGCATGGCGCCCATGGTCTGGCGGCAGGGCCAGCTGGTGCCGTTGATGGTGATCTCTATCTGTTTCATACAGCTGTTCGTTATGTTTCCACTTGCTGTGTGTCGTCACTGTCTGGCGTGGGCCTATTCGTCGCCCTTGCCAGGATAGATGTCGGGCTCACCGTCGCTCTCCAGGCTGACCTTGTAGGTGGCATCGTCCTGAGCGGGGTTGGTCTCCTCGATGTTGGTTATGATGAACTTGCCCTTCAGGTAGGGGCTCTCGTCGCCCTCGCGGTGGAAGGCCTTCACCTCCACGCTCTGGCCCGTGCCCCACTTGGCGGCTATCTCGGTGAAGCCGTTCTCCTGCTCGCCGTAGAAGCGCAGGCCATCGCACTGGACGCCGATGCTCAGCCCGGTGACGCCCTTGCCCTTCCACAGACCCGATGAGTAGGTAGCCGACGAGGGGGGCTTCACGCCCCTGTCCTTGGTCTCGCTGTTGAATGTTATGCTGTGGGATGTGCAGTGGCCAACTGCCTTTCCGCCCACGCTGAGCAGCAGGTCGCTGCCGTTGATGTAGCCTGATGTTGGTATTGCCATAGTCTGTTCTTTTTGTTTTTAAATGCTGTTTAAACGGTGTTCTTGTTTATGTGTCTGGCGCGCCATGCTGCCCAGCCCGCGAGGGCTGCCGGCAGCAGCAGCAGCACTGCCCAGGGCGAGTCGGCTGGGTGGCGCGTGGCCGTCTGGCTGGCCTGGCGCGTGGCCTGATGGCTGGCCTGCATGGCCTCGGCCGCCAGGGTGTCGCGGGCACGCCGCTCATAGTGGGTCATGCCCATGGGCGTGCTGTCGGTCTCGGCCCTGGCCACCACGTCGTCGCCCTCGCGGGACAGCGTCAGCCGCGTGCGTCCCGCCTTCTTGCTGTAGGCAGCGCCCTCGGGCAGGCTCATCACCAGCGTCGCCGGCATCTGCAGCGTCAGGGTGTCGCCCGGCAGGGCTGCCGTCCACGACGTGGTCAGCACCATGTCCTCGCTGCTTGCCGACAGGCGATGCCCTTGGGCGGCCGTGGCTTCGGTTGCATACTGTGCTGCCCTGCTGCTCCGGCAGCTCGTGGCGTATAGGGCAGCGCTCCCAATAGCGGCAGCCAGTAGCGCGCGACACAGTGCGCTCCAGCCGCACAACGGCTTTGTACAGTTTCTCATTCTCTTTGCGCATTTCCTGCAGTTCCTGGCTCACGTCTGAGTACATGGCCTTGTAGGTGTCGTGCACCTCCTTGGCCGTGCGGGCCGACCGCACCCGGCCGCTCAGCAGCCAGGCCACGGCGGCGCTCAGTCCGCAGGGGAATGCCCAATGCAGGTATTGCAGGATGTTCTCTATCATCTTTTTCTCGTCGTTTTACGTTGAATCCTCAACTCTCCGCTCTCAACCCCCTCACCCATGCCTTCACGTCGAAGCAGGGGCAGGGCTTGCTCACGCCCGGCAGGTCGCAGTGGCCCACCACCTCGGCGCCGGGGTGACGTCTGATGAAGGCCCGCACGTAGCGCTCCAGGGCCTCTCTCTGTGCGGGGGTGCGTGTGTCCTTGGGGGTGAAGCCGTCGACGGCCAGGCCGCCGGCATACACCACGTGGCGGCTCGTGCTGTTGTAGCCAGCGGCGCCGTTGGTCACCTCCCAGGGGTCTACCGTCTGGTCCTCGTTGTAGGGCACCAGGTTCTCCACGTCGCCGTTCAGGTGTATCAGGTCGCTGTAGCCCACCTGTTTCCACCCACGGCCGCCCTTCGACTTGGGCGAGGTGTGCCAGCGGCGTATCTCGTCGCCGGTCACCTCTCGTCCCTGCCGCGTGGCGGTACAATGGATTACAAGTCGTTTCAGTCTCTCTGCCATAATGTTAGCGGTTGTCAGTGTTCGCGGCGGTTTCCCCGCCGTCGTGTTCCTCAGTCTGCCGTGGCCTTGTAGCCGCTGCGCATCACCACTCCGGCGTCGGCCTTCTTGAACAGGCAGATGAAGTAGTGGCGGTAGTTCAGCTTGTTGCGCTGGTACTCCGGGTCGGTGTCGGCCGGGCTGTAGTACATCTTCGTAGAGCCGGTGGCCTTGAACACACGCTGGGTGTAGAAGGCAAACGAGCACTGGAACTCACCGGCGCCGGGCGTTGCCCCAACGGCCTTCTTCGTGCCGCCGGTCGTGTACAGCGGGTTGTTCACGAACTCGTAGATGTCGAAGCCGTACAGACGGCCCACGGTGCCGTTGTTGCGGTCAATGTTGTACTGCTCCTTGAACACCTGGCTCGTCTCCAGCAGGTCGTTCACATGGTCGCTGCAGAGCACCAGGCGACGGCCCACGGTCGGCACCTTCAAAGCGTCCATCGAGCGCTTCATGCTCAGCACGTCGGTAGCGGTCATCTTCAGACGGCCGGTGGCTGCATCGCGCTCGCCGGTGGTCACCAGCACAGGCGTCTTGGCCGTGTGGCTGCCGGCACACAGGCTGTGGGCGGCCTTCGCAAACTTCGAGTCGTTGATGGCCTGGCTGTGGCTCTCCACAACGCGGCTCATCTTGTCGTAGCTGATGGCATACAGCTCATCGTCGGTCACCGGCGTCACCTTCGTCTGGTACTTGTCCAGCTGGATGGCTATGTCGGCATCGTCCAGGGCCTGCAGGGGTATCGGGTACGTCGTGTTGTTGATGAGGACGTCAGGGTCCACACCCACGTCCACCAGGTGTATCACGTCGTTATTCACAAGCGACGAGCTGTCGGGCAGACCGTTCAGCCACGTGGCCTCCAGGCCGCGGCGCAGGGCCTTCACCATCTCGCCGGTCCACACCTCGGCATAGACACCGAGGCCCAGCGAGCCCGTCGGCACCAGGTTGCCCAGCACCGCCGCAGCCACGTTCAGCGCCACAGCGCCCGTCCAGGGGTCCACACCTGCCGTGCGGGCCAGCGTGGCCCCCATCACGGCGTTCACCATGGCGCCCATCAGCGCCAACATCAATAGTCTCAGTTTCATTGTCTCTTTGGTTTTTAGGGGTTTGTCTTCCGTTTGTCAAATCTCGCAATCCATGCCGTACTCGGCCTTATACAGCTGCCTGTACTGCTCGGGGGTCTCCCGGCGCAGCTTCAGCCGATCGGCCTCGGGCACGTCGCTCAGCTTCTTCCAGCCTGCCACCGTGCCTGGCGCGTCAGCACCGGGCTGAACCAGCTGGCTCAGCTTCACCACCGGGGCCATGGCGTCGAAGAGCTTCCTAAGTTCCTCCTGGCCTATCTGCTTGCCAAGCGCCACAAACTGTGCCTTCTTCTCCATGCCGATCTTCTTCTCGCCGATGGCCGCGTCGACCAGGGCCGCGATGCCGGCCTCCTTCAACGTGGCGTTCTCCTGGCGCAGCTGTGCCAGCTCCGTGGCCTGTGCAGCCAGCTCCGTGGCCTGTGCCGCCAGCTCTTCGGCCTTGGCCAGCACGGCCTGCTCTGTGGCCTCTGCGGCCAGCCCCATCTTCAGGGCAATAGTCTTCAATTCCATTTCGTTGTTGTTTAAAGGGGTTATGTTCAGGAGCGGCAACACCGTGTCGCCGCCGTTTTCCAGGTTTATGCGCTGACCGTCCGTGCGCAGCACGATGGCGTCGTCGTTGGCACCGATGTCCACCAGGCTCACCTCGACAAGCTTGCTCCTGGTCACCGTGGGCCGCGTCTGGCCCTCGGCCAGATGGGCCGCAGCGGCGCTCGTCTCTATCACCGACAGACCGGCGCTCACCATCTTCAGGCTGCCGAACTCCCACTGCCTCTTGCACTGCCGGCTCAGCTCGGTGGCCTCGTCGAAGCACAGCTCGCCTGTCACCTCGCCGTTCTCCACCTTCAGCTCCTTCACCAGGCCTATCACCTGCCCGCGCTGGTGCATCCACAGCAGCACGGGGTTACGCTCGTACTGGGCCACGTCAAGCCCGCTCGTCAGCACGCGGAAGCCGTAGCTGTTCACACGCTCGTTGGTTATTCTCACTCGTTTCATTCTCTTCGTTTTTAGGGGTTATATCTTTGGTCGGATACCTGCTCTCGCTTGCTGCCCTACTGTGGCGACCGGCTTCCCCGCGAGCGCCGGAATTCTGCCACAAAGTTACCTTCAAGCGCCAAACCTGCAAAATATGCGCGAAATGCTTGCGCACATCCACGAAACCACTTCGCTCATTCTTGGCTTTCCCGACCTAAATGGCCAACTTTGCACACAGATTCCGCACACACGTATGCTGCGGCGAAAGCCGCAGCTGCAGCATAAACAACCAACAACATGAACAAGAAAGAAACCGAAAACAAGAAATCGCTCGGGCGCTCCCTCTACCTCTCAGGCATGGAGCAGCAGGAGATTGCCGAGCGGCTGGGCGTCTCGCGCGTGACCATATCTAACTGGGCCGCGCGCGAGGGATGGAAGGAGGCAAGGGCCGCAAAGAACATCACACGCCCCGAGCTGGTCAACAAGCTGCTGCTCACCATCGACAACCTCATCGAGTCGGTCAACAAGTCGGAGGACCCCACGCTCATAGGCTCGCTCGCCGACAAGCTCTCCAAGCTCTCCGCCGTCGTCGAGAAGCTCGACAAGAAGGCCAACGTCGTCGACGCCATCGAGGTGTTCATGGCCTTCAACAAGTGGCTGCAGTTCAACGCACAGTACGACCCAGAGATCACGCCTGAGCTCATCAAGGCCATCAACAAGTACCAGAACCAGTTCCTCATGGAGAGAATGTCACCCTCCTCCGATCTCTAAAGCCACCGTGCCCGCCGGTCCTCCGGCGGGAGTAGCCCATGACACAAGCAGAGAGAAAACAGGCCTGGGAGGAGTGGAACCGGCACTGCCAGCAGATCCAGGCCATCACAGCGCTCGACGGCTCCCCAGCCGAGACCAACGCAGAGCGCGGGCGGCGCATACGCCGCCTGCAGCGCGACTATGCGGTCTTCTGCGAGTACTACTTCCCCCATTTCCTCACACTGCGCGACAAGACCACCGGCGAACCTGTCCGCGTCATTCACAATGCGCCCTTCCACAACCAGGCCGCGATGCTGGTAAAAAAGACCCCCAATCTCAAGGCGGTCTTCAAGTGGCCACGAGGACACGCCAAGTCCACACACTTCGACATCTTCATGCCGCTCTGGCTCATGTTCCAGACAAAGAGGCTCATCAACTTCATGGTCGTCGTCGGCAAGTCGGAGGGCAGCGCCGTGCGACTGCTCGGCGACATACAGGCCGAGCTGCAGTACAACAAGCGCATCATCGACGACTTCGGCGAGCAGATGTCACTGGGCGACTGGACCGAGGGCGAGTTCACCACAAAGCCGGGAGTCCACTTCCTGGCATGCGGCCGGGGACAGTCGCCACGAGGACTGCGCAAGCGCGAGGCACGCCCCGACTACATCGTCATCGACGACCTCGACGACGACGAGCTGTGCCGCAACGAGCGGCGAGTGCACGAGGTCACGGACTGGGTCAAGGAGGCCCTCTTCGGATCGCTCGACGTGGGACGCGGACGATTCATCATGGTCGGCAACCTCATCTCCAAGACCTCCGTCCTGGCAAACATCTGCGCCACCAAGGGCGTACATGTGTCTGCGGTCTCAGCGGTCGACAAGGACGGCAACCCCGTGTGGCAGGAGAAATGGACACGCGAGGAGGCACAGGCCTATGCTGAGTTCGTGGGCTACCGCGCATGGCAGAAGGAGATGATGCACAACCCCATTGCCGACGGAACAATCTTCAGGCAGGAGTGGATACGCTACAAGAAGGTGCTGCCGCTCCATAAGTACGACGCCCTGGTCTGCTACACCGACCCCTCGTTCAAGTCCACCACGGCCAACGACTACAAGGCGAGCCGACTCTGGGGGAAAACAGGCAACGAGCTCCACCTCATCGACTGCTACGTCCGGCAGGACACCGTCAGCGGCATGGTGCGGTGGCTATACAACCTCTATGAGCGGCTGCCGGAGAACGTCACCGTGCGTTTCTTCATGGAGGCCAACTTCATGCAGGACGTCATCCTCGACGAGTTCACCACCGAGGGCAACATCAGGGGCTACCAGCTCCCCATCATGCCCGACAAACGCAAGAAACCGGAGAAAATACAGCGCATCGAGGCCGTCAGCCCGCTCTGGGAACGTGGCTTCGTCTTCTACAACGAGGCGCTCAGGGATTCGCCCGACATGCAGGTGGGCATCGACCAGACGCTGGCTCTCGAGAGGGGCTCGCGCGTACACGACGATGCTCCCGATGCCGACGAGGGTGCCATCTGGATTCTCCAGAAGGACTCTCGTGCGCAGACATACAAACCAAGGTTCGGCCACCGGTCTGCCCCCCGCTCCCTCTGGTAGCCCCGCTCCCTCCGGCAGCCCCCCTCCCTCTGGCAGCCACCGTGCCCGGCGCGTCAGCGTCGGGGCCCCCAATAAACCGTAAAACCGCAAATCATCATGTCATTTATCAACGACGACGACTACCGCGTGGTAGTGGGAGAACAGGCGCTCAAGGTCATCTCCCAGGCAAGCCCCGAGAACAGGGCCATCGCCGAGCAGGAGGCCATGGAAGAGATTGCTTCCTACCTCAGGCCGAAGTACGACACCATGGCCATCTACGCCGCCACTGGCGAGGGCCGCAGCAGGCTCATCGTGATGTACGTGTGCGACTGCGCACTCTACCATCTCGCATCATCGCTACCGCAGAAGATGGGCATGGACATACGCAAGGAACGCTACGAGCGTGCCATCAAGTGGCTGCAGGGGGTGCAGGCCGGAACCATAGTGCCCGACCTGCCGCTCATGCTCGACAACAACGGGGAGCCGGCAGCTCTCCCCTTCATCTACGGCTGCCAGCCCAAACTGAAACACAACTGGTAACACTATGAGTATCATCGACAACATCAAGGCCCTCTTCTCTGTAGCCACCGTGCCCGACGGTTTTCCGTCGGGTAGCAAGCTCTCACGACCCGACAACCGCCGCTTGCGCCGACAGGTGGTCGAGCTCCAGCGCACCACCGACGCGCTCACGCGCCGCGACATCGGCGACTGGCGACAGGCATGGCAGCTCGCCATCAACGTCGAGCGGCCCGACAGACGGGCCCTCTACGACATCTACCGCGACGTCGAGATCGACCTTCACCTCTCCGGATGCGTCAAGCAGCGCGAGGGATTCGTGCTCTCACGCTCGTTCAAGATCATGGACGACAGCGGCAGCGAGAACAAGGACGCCCTCCGCTTCTTCGACGCGCCATGGTTCAAGCAGCTCATGAAGTACGCGCTCGAGTCGGTCTACTGGGGCCACTCACTCATCGAGCTGGGCAACGTCGTCACAGTGCCCGGCGGGCCTCACGGCGACAACCCCCTGCTGACCTACGACGGCGTCACACTCATCAACCGCAAGCATGTCATACCTGAGCTACACCGAGTGCTGCAAAACCTCGGCGACGACTACCACAACGGCATCGACTACCACGAGCCGCCCTTCGCATCATGGCTCATCGAGGTGGGACAGCCCGACGACCTCGGACTCTATCTCCGCGCGGCCACGCAGACCATACCCAAGAAGAACGCACTCGCCTTCTGGGACACCTTCGCCGAGATCTTCGGCATGCCCATGCGCATCGCACACACCACGATGCGCGACGAGAAGGAGCTGAAGAAGATGGAGAAGATGATGGCCGACATGGGCACCGAAGGATGGGGGCTCTTCCAGGAGGGCACGGACATCGAGGTCGTCGAGTCATCAAAGGGCGACGCCTTCAACGTCTACGACCGCCGCATCGACCGCGCCAACTCCGAGCTCTCCAAGCTCGTCATCGGCCAGACCATGACCATCGAGGACGGATCAAGCCTCTCACAGTCAGAGACCCACCTGAAGGTCTTCGAGAACCTCGTCGAGGCCGACAGCGACATGATCCGCGACGTGGTCAACAACCAGCTGCTCCCACGCATGGTCGCCCACGGCTTCCCGCTCAGCGGTCTCCGCTTCGACTGGGACTACTCCGTCGACTACACCCCCGAGCAGCAGCAGGCCTACGAGCAGATGGTGCTCAACAACTACGAGGTCGACCCAAACTACTTCGAGGAGAAATACGGCATGCCCGTCACCCGTCAGCGCTATGCTCCCGCCCTCGCCGCTCCCGTTCCCCCCGCCGCCGCTCCCGCCCTCGCCGCTCCCGCCCTCGCCGCTCCCGTTCCCCCCGCTCCCCTCGCCACTCCCGCTCCCCTCACCGCTCCCGTTCCCCCCGCTCCCCTCGCTCCCCTCGCTCCCCTCGCCGCCGAAGCCACCGTGCCCGGCGCGTCAGCGTCGGGTTCAGCCGCTCCCGCTGCCCTTGCCGCCCCTGCCGCTGACCGCCTGCGTGCGCTCTTCGGCGCCCTCATGCGTCGCCTCCACGCCACCCAGCGCGGCGCTGCCCTCAACATCTCCATACTCGCCGAGCCGGAGGCGCAGGCGTTCATCGAGGCCCATGCCGCCACTCTCGACAGCAGCTTCGCCCAGGTGCCCATGTCCGACACCATGCGCTCTCGCCTCCAGCGCTCCGACTATGTCTTCTCTGGCATCAAGACCTTCCGCGAGCTGGGCCAGGCCTTCCCCTCCCTCATCGACGAGAACGGCAACAGAAAGCCGTTCGAACGCTTTTTAAACGACGTTCAAACCATCGACGCCACCTACAACCAGCACTACCTGCGCACTGAGTACAACCACGCGCAGGCAAGCGCCGAGATGGCCGCCAGGTGGGAACGATTCCAGCAGGACGGCGACCGCTATAACCTGCAGTACCGAACAGCGGGCGACGACAAGGTGCGGCCGGAGCACGCCGCCCTCGATCGCGTCACGCTCCCCATCGACGACCCCTTCTGGGACTCCTACTACCCGCCCAACGGATGGAACTGCCGATGCACAGTAGTACAGGTCAGGAAAAGCAAGTTCCCGACAACACCGCACGACGAGGCCATGTCGCTCGGCGAACAGGCCACCGGCACCGACACGCGCGGCATCTTCCACTACAATCCGGGAAAGGAGCAGAAGACATTCCCCGACCACAACCCCTACACCATCTCCCGCTGCCGCACTTGCCCTGTCGCAAAGGGAGCCACCCTGCCCGCTGGTTCTCCAGCGGGAACCACCCTCGCCTTCCTCCCTACCGACTCCCTCTGCCAGGCCTGCCATCTCATCAGGCAGACCCATCCTGCCAACAGGGCGGAATACTACCGTCTCCTGAACAATCCCGACTACAAAGATGTTCAGTACGACGAAAAGACTGGAAGCCTCTATGCCGAACACAAAAATCACAGCAATCATGACAATGGAAAGAGGTATTTCGGCAATATGTCCGGCATTGACCTCGAAAAAGAGTTTGCTAATGTTGCATTCCATCGGGGCCATTCTGTCATAATGCGGCAAGAAGGTACGGCCAAAGAGGTGGTCAATGGAGTTCTTCTCTTGAACCGAGAACTTGACACCATTCTTGATGGGAGACTTGCTGAGATAGCTTCAGTTACTAATGACAGAAAATCGTATGAGTACAAACTTCTTCATAAAAATCAACAGCTGCGTGTTTTTAATGGGCAGCACGGAACGAATGCCGATACGGTCATACTCTATTTTCACGATGAAACCATGTACTCTGAGAAGCGCATTCGTGATAGCATAGAGAAGCTCCAGCAACTGCATAAACCTATACGCGATGAAAACGGAAAGCCTATTAAGGACGAAAACGGGAATCAGGTATTTTCCGAGGAACTGTACGACATTGTCATTAAGCATGTGCTCTGCGTATCAAAGACAGGAATATGGGAAGAGTACCACCTGTAAATTGAAAAAAGGGGCTTGCGCCCCTTGTCAGTAGCAAAATAGTAGCACTACTACGTGAGCAAAGCTACCAAACGGTTATCCTCATGTCGCCACAAGGCCCCCACTGACGCCTGCAAAGATACACATTTATTTTCAAACAACAAAGAAAAACAAAGAAAAACTTCGCTTCTCTTTACTCGCCGGCATGCTCGACAGGCAGACTCCGCTCGCCACGATACTCGTATATCTCGATGTTCTCCACAAGGTCCTCGTGGTTGTGGTTAGTATGGCTCTCTAACAGCTTCAGCGGGCCGAAGCTCGTGCCGCGCAGACCGTGAAGCGCACCGTGCAGGGCGTTCAGCAGCCCGAAGCAGCCCGTGCCACCGCTCGCGACGTCGTCGCTCCAGTCCGTCACCACGTGCAGCAACAGCTGAGCACGCGTGACCACCGTCAGCTGAGGCCCCGCCAGCTGCTGCCACCGCATAGGACCGAACTCTACAAACACTGCCGGACGGCCCCACGGCTCGTCGTCCTCGGCAAACACCACGTTCTGGTTCCACAGCCCAACGTGGCTCACACGACCCTCAAGGGCCGTCTCGATGCGCTCCTTCACGCGCTCATAGATCTCTTCTCTCATTGCTCTCCTTTCTGTTGCATCAGTAACTGCATACCGTTTTGTTCAAAATACTCGCTCAGGTTCTCCTCTATAATCTCGCGAACGCTCCGCTCCACCTCGGGACTCATGCCCAGGAACTGGCGCCGCGGCAATCGTATCTCGCGACCCTCCTTCATCAGCGCCATGTGCTTCCAGAACTCGGCCTCGCTGCCCAGCTGCACTGTGCGCTTGTCGTTCCTCAGGCTGCCGTCCTTCTTACGACCGAACCGACCCACCGTCTGGTAGTAGCGCCACCAGAAGTAACGCTTCATGCGAGACGTCACCCTTATCGTGCCTCCCTCGTTGTGCACAGCGGCATAGGGAAGCGTCGAGAAGAACGTGATGCTGTCGGACGTCGTGCGGCTGCCTATGCTGCGACGCAGAGCGCCCGTATCCAACAGCAACAGCCCGCCGGGGCGCAGCGGGCTGTGGCGACGCTGCCACGCCTCGCTGAAGAACCCCTGGCGCTCGAAGTTCTGGTCGAACTCGTCGCTCAGCTCAACACGGATGTCGCTAAGTACTCTTGCGATAATAGCTCGAATGTCGTTGCTCATCGTGATCGTTGAACAGGTCAGGAAACAGGAAGCCCTCCTCTGCAAGCTCGCGCACCGGCTCTGCAGCACGCTCATCCTTCAGCAGGTTGTAGAACTGGCGCTCACAGATGCCCCATACGGGGTATATGTACCGCCGCCATATCTCGCGGTTCGACAGCCCCGTGCGGGCATACCGCTCGTAGATCCTGTTCACGTCGGCCACGCGCTTCTCGTGGCTGCGCCCGCGGCGCTTTCTGTCTTTCTTTCCCATGTCACTCTTCGTTTTTTCTCACTCCACACTCACTGCCTTGTAGGGCTTTATCGTCACCACCATGTGGCAGCCCACAACCACGCGGCCGCTGCCCTTGCAGTCGGCACAGGCCTGCACCTTGCCGCCTCTTGCCAGAGCCGCACTGCCTGCATCGCTCCCGCCTCTTGCCAGGCCCGTGCCGCCACACGTGCGGCACAGGCTTATCTTCGGCGCCTTCGTCACATACCTTATCATACGCTGCCCTCCTCGCTCTTCGGCTCCACATAGAACGTCTCGTCCTGCACCACCTGGATGCCGCACTTCGCCATTGCTTCCTTCATGGTCATAGGGGTTTTAACAATCCGGTCTCTTACATCCACCTCGTCAAGATCGCGGTCGGCCAGCAGCTTATCTTTTGCCACCTCTTCCGTCTTGCGGATGTATGAAGAGGGAAGGAACGTCTTCACCAGCTCCAGGGCGCTCGCCCACGTGAAGCCCTTCAGCGTCTTCAGCTTCGGGGTGCCCGTGCGGAAGCCGATGGTGCCCTGAGCCATCTCCAGGCTCTTCTTCTTCGTGAACAGCTCGGCCTGGTGCTCGGTGGCAAAAGCCTGCAGCACGTCAAAGGCACCGTCGCGCTCTGCACAAAGCGCGGTCAGCTTCTCCTGCCATTTCTCCCTGATCTTAGCGCACTGCAGCTCTATCTCTGCCTGGATCTTGTTAATACTTGCATCGGCCTTTGCGTATGTGGCGAATGCTACGTCGGCGGCCTCGCGGGTCACGCCGCTAATCACGGTTTTCTTCTGTCTTGTTGCCATTGTCTTGTTGTTTTTGTTACTGTGCGGTGCGGTTTCCCCGCACCGACGGGTTGTTTTTTGTTCCGTTTTTGTTCCTTTTTTGTTCCGTTTTTGTTGTTCCTTTTTGTTCCGTTTTGTTCCGTTTTGTTCCGTTTTGTTCCGTTTTTTGTTGTTCCTTTTTTGTTCC
>ERZ842401.2129-NODE-2129-length-26938-cov-5.048804_pt1 | contig 26938 bp, 14 predicted proteins | sample MGYA00521270_ERZ842401 | MGnify/ENA primary metagenome ERZ842401 (study PRJEB31892, sample SAMEA3878208) | bioreactor metagenome | biome: Moose rumen | place: Sweden | collected 2011-10 | study: EMG produced TPA metagenomics assembly of the PRJEB12797 data set... | reverse complement strand
CCAGAGAGCAGATAAGACAAAGCATAGTGAGCGGTAACGCCCACTATACCTTGAAAAGCAAACCACCGCCTCCCGGCGGTTGGTATGCGACTATTGCTCCTGACATCAATGTGGTAAGTAAGAAAAGCCTCGGACCAATTTAGGGATCCGAGGCATTAATTCATATTAAAATCACAAAACTCCTATCCCCTTGAGGGACATTTGAGGGACATCTTGAGGGACATTTTGAAGGACACCTATTATGAGTGCCACTTTGAGTGCCATCTTGAGTGTCATTTGACTTGCATACATTGGGTCACTCTTTGGGGCATCCTATGGGTCATTAAGTATTGCTCGTATCGTTATACGTTCTACTTGTAATATTATCTCTTAATAATATCAACTATCAAGACGTGAAATTATGCCAAGTTTTTCAAGTTCTGACCTAACGCTTTCCTCAGTCTTGCTGAAAAAAGATGCAAGTTGTTCAATTGTCATTCCTTGTTCAAAGAACGATTTTAATTCGGAACGTTCCTTAATCGTCCATCTTTGACGGATGACAGGTGAGCTTCCTGTTTCGGGAATTTTATTTTCGGAATCGACAATCACATCATCGCTTGCCTCAGTGTTGATTTGCGTTTCAGCCTGACTTTCGCTTGAATCCAGATTGTCTGGTAAATCATCGTCATTCTCATCGACCGTTGAGACAGACACCAGATTGATAAACTTGAGGAAAATCCGTAAGAACGCAGTTTCTTTGAAGAAATAATCAGGGTCATCTTCCATTTTCTCGGTAATATAGTCAAAACCGAAATTGGCGTATTCTTCCATCGAAGTAATGAGGTCGTCCACTACTTTGCGTACAGTAATCTCACCCTTGTCTAGAGCGACAAAATCAATGTCAGTTTTTGCGACAAGAGCAGCAAAGATGTAGTTCCGAATTTTGCCATAAGATGTTCTGCCAAAACGTCCTTCCAGATTGCCCCAGTACTGTATTGGTTGCCCGAAAGTTTTAACTTTGGATGTATCTTTCACTAGAGGCTTTCTTTTGTCATTATATAGGCCTATGAAGAAAGCAATAATAAACATTTCGTAGCCGGCACCGAAGATTTTTCCTCGGTCACCCTGCAATTTTGATGAGCCTCGACCATAATCGCAGAACACGTCAATAATTGGCTCCTGGTACTTTATCTCCCAACTGGGGTTTCTACGGCCCCAAATATCATATAGGTTTTCCATATTACTTCACTTTTTCAACTTCTGTACAAATCGTTGACAAATCACTCTGGCTGAAACCATCGCGTTTTTTGATGCGATACACCGTGCAGGTCAGGTGTTCTACATCTTCAATTCGCAACTGCCCTTTGGTAATAAAATCCTTAGTTACTATGATGCACTGCTTTTCAATCTTGTCGATAATGTTGTAGAACTCATCTTCCTTGCTGTCTCCAAATGATGAAGTCGCAGCATCGAAAATCAGCGGATAGTTTTCCTCACGCTTGAGCGTAGTCAAGTCGGAGATGGCAAAAAGAACCGACATATACATTGTCGTTTGCTGAGAGCCTGCCGGATTTTTGACTTCCGTCCCATTTGAGCTAAATAGTCGAATTTCAGCGGAGTTGTCAATCGTTTTAATCAACCGAACTTGTCCGTGGAAATCGGTAGCATTCAAGCGATGAAGATATGTGTTGGCAACTTCTTCGAGATTGCGGAGGAATTGCGACAGGTTTTTATCCTTTGCCGAAACAAATGCCTTCGCAATGCGATTTAGAACTTCATGTACACCTTTGTAAACCTTAACTTGACTGCTTGCAGGTTTGAGCTGGTCGAATTTAGCCTGTAACTCATCACGTTCTTCTTGTAAGCGGTCCAATTGTGCACGAGATTCAATCAAACGTTTCTCGGCACGACTCTTTGATTCAAAGAAGCCTTTCATGTTGACAAAGGCCTTGTCAAGAGTTTCTTCGCTGACACCATCAGTCTGAATCAATAATCTGGCTTTTTCATCATTTGCCTCCTGAATTTTGCCCTCTATGTCGGTCAACTCACGTTTTAGCCGCTCAACCAATTCCAAGCGGTCATTGATGTCGGAAGCCAAGCGTGAAATTTCCTGTGCGTTGCTACCACCCAACGATATGCTTAAGTTATGCAGTTCCTCAACATACTCCGAGTAAAAAAGCTTGATTTCTTCCGGCTCGTCATTTGCTTCTTCTATTGTGGCTGCAAGGTGTAAACGATACTCATCAAGTTTGCGACACATGAACTCATAGGCTTCAGTTCCTTCCTCTACAGGGCGTCCGCATACTTTACAGATATGGTCGTCAATCATCTCCTGCATTGTTTCACCAGTAGGAAGATACCATGGAAGTTTTGGGGAACCATTAGCGAGAACGCGAATCTCATCAATGGCTTCCTTTTTCCCTTCTCGTTTTGCCTGCTCTTTTATAAAGGCATCGTTTTGTGTTCGTTTCAATCGGCTGAATGCAGAACTTTTCTTTTGGAATTCTTTGAGTACATCAGGAAATGCGCACAGAACCCACAGCTGGTCAAGCAAGCTGGTATTGAAATTGATAGCGGCAATACTTCCACGAAAGCGATTTCGTTTCTCTATGAGGTTATGCAAACGTTCTTTCAGGTCTTGATATTTCTGGCCTACATCTTGGTGCTTCTCTAAATCTTCAATCTTGCCTGTGAATGTGTTTATAGATTCTTGGTATTGACGTATGTCGCGTTCCGTATCAGAAATTTTTGACTCAATTTGGCGAAGGTCGATTTCAAGACGTTTTGCTTGTTTCGATACTTTTTCGTCATTCTTGCACTCCTTGACGTAGGCGTTATTTGCCTTTCGCTCGAACTCGGCGAGCATTTCAACGAAAGTCTCAAATTTTTTAAGGTCAGAGAACTTCTCCACAAGTTCACGCAGAGCCGTAGGGTTATCAAAGACATTGAGGGTTGACTCGCCCTTGAACATGCTATAACGTTGGATGTAGGCATCAAAACAACGATTCATCAAGTTCTTGCCATTTACGGGCACTCGTTCTGAACCATTATCCTCGTAGCCGCGGAATGAGAACTTCAACGTGCGGTAAGCTCGTTCGCCGGTTCTTTCAATCGAGAAAGATTTCTCCACGCTTTTAAGCCCGTTATGCTCAAACTCCATGGCAACAAGCACTTCATCGATTTCCCCGACTTCAAGTTCAGATTTCCTTTTTTCGGAAAAATTCTGAATACTTGTATCATCAACAGTAGTGTTAAACAGCCATTGGAGAGCTTCAAAAAATGTCGTTTTGCCATCGCCATTATCACCGATGATAAGCGTAAGGCCTTTCGACATATCGAAGACAACTTCTCCATAGTAGCTTCGATAATTCTTAATTCTTATTCGGTTGATAATCATACGTTCATCTTTAAATAGTTACTAATCTCATTATAAATCTCGTTGATCGAAGCTCCTTCGCTTTCGCGCAAGATTATTTTTGCGGCTGTTGCGATGACAACATTCTCGCTTTCAGCCGCTTGATATATCGACTTGATGTCGAGTTCAGAATAGTTGCCGAACTTCATCAAATTCTCATCAAGCAGCACCGCTTGCAGAACCTTGTCCTTATTGCTTTGGTATGCCATATTAGAATATTGTTAAGTTATAATATTGTAGTACATTGTCAAGTTCGTTAACCGTAAAGTCGATGTTTTCAGAAAGTAAGGCGAAGTTCCTGACTCGCTTGAGTTCACTTTCAAGCAGGCGTTTTTCCATTTCATAGCTTTCTGAATTCACGTCAATCTCAGGAGCCACAACCATGTCGTGAATGGTTGCCATGTGCTTGTCAGGATGCGTGCGAAGAATACGCCCACGTCGCTGAATGAATTGCCGAGGATTACCCGTGCTTGCGCAGAAAATAGCAAGTTCGCTCCTCGGAACGTCAACTCCTTCGTCAAGGCATTTCATGGATGTCAGGACTTCTAACTCTCCGCTTGCGAAATCAGCCAACATTCGGTCGCGTTCACTACTGCCGGAGACGAATTGTTTGACGGTGGTACGGGGGCTGGATTGTTTGACAATCTCTGTGTATTCATCTATCAAGTGACTTGTTTCCTCATCATCGTCAATAATATCTTTCGTGTCATAAATATCGGCGTTGTTGTCATCAGGGCGATTACCTTCCGGCACATAGACAAGAGTATATTTCAGATGTCCAACCTCGTCAAAACGCTCTTGAATGATTTGTCGGAATAATTCAAGTTTATTGGCTGCTTTATGAATAATGCGTTTGCGTGCGAGGAGAAGCGTTTTTATAATGTCGTCTCCTTCGGGGAAAGTGTTCTTATTGAAATTGAACATTTTTGCCAGTTTGACAGAAAGGTCAATGTATCTGGCCATTTCTTCATCGGTCAGTCTCACGATGTGGGGATAGTATCGGTATCGGCATAACACCCCATTCTCAATGGCTTTTTCCATGGAGTATTCATAGGTGTAATTATCTTCACTACCGAAGAATGACGCAAGAGCGGCGTTCCCGGCTTCGTCATATTGCCTCTCGGGTGTCGCGCTCAAACCGATACGACGAAGATAATTGATGCCTTTTAGCCTGCGAAGTGTTTTTCCAGAACCCATATTATGCGCTTCATCTGCTATCAGCAACAACTGTTTTCGTGGGAACGAGTTAAGTGTTGCGAATACATTATCTCGTGCAAATGATGCATAGGTTGAGATGATGATATAGTTGCAGTCTTTTTTAAGTGGATTGAATTCTTCTCGCAATTTGATGTTTTCAACAGCAGAACGCCATGAAGGATATTTTGAACACACTTTAATGATATTGCTGAAATTGAACTTCTTGCATTCTTTTTCCCATTGGTCCACAAGTGTAATTGTTGGCACGAGGATGATGGCTTTATAGTAGCCATTGCGCTTGAAGATTTCCAGCAAGCAGTTAAGTGCGGTAATGGTCTTACCTGTACCGGTTGCCATCGCAAAAAGCCCTTTCTGCCGGTTGTTCTTCCAATTCTCGAAAGCCTCGTTCTGGTATGGGCGTGGCCCTGTTGGATATGGGAAATGAGGATTGGAATCATCTACTTGCTTCTTGGCTTGGTAGCTTTCAATTGCACGACGGACTTTCTCGCATGCATTACGCAGAGCGTGAAGAACGGTAATCGGAAGATGTGTCGGTGCTTGCTCAAGCAGCCTTTCCTCATCTTCAAGGAGTTGTTTAAGTTCTTTGTCTGGAAACGACTCAGTTATGCGAGAACGAATGTCTGTAGCATCAAGATAGCGCACCGTATCGTCCTCTCCCGAAAAAGTGCGTTCAAAGTCATCCTCAATGTCATGGATTCTATTAACCTCAGTCTCTCCGTTCCAATCACACATGGCCGTTAAGCTCTCACGGTTCTCAATAAGAGCAGATCGAGAGAAATTTACTGAGCCTTCAAAGCCTACCTTATTTAATCCGTCAGCGAATATGCCGCATTTAGTGTGGGCTATTCCGTTACCAGATTTCGGCGCAATGATGCATATCTGAATCCTGTCGTTCCTGATGAGCCAAGCAAGGCACTCGAAGAAATGTGTATCTCTTGCCGAAAGAGTGGCTTTCAGTTGCTCTATATTCGAGATGTCGAACGATGGCAACAATGAGTCATCGTGGCTTTTCACAATGGCGGCTTTATCTTCATCGGCAAGTAGGTCGTTGATGATAAGCCGCATCTTTCCTCCTGCATGGAGAAAAGTCGCAAAGCCGTCAGCAAGCACATTGATTGCTGATGATGCAAAGAACCCCAGCATAAGGTCGAATGTCGTTGCGTTGCACAAACATTCGGAGAAGAAACCAACCGGTTCCCACTCGCTTTGCGACCTAAAGCGGCAACTGCGGGGCCATATAATGTCTGATTTCAGCATAATCTACAAGAAGCAATTTGCGCAAAAATTATCATCATCGTCATCAAGCATGTCAATCAAGCGGCAACTACCTTGCTGGCGTTTCGCCTCCTGCTTTGCTATAGCATCAAGCTTTATTTGCCTGACACGCTCTGGCTTAATCAAGTCGGCGAGACTCTCATTTTGGTTCCAAGTGTAGCCGTCTTTCTCAAATTCCATCGCTTTCGCAAAGAGTTCAGGATGCAGTTCATAGAGCCATATCCACTCTATCTTCTGCTGGTAAAAACAGAAGTAGCAACCGGAACGGCTGCGATTGTATGTGCCACGCTTACCATCTACCTCAAAAGGAATAGGTTGATAGTAAGCCGGCACACCAACTCCACTATTCTCAAGGATGTTGAATATGTCTTCTTTGACAAGAACATCATCGTTGTCGATTAATGGGAACTCCTCAAGCTGACCGACCGGTAGTTCAGTAGTTTTCAAAAATTCAAAGATGACGTGGTTAAACAACTTCACGTCAAAGTCCATCAGTGCCTCGGTTTTCTTCTTGTAAAAGAAATCCTTTGATAGAGGCATAGACACCACCCTCATCACCTCATCTCGCTTTTCAATTGGGCATAACCGCTCATATAATTTGATAAGTTGCTGAAGGCTCGCATTATTGAATACTTTGTTGATTACATCAACGCTCCAAATATTGCGACGGAAGGGAAATATGGATTGAATGTTGGGCTTCGTTGAAACATAGCCCTCCCGGTCTTCGTCACCTCTGATGCCAACGTATGAGATAGTGGGAAGGTCGCCAACGAACTTCTCCATTTCCTGGAGTTTCATCTTTTGTGTACACCATCTGGCTTGAGGGGAAGGCAAGAAATTACCCGATGCTTTCAAGAAATGTTCAAAGGGGGTGGGTTCCGGACTTCCTTGAGCAGCGCGGAGTCGGGTGATGCCTCCAAGATAAGACTCAAGCCGTTCAATGAGCAGCTCGGTTTCTGCCAGTTCGCAGCCGGTGTCGGAGTTGTAATACTCAATATTCATAGTAGGATATTTGCCCTTCATATAGATGGCAAGTGCTGCGCTATCCTTTCCTCCTGATATGCCTAATACGTGTCTAACCATATTGCTTATAGCCTTTCGTTGAGAAGCTTCAGTAATACACAAATGTCTAAATCTCTATCTCCTGATAATTTATTGGCCAATTGTTTGGCTATATTATCGGCAGCTTTACGCTTGGTCTTGGGCAACGCATAAGTCTTCGACACATTGAACGAACTATCGCTTGCGGCCAATTCAAAGCTAAATACGGTGTCGGTGTTTTCATCAAAAGCCGATGAAACCATGATAAAACGTTCCGCCTCACTGAAAAGGAAAAGAAGGTCGTAGATGAAGCGTTCTTCTTCCGCATCTTTAATAGTTTCGAGTCGTCGGTCATAGACCACTTGCCCAATTTTCTCATAAAATTCTCGCTTGGAATTACTCGGTGATAGTACACGATCAATAAACGCCCTGGGCTTTTGCGCAAGCAGTGACTTGTTGATTGTTCGGAAGCGATTATCAATGAGATGCTTATACTCTTCAAAAGCAACATCATCGGCAAATCCCAGATGTCGTTTGACACATTGCTCCACACGACCGATGAAGTTGCCATAGCAAGCGTTGAGTTCCTGTACCGCTGAACGTATCAAATCAACATATTGCTTGACAAACTCATCATCATTCAAGTCGCTATAGCCGAAAGCCTTTGGAATATCCTCAAAGAATGCTTTTGCGGGATCTTTGGCTTCAGCGAGAATGTCACGGAATTTTGCTGTATATGAATTGTTGAACTTACGGGTGCTTTTGGCGTAGTCATTCAACCTGCGATAGAAGTTGAAGAATGGCCTGATTGTTGCCAAAACCGAGTCGGACGAAACTGCGATTTCGTCACTTTGTCTCAAAAACTGACGATACTTCTTGAAAAATTGCAATTTCACGCCCGACACATCGTAGGCTCTCACGCTGAAATCGCCGGGGCGTTTTTGCAATAATTCAAACACCTCTTTATTAATGTCAAGTACGAATGTGTTGCCATTGTATAAAGCAAAACTTTGCTGCTTGACAAACAGAAAAATTGGGAGCCAGAAATCTATCACACCTTGTTTGAGCTTGAAAGGTTTCTCTTTCAGTGTCTTAATCAGTGTTGTCAGTTTCTGCTCTTTCTCCACACTATTTTCCAAGAAACGGCAACTTTCGTTCCACAGAGGCATTATGCCATCGGTCGTCGGCTCGTCAAGATAGTACGCGCCGTCATCATCCATACGATGAATGCAGGTCTCATGGAATAAGGTATAGTAGATTGTTTTCTCGGGCGGAAAAGCTGTCTCAGCAATGCCGAAATCTTTCTCGCCATTGTGAGCCAACATCGCATCAAGCAGATTGACGCGGGCCAAAGAGATGGCAGAGCTTAGTTTCTGCCTGTTAAACAACTCGTTCTGTATGATAGGCGTTTGATGATAAACTTCCTCGCACACCTCTGATAAGAGTTTATTGATGTCTTTCGCACTCTCAATCGGGAACGCCTTTCCCTTGTAAAGCCAGGTAACCGCACCATTATTAGCCGTGAGGTTGTCATTGATGCAGATGTTCAGCAGGTTGGCTTCATGCTGCATTTGGGATGTCACTTCACGTCTTGCCACTCGGTCATCTATAATGACATTGTCAAGAATGTACTGCAGTTTCTTGAGTTCATGCAGATGCTCCACAATATCATCGGCGTTATTGAAGAAGACATAGATGTTTGCGGAGTCTGTGCCGGCTGAATAAGACACAGCATCAGTTAATGACAAGTCAAGTGGAAAGACCAGATTGATAAATCCGTCTATGTCACCTGTTGGCACTGTCTCAACCAAGTCGTTCGTAATCTTATACTCAAAATATCGAGGAGTGCCTACACGATAATATATTGATGATGCGAGTATCGCCTTTTGATTTACAAATGGTAGTATCTCATTGACGTTAATATTAGGGACTGGAACAACAAGCGATGCTTTATAGAGCTCGTCTTCAATATCCACATCAGTGCCCTCAAACAAAACGTATTGTTGTTTGTAATTGGCGAAGCGGATAATCTTGTGGGCAATCAGTTTTTCCAGATATGGTTGGGCATCCTCTATGTCAAGAGCCAATTTCGCATAGGTTCTCAATAGACGGTCATCTATCTTTATTTGCTTGAAGAACAAATTGAGCAGACCAATAGTTTTGACAATTTTGAGACAATCTCTGAGAAGTTCGTTGTCGATAATCCCACTTTCCACTCGCTCTACCGCAACACGCATGGCCCGCCAATCCATGGAGTCGGCATTTGCCTCAGCAAGGGCAGTAAAGAACGAATACACAAGGTAATCATACACCGATGCGGTGTTGTATGTTAAAGTGGAAGATGCCTTGAATTGACGGACGGAGTGGTTGCCATCTGCAGTGAGAAACGAGAAAAGCGTTCGCTCATTCTGTCCATATCGCTGGATGCCTAATGTCAGACAAGCAGACGAAATGGCATCAAGGGGATATAGCCTATTAATTGTCTCGGTTTCTATCTCCTTTGAGATGATGCGATACTCTTTCGCCAAATGGGTGATGTCCTTACTATTTGGCCACGTCTTTTTGTGGGTTGATTGTTTGCCGAGTTGCCGGGCGGCAAGATAAAGCAGTTGTTCTACCGGCTCAACGAACACCACCTCCTTGAAGCGACCTTTCACCTTGCTCCATTCATTCTTCTGCGTTTCGGTAAGTTTGGATGCGTAAGCACTGAAATTCTGGTGAAGGGTCGTGAGTAGTATTATTTTGCGAGTTGGTACGTTGGCGAACTCTGCCAGTTTCTGAAGGAAATATAATTCTTGTTCGGGATTGTGGTTGGCGGCATGCTCAAGTATTTTGCCGAACTCGTCAATGGCGACAAGCAGAAACTTGTTCTGCTTCTTTAACGACTGACACAGATTGCCAAGAGTCGTGAAGATATTGCCGGTGTCGCTATTCAGTTTTCGCGAAAGCAAAGTGCTCAAAGGCGCATAGTCGCCAACAATATTGATAAATTCAAATCCATCAGCATTGAAAACCTTACTGTTTCTCAACAACTCTCCACCTTTATTACGCAAGTCACGCTCAAGTGCCATGATAAAGCTTGACTTGCCGGTGCCGTATGTTCCAATGATGGTGAACGAGTGATAACCCGATTGATAACTTGTTACAATATTGCCCAGAACCGACTGTGCGTTAGGCGTAACAATATAGTTAAACTCATTGTCGACTTCGTATTCAATATTTACCGATGGTGTATAGCTCATATTGCTTGGTAGTAGTCTCTTAAAACGTCATACTTGTTGAGAGTACGAGTGAATTGAACATTCTTAATGCCGCTATTGTCTGTATAGTGAATGCTATATCGGCCTTTGGCTTCAATTCTTCGGATTGCTTCAATCAATTCGGTTAAGGGCATACAGAAAATGAGTGACAATTCTTTCAGTTTATCAAATGAAACTGTGTTGTCTTCACCTTTGATGTCAATAAGGCTATACAAGATAATTTCGGGGGCAACTGCGTCAGAACTAATCTCGTTGAAGTTATATGAGATGCCTTTATTCTCTGTACTATTTGACCGGATAAGATTAAGGGCAATCAACAATGCCGAAAAGTCTTCAAGCGACTTCAGAGAAGTGGGTGCCACGTATGTTTGTAGTAGCACGTTAATGTCTTTCTTGACAGTGTTTTCGTTATATACGTTCTTTTGCTCGGGAACAGAGCACTTGCGCTTAATGAACTGTTGCAACGATTCTCTGTCGAACTCTTTATGTTCGCGCTGATATTCAAGAAACAAGAGGCGGTAGATACTTGCGATGCCGTAGTTTGTAAGATTGTAGTGAAGCAGCCAGAGTGTGTTGGTGTCCTCAAGAAAGCGGTCAAAGCCTCCATCGTCAGTGAATACCAAATGTGCAAGCTCTGTTAGCATGTCGTTTTCAGTCAAGCCAAAGGCTTTGAACCAAAAGCGTATTGCTGACACCATATTCTTACCCACACCAAGATGAACAACCGCATCCGGTGAATTGAAAGTATGGCCATTGTTAAGAAAGTCATATCCTTTCTTTAACCAAAGCAATCTGCAGTGAAAAGATTCGTGCCCCGAAAAACTATATCTTGTTGTCGCCAAGAAACCAATTAGTCATGCCGTAGTATCGGCATTCATTCTTATATTGGCCGTGGCTCACTCCTGACCAAAGGGTTAATAAAAAAGCGTGAGAGCCCATGATTGCCACTCGTCACGCTGGTTGAGGCCGTTCCAATTGCCCATAGCTAAAAGACGAGCAACTAGACCTCACGCCAGTATGTAAAACCACACCTCACACCGCCCTCTGGTTGGCGTGAGGTAGGTGTATTACACACCCATGAGCATCTATTGTTGCCGTGTCTTTGTCAGCTATTGAATTTTTGGAACGTTTCAACCAGCCAAAGACAGCGTCAATAAACGCTTTATAATATGTGATTCCGGCGGTGCCGACACGTCGGCGGTGCGGGAATTGCAGCCGAGCGGTAGCAGGAAAACTCCCTAAAACGGCTCAACCGCAATGCAAAGGTACAGATATTTTTTTACACAGCGATTATTTTGTGTGACAAAATAACAATAATGGTTCAAAACGACAAAAATGCGTCAGTCCTGATAGGGCGACATTGGGGAAATCTCATATAACGAGAATTACGTCACAACAAGCGGAGGTGACTTTGCCAATACGACAAAGCCACCTCCGCTTGATTTGGTGTGCGGTGAAGACTATGGCATGATGGTCTTCTTTGCCACCTTGAGAGCAGCAAGGCCAAGTTCACGGTAGTCCTTGACAGCATTGAGCACACCATCAGCAAGCCAAAGGGTGAGCAGTTCCTTCTCGCTCACATGAAGCAGTTTTGCCAACTGCACGACCTGAGACCGTTTGGCCCGGCGCACCCCCAGCTCAATCTTGCTGAACATCGGTGTGTCGATGTTCAATTTCTCAGCCAGTTCCCGTTGCACCATCTTCCGCTCAACCCTCAAGCTCCGCAACCTATGCCCAAACAATATGGGCTCATCATATAGCTTCATGTCCATGGTGCTCAGTTCCCTAATAGAAGTTTAGAAAAATCCAAATATCTTTGAGATTGCTCTTTTTGCATTGGTATGTATATCGATTGTTCGTCACGGAGCCTTTCTAGATATTTACGAACCAGTGGCCTTATTGTTGGATACTCCAAAACATTTTTATCTGCAATTATTATTGTGTGTTCTTTTGCTCTACTTGTTGCCACATTGAACAGATGAGGCTCTAAAGTCCTGATGTAGGATGTGTTTGGCACGAAAAAAACCGTTATGTCTGTAGTCAGACCTTGAACTCGTGCCACTGTATCTACCAACAATTTATCATGTGAACCAATATTCTGAGTCATTGACTTTTGAAGTGAGCGAGTTGTATTTCTCATACAGGTTAACACAGCTATTTCTTTTATTTTGTCATCTTTAATGATACTGGCAACGATAAACGTTGCTAATAATATGGCAAATTGAGGAGTATAACTACCCAGAGGCATATCAGTAAAAACTAACGATGGACCTCCTTCTTTGTTGAGAATCTTATCTAAAGATGGTAGATTGCCGAAAATCTTTGAGTCTTTAGCCACAAGACTGTTTCCGTAAAAAATCCCTGTATAACTAGCAGCACGTTGTCCGAAACGATATGTGGTTGTTAGCTGATATATCGGTGATGAACTGCTATCGGCCAACAATTGAAGTCCATTTATCAATGGTTGGTAATTGCCAATCTTGATACGGTCTCCATTTAGTGCTACAATTGGAGATAATTGTTGAATATCCCCCACCCACAGATTCTTTTTCCCCATTTTCCTGGAAGCAGCAAACATTGCCAAAAGAGCCTGACTCGCTTCGTCCATTATGACATAATCAAAAGGTTGCTCTATCGACAATTCTGCCGCAAACCCACTTGAAATAAAATAAGTAGACAGAACCAATCCAGAAGGGATAGGAGCAATACTTTTAATCTGCTCGAGATTGTTTAACTCTTTTTTCTCATCAATTGTAAGATTTGTTTTGAATATCTTTTTTTGTTCTAACAAATCCTTAACTGATGGTTTTTCGGCAATCTCTATTAACGCCCTATTGGTGAGTGCGGTAACAAGAACTGATTTGCCTTCAGCGCACAATCTTGCACACAATTCTGCTATCATATAAGTTTTACCAGTCCCTGGAGGCCCTTGTAAAAGCATCGTGTCAGTAAGACTCAATTGGGTATGAACAAAACTTGTCACATCATCTTGTTTAATCAAGATGGGTTCCCAATTCTTCTGTTCATAGTTGGCATCGAGAACAGATGACACACTTGGACTGAACGAGTCTTCTACAAGTTTCTGTAAGTTCATCACATAATCAATCGGAGGTCGCTGAGGAGCGAAAGCCAGAATTATGCCAGGAGTAGCTTTAATATACTCTGCAAACTCAAGACTAATCTTACTGAAACCGACCAAAGAGAAACGATTGTCTTCGGCAGGAGAGTGCCAAATACAAACAGATTCGGTTGAGTTATATCGCTGTTTATATAGGTCTCTATACGTTAACTCGCCCCAATTATGATAGTCCTGCAATTCAGGAGGAAGAACCATACAAACGAGGAATTCACCTTTTCTTGGTAATGCTCTTGTATTGGGAAACTTCATTATCATTTCCCCATTTTTAAAGGACAGGAATTGAGCCACAAACATCTCCTCGCTGTTCTGAAGCAAGGAGATGGCTGTGGTCATAAACTTCTTATTGAATTCCTCGGTTTCAGCCCTTAGCTCATCCTCAAGGAATTGCCAATGTTTTTGTCTATCAATATTCATAATCAAAATAATGATTCAAGTCCAGCACCTTTCACTGGAGGTTGCATGTCGTTGGCAGGCAAATCATGAATTTGCCTCATAGTTTCCTCTGAAGTAGTACTCTTGAGCGCTAAGGAGTATTTCTCGCCAGAACTATCTTGAAGAGGAATATTGGAACCAAAGTTATATATCCGAGCCAACGCAGGAGCATTTTTGTCGCAAATTTGTTTAACTGAGCCAATACAATCCTTAAGCATGTTTGGAACATAATTAAATGCAACGGGTTTTGTGAAGTTCTGTGGCATATTATTCCCGAATTCAAAGCCTATATATGCGTATTCCTTACCGACAGATGCCAAAGTTAGTAATATTGCTTGATCTAATTGGGGCAGGTCATTTCCAATCGAGAAACTGAAATTACGGATTGGTAGCGCATACAAAGGAATACATTGTAGACCTGTAATGGTCTTTACCCATAACATAGAGCCAGCTTTGCTCAACAATTGCCAATCGTACCAGTTCAAGTCAAAGTATCTGTATTGCGGTCCCTTATAACTATGGACAACCAATGGTAACTCATTACCGTTGCGGTCATAAATACCATAGAGTTGACTGTAGGAATCCATTGCGATTCTTTCTGGGTCAAATCTCATGCCTAGAGCATCTCTTTCATTGAGCTCTCTGAAGTAGTTAACAACATCCATTTTGGCTTCAGAGACATAAGCGACAATTTCTTCAAGAGAAAGACCAGCATATTGACGTTCCTTGACAATAAATGACTGTGTTCCTGTGGTTGTATGTACATTGACCATGACTGGTTCCGGAAGAGGATTATCAATTCCTGCTTCTTCCAGTTTCTTCTTGAGGATTTCATTCTCATCCTCAACTGATTTTTTGTCGTCAATACCCAGTTTACGCCGTAGTTCAGCATTCTGCTTTCTTAATTCTTCGTTTTCATCTGAAAGTTTCCGATTTGTCTCAGACAAATCCTTAATATCGGCACTATTTTCTAAAATTGTCTTGATTTGGTCATCACTTAAGCTTGTAAGAAGTGCCATCTTCTCAGGACTTGAAACAAGGGAGCCAATAATAGAAAGTGTTTTTTCGTCTCCAATGGATCCCACGATAAGTTTATCGTGATGGAGATCAAAATATGGAAGACACAGTTTATACTCCTCGTTCTTCTTGATTAACGAGTCAAGTGTGAACACTATTTCAGCAAAACTCTTATCTTGAAGGCTTTTTCTTTCTTCCTCAACGTACCGTGATATAACTTCATTTATGTGAGTGAGAATTATCTTTGACGTTATAACGCTAGTAGCCGGAATATAGTATTCGCACTTCATACCTTTACGCAACAATTTGTCGCGATAATTAATATTAATGATGTTATTAAGGCAAAGCTCCTTAATGGTATCGTCAATATTATCATCCTTATTAATTTCACAAAGCTTACAGAAGAAATTACTTTGGTTGAGCCAAAGAGCATAATCGACTTCTGCATATTTGTAGTAATTACCCCCAAATCGATTCTTTGCATATTCTATTACAGAATCCACATATGTTATGGTATCCTCAGCAGTCTTATTCAGTTTCTGAGCAAGGCTAGTAAGACTATCACAATCGCCTATTGTTTTGCAAATATCGTTCAGAACGCAGGCAATAAATTTCTCCCAATAGAATCCTTCTGCATTTTCTACAATAACGATGTCTTTCAAAGAGGGACAAATTGCTTTTGCTAACCTATAGAAAGACATATTATCACTGTTCTCTTCTCGTTTTGTGGAAGGGATGAGTACTATGGCTTCATTTGAGATTCGAAGCTTGTGCTCTAAACTTGTGTTTGATGATTCAAACTTCTTTTTGATACTATCATAAATATCTTTTGTTGACAGCGGTTGATATTGCTCGTACCCGATTATTCTTCTGTCAAAAAGTATTTCCCGCCAATCTTCTGCATTTGCTGTAATATTCAGATCCTTCAACTCTTCAGAAATGAAATTGTCATAATGAAGTGTTGATAATGACACTAGAGAGCCCTTCTGATTTGGATAAATTTTCTTGTCTGCAGGAATTGTCATTGATAATGTCTTGGCCAGCATTCCATAATCATTTATCCATTGTATGCATTCTTCGTCATTATGGATTGTAGGATACTTCAACAGGGAACTTCCTAAAGACGTAATACTAGTTGAATTTGCAACAATAAGACTTGGTGTGAACTTAATAATAAAACGTTCTGCTTCCTTCCATATCTCTATAGGAAGGTCATCAACAACGATTTGAGTTTCAAGATTTGCAACAAAATGAGATATAAATCGATAGATATTGTCACGTTTTCTGTTTTCTTCTTCTAGCCCATTGGTTTTAAGAGAAAGCAAAGAATAAACAGCAGAACTGATTACATCCCATTCTGAAGAAGATACAAAATTCTCGTTTGAAGCTTTGCTTCCAATAATGTGATTTATATCCCCAATTAGATTCGTTAGCTTATATTCTTTCTTTGTCGCAAATACAGAATCATCAATGGCATTTGCCATGAGCTCATCTTTTAGATTCTTGTTGAGCAAACCGACACAGATGTCTTTTAGAATATTAGGAATACGTTGTGCAGAATCCGTGTAGATTTTATTTAACTGGCAAAAATCGCCATTTTGGTTAGGAATAACAGGGTATTGCTCAAGGATAGAAGTATCTCCTTGGCTTACAATAAATTTATAAAGCTCATTTAGCCATGCATAGCACTCTTCTTCAGACTTATTCAAACGAGAGCAAAGATTCTTTATACATCCGACTCGCTGAAGATCCTCAAAAAAGTCTTGTTTAGAGTATTTTAATGTACATTTCCAAGTAGAATAGTTTGAACATACGACGTCACTCCATTCATCTAGTTGCTCCGATAATGGAAGAATTCCTTCCGTTATAAAATCTTCAAGAAAATACAAGAACTGTCTGTTTGCTTCTTTTGTGCCATAGTCGGGAATGCGGATTTCTTTAAGTGGAGAATAACCTTCTTTGGTCTCAAGTATATTCTGCACAAGCAGTCTATTACGCCAGTTTTCCTGAAGGTCCTTAATCCAAGGCTTTGCGTAATTTTCATCCCAAGACTCTTTTGGCTTTGGCTCTTTTGATGATGCTAAAAGGTATGTATTCTTTACACCTGTTGCAACCAGCCATTCATTAAAAGAAATAACTGCATCTACAGCATTTTCAATAATATGGCGATTTTTTTGTGGCTTTGGTTCATTACTATTTAGAAGAATACCACTTCGCGTTTCAGTAGGTTCAAAATCAAATCCATTGAGCATATAAGGGAAATAAAACTCTTCTGAACCAATCAGAGGAAAATCCCTAAACAAAACAGGCTGTGCCTTGTCTCGTTTTATTAGAGAATAGGTAGTACCATCCCAAAGAGTTTCAATGGAAAGTGCGACTACTGGTTCTTCGCCTTCAAAAGTCTTATATGTGAGATAGTATTTCATATTACCATTGATCTCAATGGCGGAACGAATAATTTTTGTATTGTCTGTTTCATATATAGTCTCACTGTTACACTCATACAATTGTTCTGTTCCTGCAACATGATTGATTACGCGAACTGATTTCAATTCGTGGAGTGAAACCATTGTAATAGGCAAGGTATTAATAAGGTCTGATAAACCAACAGACGCTGATTTTAGTGAATCCTCATTAAGATGATAAGTGAATGAGGTAAGATAATCACTTTCTAATCTACTTTCATAACCTTCAGCAATAGGAAAATCATGATAGTTGCCAGTATCCAAACCCTTTACCCATTCGAGATTCTGAGTGATACTCTCTATCATGTCTTCTGACTTTCTTGCAGAACGGTCAAGGGTAAGTACGAAATTCTGGTATTCTTCAGTATTTGGATTTTTAACGACGCCCTTTACATCTATAATATTGGAAAGTAGATGAGTTGTAATAAAGCCAGTACCAAACTTACCTGTTTGTTTCTGTTCACCCTCATTAGCAGAGTCTTTCGAACTTACTTGTTGAATCAAGCCAGTAATGTTCCCATCGGTAAAATAATCGCCATTATGACTGAACACCAACTTATCTTTCCAAAGTTCTATTAGTACAGAGACGCGACCGAACTTGTTTGGAACATCCTTTGCATTTTGCATAAGCTCCCAAACCCAACGCTTATCAGAAAGCTGTGAGTCATGAATCTTATCCAATAATTGGGTGATCTTGTCAGCTATCTGCTTGTAATAATTATGGTTAATTCTTTCTTCTACTTTGTTCATCGCTGAATTTACTTTGCATGATTGTTTATTTCATTTATTGTATTTACAATAAGACATTTTATTCCAGGGTATAGCATAAGCCCATTGTATGCTTTGCCTTTATTACTTGATATCCAATCCTCACTTGGAAAGATTTTACCATCACCATCATTTGAATAGCCAAAATTGTATCCGACAAACATACTTTCGCTATCAGAACAATCAGAATCTATTAACTTTTCTAAATCAAAAGTAATACATTCTACTTCATTATCATCCCATTTCAAGGGATTATATGATGGTGCTTCATATAATTTCAACACCATTTTATCTAACTGCGGGGACAAATAGACAATGACATAATATAAAGCATTGTCAAGCTCACCTTCTTGAATCGCAGTGGGAACCATTCTCGGAACAGAGAATGTGATACCTTCGCAGAGAGCTTCTTCTGTTTTTGTCATATTATTAAATTTTGTAAGTTGTTAATATTATTCATTATACTACTCTTCATACGCCCGAGTCTCACGGAAGGTGATGACTGGGGTGACTTTCTTGAGGGTTGCCTTGTCGATGATAGAGGTGAGGGGGAGTTGGGAGACAATCTCTGGCTTAAGCCATGAGTTGTTCCACAGTTCAACTTTCTCGCCCATGACGAGGCGGCAGAGACGCATGTCGTATGGGCATTTGCGCTGTTTCTTGTCACGCTGGTAGGTGATGTTCTGGAGCCAAAGCTGACTATAGGTTGAGTTTGGCTGGTTGCGAAGTTTGGCATATACCTTTGCGATAATGTCAACTTTCTCCTTGTCGTCTTTCAGTGAATCCACCATGCGGCTCAATACTCGCAATGCGTAGTGACTGGCAGAAACGTTCTCGAGGGCTATTTGTGTAGCGACAGCACTCATGGCTCGTACCGAACCACCTGGTAATCTGTGGTGAATAGTCTTGGTGCGTTTCTCAACCTTGCCACTCTCGAAGTCAATCCATTCCTCTTCTTTCTCTTCTGGCTTAAGGTGTTCCTCAATGCGTTTGTCAAGGTCGGAGAGCATGACTTTCAGCTGTCCGCCGTTGGGAAACTTGCGCCCGAACATCAGGATGTAGAACAGGTGCTTCTCGAAACTATCGAAGTCAACACCCTTTTTGTTAAAGATGGGTGTGTTTTCTATATACCATAGCTTATCGGCCTTCAGCGAGTCCATGACGATTGACTGGCTGATGCGGGTTTTGTTGCTATTCATGCGGAAGTTGAGCGACTCCAGCACATCTTGCAGGATGTAGGAGATGCGCTCAAGCGTGTCCATGTCGTTGCAGAAGATGCGGTAGTCGTCTCGATAACGAAGGATTTCATAACCTTCAATACCTTCTTCTTGCAAGCGGTTGTGAAGCAGCAGGTCGGAATAGCCAAGGATGATTTCGCCCACAAAGTCGAAGATGGCGCTTCCTTGCGGAATACCGATGTTGCGTCCTTGCTGCAAGGCGCGTACATAACGAATGATGTTTTGCGCCATAGCATGGTTGTCTTCAGTAGCGTGTTCTGTACCTTTCATCGACAACGCCCAATCAATGGTTTCCGGGTTAATGGAACCATAGCAGTTGGTGATGTCGGTCACGAACATATAGCGATATTCGAGCGACAATTCCAGCGAACGCTGCTCAATGGAGTTCCACCAGTTGAAGATGGTTGTCGACTTGTGGAATGGCTCGGTTTTATCTGGCACCACCGGCAAAGCGCATGATGCAATGTGCGGTAATGTATACTTGCTAAAGCAATCCTGAATGGTTTGCCATCCTTTAGGATTGCAAACTTCTCTCACAAGGAAGTAATATAGGTAAGGGTTCGCCAAGATGATAGGACGCACTGCATAACGACCGTCTTTGTTGAGCAAGATGTCTAGGTTAACATCGGTCAAATCTTCGGGCGACAGGTTGCTTAGACATTCCTCGTAGGTCTTGTTTCCCACAGACTTTGCAACAGCCTTCAGCACCTTGTCGAAGTTGAAGTACTCAGGCAACTCAAAGCCATGAAACTGCGCGGACTTCAAGAAGAAGTCCATCACATCTTTCGACTTAAGTGCCAATATGTTCTTAAATTTCTTCGTCATAATCTTTCGTTTCAATTATTCTACAGCAAAGTTACGCAACTTAAGCATAAACAGCATCAAAACTGCAACGTTGCCAAAAATAATGGCGATTTATATTCGATTGTCTCGGCAACGTTGCTGGTGGTTGTTTTACTGTTTAGTGAATCGTCGATGTATTATCGTCAAAAGAACTTTTAGCTTTATCCGTTCTCTCTCTTGATAATTATTTCAACGCCCTCGACATGGAATTTCACACTGAGACCATCATCCGAGAAGCGCATGCGATATTTCTTACACGATTTTGCAGAGCGCTTATTGTATGTCTGCTTCTCGAGATTCATCTCGTCTGTGTCATCAGTTTCAAGCGATTGAATTTCTATCTTGCTTGTTTTGCCATAAATCTTAATATCGTGTTGTTTCAACTCAAATGTAATGCTGCCACGTCGTTCGTCTCTTTCAGATTTAAACTCTGATAAACCAGAAATGATTAGCTTGCCGAAATTGATGGAGTCCTTGCCTCGGCCAGACTTTTTCTCTTGGCTCACGGCTTTATTTGCGCTTTTTTCTTTTTTCTCTTTAGATTGAACATTCGGACCTTCGATTTTTGTAATCCTGCTCTTTAATGTCCTGATTTCTTGACGTATCTCAGCATACTCAGTCAACTTCGATTGTGTCTTCTTCAGTGAAGCCTCAATAGATTTGACTTCAACCAGATATTTGAGTGCCCACAGCTTATCATTCTCCTCATATTGAATTAAATAATCGCACATCTTATAAAGCTCTGAGAAATGCTCTTGACATTTCTTCGCGGCCACCACAATGTCCCTGTACGAGATGATTTTTGCTTGCATCCAATCCTTGTCTTCCCAGAACCATTTTGATGTGAGGCCAAGAATTCTTTTTCTGAAATCGTCACGGATCTTAAGGTTGTCGCTGGCCAATGCAATGGCTTTAATGAGTTTTGACTCTAAAACCACATGGTTCTGAGCATCAATTCCTACGATATCAAGAGCATACGGCAAGTGCTCATAATTGTCGGTCTTTAATTCATCGGCTATAGCTTCAATGGCAGAACTAACTATTGAAGGATCAGTTCTCATCAAATCTCTAAGCTCTTCGAGGAAACTTTCGCCTTGTGAACCTATTAATCTTTTAATGATTTCTTTATGCGATAACAAGACCTTGAATGATTGTAAACGTTCTTTTAAAAACATCTGATATCCTCCATCAAACAATGCATTGAAGAAATTCAGTTGGTCTATGGCGGATAAGTTCTGCAGTATTGTAATAAATGCCTTCTTTTTCGTGTCTTCTGAAACTTTCTTATATTGAACAGATTTGGAATAATCCTTTATAAGAATTAGCGAACTGAGAATCTTCTCATTCGTGTCGGCGTTATTGTTGCAATCGTTGTCGTATATGATTACTTCTTTGAACCGGCGAAGCTTATAAAGCCACTCAACCTTTTGGTTTGAATCGGTAGACGTATGAAGCTTGGACACATAATAAGAATCATGTTCACAACCCTTTTCTCCACCTTCCCAACATTCTGCTGCAAGTGGGTAACTTTTAGCTCTGAAATAAAGTTCTGCCGCTAAATCATAAAAATGTTTACAAGCAATGGGCCAAGTGTCCGCTACTTGCTTAGCGACCATTGCCGCTTGCAATATATTTGTTTCTTCATGAGTTAAATCATACTGTATTTGCTGTATCACTTTAACCCATGTTGGATCATCATATTTGAATGACATAAGAATAGAATGGCTCTTTGCAAACAAGTCATAAACAGTAATCTGCCCCAGCATATATTCGCTCACAAGAACATAATTATCAGATGCGTTTGGCATATCAATAATCTTTTGCCAACATTCACCATTCCAATACGCCTTTTGAGCCTTCTCAATAAATGGGTCACTGAGATTACAAAAGAGGTCACCGGCAGTTTCCCATTCTTCATTCAAATATGCAACTTCGGCTTGACTTCTTCGAGCGTTTTCATAAAGTTGGGCTCTCTCATAATATAGAGCCGCGCGTTGCAACCAATTGACATTACCTTCTTTAAGGCCTTTCTCAAACAAGTCTTTTGCAATTATAGCAGGTTCGGTTTCTCCCATTCTTGCAATATCATCTGGTTCTCCATCACGTAGGAAAACAAGTTTATTGCTCCATTCTGGATATTTTGTAAACCTTTTAACTGTATCTTCATTTTGAAAGTGTTTCCAAAATTTTTCAATACCTTCAGGGGAGTCTATGATGAAAAGATCATTCTTTGCTCGAGATACAGCAACATATAATTTGTTGAAAAAGTACGATAAAACCATGGTTTCGTCATCGCTAAGGTCATTAGAAGATAATGATTTAGCAAATTCTTCAGGGCATGCATCTCCAAATCCATAGATGATGACTTTATCTCTTTCAAGACCCTTAATAGCCGCTGCGCTATATAGATTTGGTATCGGCGGCTGCGCATCTTCTGGCTTAGAATTGCCTTTTTCGTCTTTATCTACTGGAATCTCTATAAAAGCCTTGAGAAAATCGTGATTCTTTGCATATTCCCGTTCACTTATTGTACCTCCTTCACAAGGAACAATAATAGTGGTATTTTTAATAGAATCCTTGAGTTCGGACAAATCGATATTATCACCAATTTTAAACAAGCTTGGCTTCATCCCGCGTGACAAATCATTCAATGTTCTTTCACTCCTCAACTCTTGAGGCATAAGTGCAGCAGAGAGTAACGCCACTCGATATAATTGAATCAGATTGGCAAACTGAATTATTGATGGTCTTGAACGATAGTTTTCTAACAGAGGTTGCTCATTCATAGAGTGGTTATACATTCTGAATAATTTTCCAAACATATCGTCAAACATAGATTTCAACGATTCCCACCTAAAACCGGTCGGGTTAATTGTTTGGTATGGGTCACCAGCAAAAGCGAAGGGAACAGCAGTAAAATCCTCCAAATCATAGTTGTCGCTGAAAATGGAGAGTTGCAGTAATAAGTCTATTTCATTGCGAGTGAAGTCCTGTGCTTCATCACAAACTATAAGAGCATATTTTTCATGAGAAACCTTGTTTAATAGTGCGAATTTGACCAAATCCTGATCATCCCAAAAGCCCTTCTCTTTCAGGCCCTTATACCATGTTTTCCAAATATTATTTATTACAAAAGTCAAAGACTCCTTTTGCACATTTTTGTCATCTCTTCCTAGGTTATCGTAGTCTTCTATGGTGAATTCGGTGCTAGTGCTCCGTCCTTCTATATAAGAGCGTATAATGTGCCACACCAACTCAGGAGAGTATTTGGCTTTTTGCTTGTAACCAAATTGGGAAGTGGAGTCAGTATAGAATTTTTTGAACTTATTAAAAGAGAGATATTTATCTTTGGGAAATTTTTGGCGGTCAATGGGTCTTAATAACTTTTCCTCTATAAATGCCTGGAATGGCCAAAACAAATCCTTAATACTTTCCTCATCAATATCTAATTTAAAGCCTGAATTATTTTGCAAAATACTGAGAACTGTATCTTTTGCCTGGTCGAGCAAACGTTCATTGTATGTCAAAAAGATAGGCTTGTATGGGTTGTTAATCTGTTCGCGATATAGCATAGCGAATATAAAATATAGCAGAGTAGATTTCCCGCTGCCTGCTTGACCATTGATAAACATCGGGAACAAAGGCAGATTAAGGATTTCCAATTGCTCTCCGGACAAGGCAAGATTTCCGTCCTTATCGTGTTCAATGTTCTTCCAATCTTGCTTTTCTTTATCCGTGCTTCCTGCCAATATCCATTCTTCATATGCTCTTAACGAGTCCTCTTTTAGAAATTTAAGCACATCATCACCTTCCGAGTAACGATAATTGCGTAGTACAGAGTCAAGTTCATCACAAGAAGGCTCATGGTCGTACAAGTTGTATAAAAAAGTTGTATTATTAATTCTCTCACAAAGGATATAAATATTGCTGTTTGTCGTCTTGGCACATATAACTGTCGGTCTCGTCTTCTCAGGAAACTTTATGTTTCCTTCACGGGTTACTGCTCCAGTTGCGATCTCATAGAGTTTACCATAAATATTATCTTCGTTCCATTCTTTGGACTCAAAGGATGTTATCCACTCACGCATCTCATAGATATCGTTGGCAATCTTAAATTCGACTTTTTGTGTCAGCCAAGCCCTGAGGTTATCGTCCAAAGATTTCAACTTTGGTTTTTCTTCCTCAATCTTTTTGCTTAGCCATTGAAGGATAGGGGCTTCTTCTATACAATTTCTTCGAGCCCATTCATCCCATTTGTATTCATTCTCTGAATATTCAGGGTGTCCCATAAAGCGCAAAGCGCATAAAACAGTATGCTCTCCTGTAATGATTTTTTGAAAAATTATGCGAGGAGCGTTGCTGGTCTTTCTAAATTTATATGCCCAAAGATTATCTGATTTCTTTAGAAAAATCAGTTTACTGCAGAGATCATCGTCGACTAATTTCTTATCGACCCTTCCTGCCCAAAGCCCTTCATGTGCAAGATCCTCATCAAATGCCTTAGTTCTATAAATGTATGTTGCCATAAGATTTATAAATTGAGAGTTAATATTATTACTGTTCAATAAAACTTGGTGAATAAATTTCTGATGCAAAATTAATTGCAAAGAAACCTTACCCCTTCAAAACTGCAACGTTGCAATAAATAATCGTTCCTTTTCTTCAAAACTGCAGCAACGTTGCCGACAAGAATTTATAACTCAGTAATGGGGATATTAATATGTTCATCAAGATTGTTGAGGTCTCGTTGTCGCACAAAAACTTTCGACTTGTCTAACCTTATTATATATGAGTTGCCGCATCGCTCAGGTTTATACTGGTCAGCGAAGGTGAGGTCGGGGACTCCGCTGGTTATCTTATTTTTTATGTGCGAGACAACCGACTTGATGCCACGGTCAATTCCGATGGGTAGGCCCGGTTTCTTACCATAACTCTTGCTTGCAATGGCAAGATAAGTCTCGTATTCTTTGGGGGTTAATTCTATCACCTTCTCGAACTCATCATCAAAGACGAATGCCACTTGATGCTTGCCGGTCTTCATGTTTTGCCCCAGGAAGACTAGGTTGGGAGCGACGGGCGGTGGAGCGATGAGGAAATCAAATAATGCCTTGTAAAAGCCAAAATATTTGAATTGTGCATTAGCATTCCCGTAAGTAATGGTCTGTCTTACGCTGACACGACTCTGGTAATAGCCAAGAACCGCTTCAACCAAACTGAGGATATCGGTTGTGATGGGTAGACAAAGGAACTCAGTATAATATTGGACTGGGCCGGCAGCCGAGCAATAGGGCACAACTGATGTGCCGATATTAATCAACAAGGATGGCGTGATATTATGCGGTGTCTGAACTTGGAGCCTCTCGTATAGGACACTACGGAAGAACTCCACAGTGGTCATGTTGCAGAGCCTGTCATATACGCCACGGATAAACTTTGAGCCGAGATTTGGTGCCATATAACTGATAACGTCAAGCACATATTCCTTGCGCATGTTCTGGAACTCCTGCACCATTTTGGGAATATAAATGAAGTTAAATCCGCTCAAGCGCGACAAGGTGACAATCAATCGGAAGTTGCGCTCAAGCTGTTCATTCATCTCTTTATCGTATGAGCTCTCAATATACACCATATATTGGTCGTTCAGTGTTGCTTCACCGGTTGCACATGACACCAAGTATGGCTTTGGCACAGGCTTGCCATTCCCGTCCTTCTTTTCATCATCAAGCAGGCAACACTTAAGCGCGATAAGAAGTAAAGCCTCACGAGGCACACAGACATTGTCGCTCTGAGCAATCCCATAGATTCTCTTGACAAACTCTTTGCGTTCCTTCAAGGGCAACTCCCTAAGCACAGGTATCGCATCTGAGAACTTGATGTTTCTCGCTGCTTCCATATCTTGATGCGTTAATGAGTAGTCGCTCATCAATCGCTTCATGTTCAATATTTCAGTCTCCTCGATTATGTTATCAGCCTTGATCATATCGCTGATAACTCGGGAAATAGCAATCCTTTGTTCTTTAGTCATTATAGTAGAGGTTTTAAGGGATATGTTCAAATTTATATTGACAAAAAGTTGTCAAATTTTGACTACAAAGATAGCGCATTTATTTGACATAGACGCTATCTTATGATGAGAATTTATACCTCTTGTTGATAATTTTCTGTTTCGTGGGGAATATCATGAAACCACTTTGTGCACTGAAAAAACATTCTGCAAATACGGTGGCGGCTACACAACCACTTATCGCGACCAGTATGGTAGGACCACCGGCACTGCAACCACGACAAGCAATTATGGAGGCGGATACAGCACGACCTATCGTGACCAATACGGCAGTGTTATTGGGACAAGCACAGGATGGTGAGATGTGTGGAAGGTAGCAGTTGCAATAGCAATCTTCATCTTGAGAATGTGTCGTGAACTGGCTCGATAACTGAACCGAAAAGCACACTATGAACGGAGGCACCTTAGTTGTCTCCGTTGAACTTTATACGAGACCTTGATGAATCGGGATCATCGAGTAGCTATGCTGAATGAAAGGAAAAGTGGGTTAATGATATGTCACATTTGTCACGAAAAAAAAGCCTATATCACGGGATAAAATTTTGATAAAAATTGGGGAATATGGGGCAAAATATGGGGCGAATGGAAAAGAAGAAAGTGATAACTCGTTGCGTTGCAACTTGTTATCACTTTCTGCTGGTGTCCAAGATGAGAGTCGAACTCACACGCCCAATCGGGCACTACCCCCTCAAAGTAGCGCGTCTACCAATTCCGCCACCTGGACAAAAAGAGAGCGAAAGACGGGACTCGGACCCGCGACCCCGACCTTGGCAAGGTCGTGCTC
>ERZ842401.2128-NODE-2128-length-26941-cov-5.382392_pt1 | contig 26941 bp, 17 predicted proteins | sample MGYA00521270_ERZ842401 | MGnify/ENA primary metagenome ERZ842401 (study PRJEB31892, sample SAMEA3878208) | bioreactor metagenome | biome: Moose rumen | place: Sweden | collected 2011-10 | study: EMG produced TPA metagenomics assembly of the PRJEB12797 data set... | reverse complement strand
ACCAGGAGTTCCGCAATGTCGTCGTTTCGCACAAGGCTCTCATCGAGGCAGAGCTCGAAGCTCAGAAGCAGGAGATTATCTCCAAGCTCGAGAAGGGTCAGATTCTGGAAGGTATCGTCAAGAACATCACCTCTTACGGCGTATTCGTTGACTTGGGTGGTGTGGACGGACTCATCCATATTACAGACCTCAGCTGGGGCCGCGTTGACGACCCGCACAAGGTGGTCGAACTGGACCAGAAGATCAATGTTGTCATTCTGGACTTCGACGAGGAGAAGAAGCGCATTGCCCTTGGTCTGAAGCAACTCACCCCGCATCCCTGGGATGCTCTGGATGCTGAACTCAAGGTGGGCGACCACGTTAAGGGTAAGGTGGTTGTCATTGCCGACTACGGTGCATTCGTTGAGATTCAGCCGGGTGTCGAGGGTCTCATCCACGTCAGCGAGATGTCATGGAGCCAGCACCTGCGTTCAGCTCAGGAGTTCCTGAAGGTTGGCGACGAGATCGAGGCTGTCATCCTGACACTGGACCGCGACGAGCGCAAGATGTCGCTGGGCATCAAGCAGCTGAAGGAAGACCCATGGGAGGCTATCGAGGTGAAGTACCCCGTTGGCTCGAAGCACACCGCCAAGGTTCGCAACTTCACTAACTTCGGTGTGTTCGTAGAGCTGGAAGAGGGTGTTGACGGCCTGATTCACATCAGCGACCTCTCGTGGACCAAGAAGGTGAAGCATCCCTCAGAGTTCACACAGGTTGGTGCAGAGATTGACGTCATCGTACTCGACATCGACAAGGAGAACCGTCGTCTCTCACTCGGCCACAAGCAGCTGGAGGACAATCCTTGGGATGTCTTCGAGGAGAAGTACACCGTCGGTTCTATCCACGAGGGTAAGATTACGGAACTGCTGGAGAAGGGTGCCGTGGTACAGCTCGACGAGAACGTTGAGGGCTTTGCCACTCCGAAGCACCTCGTCAAGGAGGATGGTTCACAGGCCACTCAGGGTGAGACGCTGCCCTTCAAGGTGATTGAGTTCAACAAGGACTCTAAGCGCATCATCCTGTCGCACAGCCGCACCTTCGAGGATCCTGCCCGCGAGGAGAAGAAAGCAGCCGCCAAGAAGGCTCGCACTCCCAAGAAGGACGAGACACCGAAGATTGAGAACGTCGCTGCATCGACCACACTCGGTGACATTGACGTGCTGGCTCAGCTGAAAGCTCAAATGGAAAAGGGCGAGTAAGAAACAAATGAAATAGGAGGGAAACGAACATCGCTTCCCTCCTACTCTATTAGAACAATTAGAAAACCATCTGAAGTTTTACTTCGGGTGGTTTTCTTCAAATATCTGCATGCGCTCCTCCAATGGGGCATACTGATGGTCTTCAATGAATGAGGTGCAGACGCGCAGTCCCTCCTGATGTGACCCTGTGGTGACCAGACTGATGGCCGACACCCCGTAGTACATCAGTTCGTGTGCAAGTTCACCGCTGGTCATGCCTTGATAGCCTATAGTGAAGTAGAAGCCATCGGCCACGTCCTGGTCCAAGTCTTTGTCATAGACAATATGGAAACCATGACGGCAGAAAATATCCTTCAGCTTGCGAGCACGCTCACCATAGACACTCACCTCACGACGGAAGTCATACTCACCGTCGGTGGCTGCACGCAACATGGCAGCCATGGCAAACTGAGCCGAGTGACTGGTGCCACTGGACAGAGCATAGAGCATGCGCGTGGAGAACACAGGACCGAAGGGCAACCCCTCGTAGCGGGCTGCCAAGTCGGCAAAATGGCGGTGGAACAGTTTGTCGGAGATGCAGGTCACACCGATGCGCTCACCAGCATAGCTAAACGCTTTCGAACCAGAGATAAGCAGGATGTAATTGTCAGTATATCGTCCCACCGTAGGCTGATAGGGCGGCTGGAAAGGCACACTCAGGTTCTGACGGAAATCCATGGCAAAGTAGGCCAAGTCTTCCATGACAATGGCATCATAGCGGGTGGCCAGTTCGCCAATGGTCTTCAACTCTTGCTCATTCAGGCAAATCCATGAGGGATTGTTGGGATTCGAGTAGACGATGGCGCAGATGTTACCCTTTTGCAGATAGCTTTCCAACTTGGCACCTAACTTGTCTCCACGATAGTCATAGACATCAAACGTCTCATATTTCACTCCCATCACCTGCAACTGCATCTTCTGAACGGGGAATCCAGGGTCAATGAACAACACAGTATCCTTCTCCTTAGAACACTGTGAGCAGGTGAGGAATGAAGCAAACGTGCCCTGCATTGAACCACTGACGGGCACACACCCCTCTGCTGCCACATCAATGCCGATGAATGCCTTGATAAAGCGAGAGGCCTCTTGCTTCAAGGCAGGCAGTCCTTGAATATTGGGGTAAAGGTTAGCTATGCCGTCTTGCAATGCCTTGACTTGAGCATCGACACCCACCTGAGCGGCAGGAAGGCCGGGTATGCCCATTTCCATTTTGATGAACTCCACACCCGACTTCTTCTCAGCAATGGATGCCGTCAACTTCACTTCGCGGATAGTAGCCTTGGCAAAGTCCTGTATGCCCAGTTCGCTAATGATGCCATCCACCAGCTGCTTATCTATTGGTGTGTTTCTCATCGCTGTGCCTCCTTACCAATAGCCAGTGCCTTGATATTAGCCTCGACGATAGCCTCACCCTTGCGACCGAAGACGCGGCGAATGGCATCTTCTAACTTGTTGTACTCAATGCCTAATGCTTTCTGAGCGGCCCCCAACAGGATAACATTGGCCGAACGAGGCACTCCGTTGTCCTTGGCCTTCTGCTCGATGTCGAGCATGATGACGTTGGGCAGCTTGTCTAAATCTGCTTTAATTGTCTCAATATCAGGATAGTTAGGAATGTTTACAAAAGGAGTGCTCGATGTGATAATCCATCCATCCTTGGCCAAGAATGGCAAATAGCGCAGAGCCTCCATGGGCTCCATAGAGATAATGACATCTGCCCCACCCTTGGGAATCAAATCACTTGAAATGGGGTTACTCGAAATGCGCAGGTTCGACTGCACATCACCCCCTCGTTGTGACATGCCGTGCACCTCGGCCTGCTTAATATACAGGTTCTCCTTGAGTGCAGCCTCGCCTATGATGGTGGCAATAGAGAGGATTCCCTGTCCTCCTACTCCACAAAGAATAATATCTGTTTTCATCGTATTTCCTTTACTTATTAACCTTTTTACTCTTTAAATGTCTCTGGAGCGTCTGCATGCACTCACGACGTGGAATGATGACGCTCACTCCGTGATAGTTAATCTCGTCGTTAATGACCTGCTTGATTTCCTCCATGTTCTTGGGCAGAGGTACGACCACCTTTAAATGCTCGTCGCTGACACCTAATCCGCGGCAGATGGCCTCAAACTTGTTGGTGCCGGCAGAGTCCTGACCACCCGTCATGGCTGTGGTCAGGTTGTCGCTGATGATGACGGTGATATCGGCATTCTCGTTGACAGCGTCGAGCAAGCCCGTCATGCCTGAGTGCGTGAAGGTGGAGTCGCCAATGATAGCCACGGCAGGCCACTGGCCAGCATCGCTTGCACCCTTGGCCATAGTGATAGAGGCACCCATGTCCACACACGAGTGGATGGCCTTGTAGGGTGGCAGGAAGCCTAAAGTGTAGCAACCAATGTCGCCAAACACACGGGCATTGGGATATTGAAGCAGCACCTCGTTCAGTGCTGTATAGACGTCGCGGTGGCCACAACCCTGACAGAGTGCGGGCGGGCGCGGTGCCACATCCTCACAAGGAGCATAGTTCTCACCAATCTCCATGCCTAAGGCTTTCTTGATGAGATCTGGGTTTAACTCACCCGTACGGGGCAGCTCGCCCGTCAAGCGACCACGGATGACAGCATTGCCAGGCATAACGCCACCCACCTGGTCCTCGATGAAGGGCTGCCCCTCCTCACAGACGAGCACAAACTCGCAGTCATCGGTCATGCGGCGTATCAGCTTTTTGGGAATGGGGTACTGTGAAATCTTCAGTACGGGGAAGGGACATCCCTCTGGGAAGCACTCCATCAGATAGTTGTAGGCAATGCCACTGGCGATGACACCCATCTCCTGATCCTTACCATCCACATATTTATTATAAGGACTCTCTACTGCCATCTGTTCTAACAGCGGCTGCTGGGCGGTCACGATGTCATTGCGCTTGCGGGCAAAGGCTGGCAGCAACACCCAATTCGAAGCCTTGGCATTGTAGTTCAACTCGTTAGGCTGACGAGGAACATCAGCACACTCGACAACAGCACGCGAGTGGGCCATACGAGTGGTGACACGCATCAACACGGGCAACTGCAACTGCTCTGACAGGTCGTAGGCCATGGCCATCATGTCGTAAGCCTCCTGCTGACTGCTGGGCTCCAGAGTAGGAATCATGGCAAACTTCCCATAAAAACGCGAATCTTGCTCATCCTGACTTGAGTGCATCGACGGGTCGTCAGCCACAAGCACCACCAGTCCACCGTTAGTGCCCGTCATAGCCGAATTGACGAATGGGTCGGCACAGACATTCAGTCCCACATGCTTCATACACACCAATGCACGCTTGCCCATGTACGACATACCCAATGCGGCCTCCATGGCCGTCTTCTCGTTGGTGGACCATCGGCTGTGCACGCCACGTTCCTTGGCCAATGGTGATAATTGAATAAACTCTGTAATCTCTGTGGAGGGAGTGCCCGGATAGGCATAGACACCACTTAGGCCCGCATCAAGTGCACCCTGTGCGATAGCCTCGTCTCCCAATAATAGTCTTTTCATTTTTTGTTATCAGGTCTTTATGTTAGTCTTTCTACTTATCAACCTGCAAAGTTACATATTATTTTCGAGATTCTGCCCCGATTCGGCACAATTCTTTACCACTCCTAAAAAAAATGAATCAAATACACTCTGTAAGTATGTACTTGCTCTCGCCTCTTTTCAAAGGTTCATGGCACCACAATGCGGGCAAATGCCCTTGTGATGCAACAGTCCACCACACTGACCACACTGGTAACGATAGTGGGCATAGTGCAGGTAACGCCAAATGGCAAAGACTACGTAACCCATTAACAGTGGATAGCCCACATAATAAAGCGTGAGCAGACAGAATACAACGTAGTCCACGGAGCAGACAGCCACCAATCCTGCCAAATAAAGCAGAGCCTCGCCTGTAGAGAGACGATGCATAACATCATCGACCGTTGCCACGGCAACAATGATAATAGCCCATACGGAAGCGATGAACAGTCCCAGATGAAATGGCAGGGCAAAAGGGTTGAGCGAAGGATGATAATAGAAATGTCGCCACGACTCGGCCCCATACATCTGGATGCTGGCATAGAGTGTGGCAGATGAAGCTATGAGCAGACACAGCAACGGGGGATAGAAGGAGTCTATGTCGTTGAAATGAACAATATAAGCATTGCGACGACGCAAGCGGCGCAAGCCATAGGCTCCACCCACCACCACACAGAAAGCCATGAAGATGAGCAGATGGGTGTCGGAAAAAAAGTCCACGAACTGGGAGATGGGATCATCAGGCGATACCCCTTGTAGCAACTCACTCTCGCGAATCCACCCTTGTGTAACTTGGTCGCGGGCCACCTTTACCCAAATGGAGTCAACAGAATCGGTAGGTACGGTCTGTATTTCAGCCACCACCAAGCGGTCACCTCGCAGCACATAGAGTGTGTCGAACGCCAGATCTGCCAGTTCGTCAGAAAGCGGAAGGTTCTTTGCCTTCACCACAAAGTTATAATTCTGCGTATAATGATGGGTGGTGAAGAAAGAGATAGAGTCCATCTGTTGGCGGGTCAAGTCCCATGCATCTGGAGTCTGCTGACCATGATTGTAACAGGAGGTCAGCACTGTGCTGATGGCACAGCTAAAAGTAAAATAAAAAATATGGAATAAGAGCTTCTTCACCTTTTATATTCTTTATTTATTATTCTACATTTAGGGCTTTAGCCTGCAAGGACATTCATTTGGCAATGCTTGCAATCAAACTCAAGTTGGAAGCGGCGACCATCACCCAAACGCAGGCTGAGCGGTTCGCGCCACTGGGGATGTCGTCCACCATGTTTCACACAATAGCCCAAGGCGTAGCGTAAACAATGACGGCACTGCATAAGCAAGGCTTTGTCTCTGTGCTGCAACTCAAAAGCGGGCTCAATGTGGACAAGTCCCTGACGACGATAAAAATCGCGTGCCATGTCATTGGAGATATTATAAAGGTAGGGCTGGGCATAGTATGGTATTTGCTCCCCACTCTTCTGGTCTAATGACAAAGAGTGTGAGGGAACGGGATATGAAACATGCTTCTTCAACTGCTCCACCAACTGACGGCGCATCTCTGTCAGCAGACTACTGGGAATGAAGTAGTTGAAATTATCAGCCATTTCAACCCCACTACACTCATAAGGTGTACCACCCAAACGCGATAGCTGACGGACAATGTTCTCACGTTGCGGCTTGGCTGCCTGCTGATGTTCGCAGGTCACACCAACACGGCCACCCTCGGCAGAAAGCAAAAAACCGTCAGCCGTAGCACTAAGGTGCATACTGATGGGTATCTTACGCTCACTACTTTGGCGAGACAACTGACGTTCAAACTCTTGGTCATTGTTACGATAGAGGGCCATACCAGGACGCAAGGCTTTCGGCATCTGATGCGGATAGAGGCGGTTCCCTTCTGCACGATTAACACGAAAGCCCTCCAACTCATGCTCACTATTGATATAACACAGGCCATCACCATTGGCAAAGACTGCAGTGCCTGCCACATTAAAAGAGTCTCTGCGGATTTCCTTGACTTTGCCAACATACTCACCCATGGCCTTTGGGGTATCAGGCGAGAAAATGTCTGGCTGACGCCCAGAGAGAAAGTAGGTGGTAAAGCCCCGATTGAAAGTCTTTTGCAAATTAGGCGTAAACGTATAAGTACAATGGCCTTGAGATGCACGACAGTATTGTGCGGGATGTTGTGCAATGAAAGCATTTAGGCGCTGGCTGTAGGCGGCTACAACATTCTTGACATATGACACATCTTTTAATCGACCTTCTATCTTGAACGAGGTAGCTCCAGCTTCCACTAACTGAGACAGGTGCTCTATTTGGCAGAGGTCTTTCAGTGAAAGCAAGTGGTGCTGATGCTCTATCTCACGGCCATCAGCATCGACAAGATCAAACTTCATGCGACAGAACTGTGCACACGCACCTCTGTTGGCTGACCGTTTGAAACAATGTTGAGAAGCATAGCAGAGTCCACTGTAGCTAACGCATAGTGCACCATGGACAAAGACCTCTAACTCGACATCTGGGACACTACGATGTATCTCTGCAATCTCCTCTACAGACAGTTCACGAGCCAAGACCACACGACGAAAACCTAACGATTGCAACCATTGCACTTTCTGGACTGTACGGTTGTCTGTCTGAGTGGAGGCATGAAGAACAAGGTGAGAAGTGAAAGGTAAAAGGTGGGAGATGAGTGAAAGGATGCCCATGTCTTGCACAAGAATGGCACTGACCCCAACCTCACAAAGCTGGCGGATTAATTGTTCTATATCCTGTAACTCGTCATCATATATGATTGTGTTTACCGTCACATAGACTTTCACTCCGAAAGGGCGGGCATAATCACACAAGCTCCGAATGTCGTCGATGCTATTGCCAACTGCCGCACGGGCACCAAAACGAGGAGCACCAATATAGACGGCATCAGCACCATGGTCGATAGCCGCAATGCCACACGCCAAATCTCTTGCAGGTGCCAACAGTTCAAGCTTTGTCATTATCGCGCTCTATGTCTTTCCTATCGTTATTTTATCATATTGATGTCGAAAGGTGTCTCCTGATAAACATAATAATTTATCCAGTTGGAGTACAACAAGTTAGCATGGGCGCGCCATGTTACCAGCGGTGCCTGTGTGGGGTCATCATTATGATAGTAGTTCTTAGGCAAGTCCACATCATCGCGGATATCCTTGTCCCTCTTGTATTCATTGTCAAGCGTATTTGGCGCATACTCCAAATGACCTGTAATGAAAAACTCACGACCATTTCGAGCCATCACCATACTTACACCACACTCTTGGGAATCGGCAATCAATGTCAGTTTGGGGTTGACTTGTATGTCAACACGACGTATCTCCGTGTGACGGCTATGCGGCATTTGGAACACATCATCAAAACCACGGAAGATAGGCAGCTGCGGCAGCAAGGGCTTTTGGGGAAAGATGCCAAACATCTTGCGCTGTAACGGATATTTCGGTATGCCATAATGATAATATAATCCGGCTTGGGCTGCCCAACATATATATAAGGTACTCGTTACGTGGGTTCGAGCCCATGAAAAGATTTCGGTCATCTCAGGCCAATAGGTGACATCCTCGAACTCAAGCGTCTCCACCGGAGCACCAGTAATAATCATACCATCGAACTTTTCCTTTCGCATCTCAGCAAAATCACGATAGAACATCATCATATGCTCTATCGGAGTGTTCTTAGGCGTATGACTCTTGAGCTTCATGAAACTGATTTCCAACTGTAACGGAGTGTTCGATAGTAAACGAATCAAGTCCGTTTCCGTTGTAATCTTCAGTGGCATGAGATTAAGAATCACTATTTTCAGTGGACGGATATCCTGCATGTGCGCTCGTGAGTCATCCATCACGAAAATGTTTTCCTTCTTTAGCAATTCAATGGCAGGAAGTTTATCTGGCAATCTTAAAGGCATAAATCAATCTTTCCTATATTATAATGCAAGTTTTTCTATTGGCATCTTTCTTGAGATGTAAAGACACATGCCGATACATTATCGTATCCCCCAGCCACAATAGCAGCCTCACAAAGGGCATTGGCTGTAACATTCTCATTCATCAAATGCTCAATCTCCGAATCGGGAACCATATCGTTCAGACCATCGGAGCATAACAGATAGGTGTCGCCAGGCAAAAAATCAGCAGTAAATTCAAACAGGTCAATATAGGAGTTTTTACATCCTGCACCAATACAATTTGTAATAATGTTAGAGTGCTTTTTCTGCCCCATAGCGTTACTCAGAGAATGATCTGTGGTCAACTGGATAAGTCGATGATCACGTAGCCGGTAAAGTCGACTGTCACCACAGTTCATCCAGTAGTATTTGCCACCATAAAAGACTACTCCCACCAATGTCGTCCCCATTTCCATCAAAGAGGGGTCTGCATAGCCACGAGAGTTAATGGTGTTATTAATAGACTGATGCCACTCCAATATCATCTCATAAAACTCACCAGAACTGAGACCCCGAGGCAGATCATCAACAAAGTATTTGAGATTGCTAAGCGTCAGTTCGCTGGCCATCTCACCTGCATTATGTCCGCCCATACCGTCAGCTATAGCAATGACAAAACGGTCTACATTCTCAGTCATCAATTCTGTGCAATAAGCATCACTGCGCACGTATTTATCATAGGCGAGGACCATATCCTCGTTGTTGCTTCTCACGCAACCGACACGACTTGCCGCCGTCAATACCAATCTGCTCATAAAATTTCTTATCCTAATACTATCGCTCTTTCACTTAACTGACACTTAACTGACACTCACCTGAAGATTGATATTCGCCAAGGTAACAATATCACCACTCTTGATAGACATGGGAAGGTCAGGAAGCAAATCACGCTGATTGAGTTTGGTGCCATTAGAAGAATGCTTATCAATAATACACCAGCCGGAATCAGGCTTATAGATAAGCTGTGCATGAACTCCCGAAATGTACATGTTGCCTTCAAACATTTGCATGTAAGGTCCCTGCCGGCGTCCAATTACAGCACCGTTAACACCCACAATACGAATGTCAAGTGAAGGATTATAGAGGGTCAACGTAGGAATTCCATTATTGGGTGACGACACTGGATTGGCATCGGCCATATGTACTGAGGTATGAGTAGCACTGGTGAAGGGCATCCCCCCCGAAGCAACAACTGAAGGCTGCGGCTGTTTACGTTGTTCTATCAGTTCATCTGCACTAATCATAAGCCCACCGCAATGGGTACAACGGCGTCCCATACCGACACGCCCACAACTACTGCAATAAACCAATTCTTGCCCACACTGGTCGCAGTAATGAGAATCTTCTTCTATTTCTTCTTTACAATTCGGACAAATTATCATAGTTCATCTTTAATATCTTCTGGCATAATCATTTGATAAGTCTCGGCAGTAATCTCAGAGGCATCCATCTGACTGACACGCATAGAGAGGCGCTGAACAGTGTCATCCAGCATATTACGCATCTCACGAGCATTGCCGAAAGAACTGGTCTTGCTGACCACCATACGGCAAATCAAGTCCATCAATTTAAACTCAGCCTCAGGCGAGAGTTTGTAGTTGTCCTTTGAAGCCATCTTCTTGAAGATAGCCAACAGCTCGTCTTCATTGTAATCATCAATGTGCATCTTGTGGGAGAAACGGCTGGCCAAACCAGGATTGACAGCCAAGAATGTCTCCATCTCATCCTTATAACCTGCAGCAATCACCACAAACTTACCACGGTCATCCTCCATTCGCTTCATCAGAGTATCAATAGCTTCTTTACCATATTGATCGTTTTCTGATGACAGTGTGTATGCTTCGTCAATGAAAAGAATTCCACCCATGGCCTTGTCACACATATTGTTAACGATCTTCGGTGTCTCACCCATATACTTACCGACCAGCGTTGCCCTACTAGCTTCTATGACTCGGCTGGTTGGCAATATTTCCATAGATTGTAACACCTCACCCATCTTACGGGCTATGGAAGTTTTACCCGTTCCTGGGTTACCTGTTAAGATAAAGTTCATTGACATCTGCTGCACCTTACCAGCACCCATGGCGGCACGCTGTTTCATAAACATACTCTGCACAGCCAAACGGCGAATCATATTCTTCACGGAGCGCATGCCGATAAACTCATCAAGCTCATTGAGCACCTCGTCCAACGGACGGGCCTGTTCACTCTGTGCCATCGGTAGGTCTGCAGGAGAAAGACGATACATATCTTCCTCCTTAAAGTTCGGATCGTTCATCAGACCAACCAAACGCTGGCTCTGTTTTTCTACAGCTTGGTCGAAGATACGACGAGCCTCACGGGCATTACCAAAATTCTTGTCGCGGCGCAGATAAAGTTGTTCAAACTGACGATGGATAGCCCCCTGTGTTGCTTCATCAACTGTGAAGTTTTTACCCTTGGCCAAATTAATGAATATCTGTGTAAGTTCATCTGGCGTATAATCGTCGAAATGAATGGTCTGTGTAAAGCGACTCTTTAGACCAGGATTAGAGTCTATAAAATCATGCATTTGGTCTGTATAACCAGCCACAATACAGATGAATTTACCACGATCGTCCTCCAGACGCTTAAGCAATGTGTCAATAGCCTCTGACCCAAAACTATCTTGGTCGTTAGACTTCAGAGTATAGGCCTCATCTATGAACAACACGCCACCCATAGCTGAGTCTATCAACTGATTAGTCTTGATGGCCGTCTGTCCAGAAAAACCTGCAACTAACTTACTGCGGTCAGCTTCCACCAACTGGCCACGAGATAGGACACCTAACGTGCGGAACACATCGGCCATAATGCGAGCTACGGTCGTTTTACCCGTACCTGGATTACCCGTAAAGACATAGTGTTTGCCCTGAAAGGTGTTTGTTTCACCACGACGGATTTGTAGGTTAAGGAAAGCTGCCAAATTAGAAATTTCCTTCTTGACACCAGCCAATCCTACCATACCATCAAGTTTTTCCAAACACTGTTTGTAATCTACAGCTTTAGGAGCCTCGTAAGGAATATCGGAAACATCGATACTCATCAACTGCTCGTTAGTAAGTGTCGAGATATCTACTTTCTGCAAGCGTTCAGCCTGCTTGGTAACTATTTTCTCGAACAATGAGCGCATAGTTCGTCCGTTGGCAAAATCTTTGTCTCGCGAATTATACATCTCGGTAATCATCTTCAGAGCCAGTTCTTTGGCCTCAGATGTGAACTGGTATTTTTTGTCCTTAGCAAACACTTCCATAATTTGGAAGAGTTGGTCTGGATTGTAGTCCTCAATGTTGAGGAAATAACTAAAACGGCTACGCACACCAGGATTGATACGGAAGAGATTTTCCATCTCCGTACGATACCCTGCGGCAATAACAATAAATTTGCCTCGGTCATCCTCCATGCGCTTCATTAAAGTTTCCAAAGCCTGAGCACCTTGATTATCACGCTCACCTCCTGAGTTCAGCGGAACAAGAGTATATGCCTCATCAACAAACAAGATACCCCCCATTGCTTTGTCACAAAGACTATTAACCACTCGCGGCGTCTCTCCCTGATAGGGACTAACCATCTTAGAACGGTCAACCTCCACCACGTGACCACTATCCAGATAGCCGATAGACTCCATGATTTCACCCAATTTGCGAGCCATGGTTGTCTTACCTGTACCTGGATTACCCGTTAGCACGATATGGATGCCAGCTTTCTCCTGTTCACCAAGTCCACGAGCAGCACGCTGCATATTGTTGTGAACTGTAAATGCAATCTCACGGACAGCCTTTTTCACCTCGTCCATGCCAATATAGCGATCAAGATCACTCAAGATTTCTTCCAGAGAGCGTTCTTCTGGCACATAACCACGAATATCCTGTTCTTCCACCATCACGGCATCAGTACCCCGGCTGATAAAAGAAGTAAAAATATCCTCTGCTGTCTTGACTGCCAAATGAGCATAGCCAAAAGTGTCATCTTTGATTTTTACTTGATATTGGAAGTATCTCTGTAGCTTACGATCTGCCTCTGGAGAATATGCAGCGATACCATACTTGGTACGAAGTTCCTGTTTGCAAATGTCACATAGTTCCTGATGACCTGGCGACGGCAGACGGAATGTATATTTAAAGCGATTCTGAGCAGCAGGATTGGCTGTGAGAAAGTCATCAAGTCCTTTAGGAAGACCTGCTATCATAACAATAGGATTTTCATCCCACTTGTCCATCTCAACGAATAGTTTATCAAGCGGGTTGACTTGATTAGAATAGCGATCGGGCAGCAGTTTCTGTACATTATCAAAAAAGAGTATGCCGTCCTTGGCTTTCTTCACATTCTCATCCCACTTATCGACAAAACGCTGGTAGTCAACAGCGTCAACCATTGTCAGTTTTGGCTTCTCTATAATTTTATGCTGATAGAAATAGTCACGAATCACCTCTGCCAATGCCGTTTTACCCGTACCTGTTTCACCAATGATGATAGCGTTCACGCTAAGACGCACTTTCATAACATCCTTACGCGAATGCAGATACGTATAGGTGTCAACAACTGTCTTCAGTTGTTGCTTCACCTCGTCAAGACCAATCATGCGGTCCAGTACATTTTGGGAAATCAACGGTTTACCACACCATCGGCAAAATTTTGCTATTGATCGGTTTTCTTGATGACAATGCTCACATACCATAACACAAATCTTCTAACATAATTTACTCAACAGCTTCAGTTGAAGTCACCTCTTGATTTTCTACATCCGCATTACCATAGTTAAGTAAATGCGGGCTATACAAGATCATCTCACCCACCAGCAACAGAACTAAGATACTCCACAGAATATAATGCAATACAGACTCGCCACTAATAGAACGTACTTGGTTCGTCACATCATCTAACAAGCCAAACTTAGAGCCCTTAAAACGATATGATTTCTGTTTGAATGTATAATATAAAGGTTCTAACAGGGTGGATTTAATGTCATCATCCATTACCTCATTCACCAGTTGATTGTCACTCTTAGAGTCACCACGGAAGTCTGTCAAATGACACACTAACATATATAATAAGGTGAGAACGATTATCGCAGGAATAAACAAACTCGGATAAGAACCATTGACAAAGCGCAGTAATACAACAGGAATCCAAGACGACAAAGCGCCTAACAATCCCCAGAAACACGACATCAAGAAACCATAACCGCGGAAGAAAGCTCTCGTACCAACGATGATTGCCGACATGCCACCTACAGGCAATCCAATATGCAAAATAGGATGGGCCAAAAGTTCTTCGCGATTCTCAACACCAAAAATCAACACTAATGCAATCCACACAGCACATAATACATAGAAGATTGCACGCCATGTATTTTCCTTTGCTTTGGCACGATAGTAGCTACGACGTACTTCTTGATACTTTGACGCTGTCTGCTCCTTAGCATTCTCAAAACGCTTAAAGTACTTTTGGTTTGGGTCAATCTCACCTAATGCATTAATCCACTCCTCCAGTCTTCGTTCATAACTGTAAGTTTCCGCAAACTCCTCTTGGGGGTCTTCATGATAAAACACTGACATCCATTGGGATAGCGAGCCCCGCTTTAAAGCTGTCAACAAAAGAGGACGATTGGCCAGTTTATCAAAGTCTGTGCCAGAAGTCAGCACAGTACCATTATCCAACTGATAGTTAGGCGTGACACCCAGCATACAGCAGAAACGGTATGCCGCCGTCCGCAAGTCATAGGCACCAAGTCTTTCACGATTTTCTTCATTCTTCAAATCGAAGCATGCACGTGCCATACTAATCTGTTCGAACCAACCATGCAACTGGGCAAAATAGAAGAAACGACCATTAGGAGACTGGTAATCCTCTATCTTCACAGCAAAATCATCTTCACTCAAGGCTTGCCATTCCATGAGTTGTCCACTCAAAATTTCACCAACCTTTTGAGGTGTGTCTGCATCACGCAGGTCGTAGGCAGCATTTCGATCTATATTATACAATACTTTATAGCCTAATGAACGCGTTGGCTTCTGACCATTCGTCATAATGCGAAGTGCCTCGCAGGCCATGTGATCCTCATGACAGTACATCCAAGAAAGCAGACGACCATCACTCAAACTGTCCCATTCATCGTCGGAGCACTCCTCATAGCCAAACGAATGGACGATGTCATTTAATGACGAAGATGGCAACTTGGCCAAAAAAGGTATTTCTGGATCTATCTCATACGCCGTCTTCAGCACAGCAACACGACCGTCGAATTTCTCCTCTAAGGGGAAATAGCTACGTAGCCGATTGACATCGGCTTTGGTGTGAGACTCTAAATAAAGGAAAAGCCTGTCATTGGGACTCATCAGTGCCATGGCATACTCCTCTTGATAGCTCAACATAGAGATAGCCACACTATGCACATCATCACACAGGTTACCATGCAAGTCTTCGTAAGGGAAAGTCGGTTCCATCACATAGACAGAGGCCATTAACCCCGCTTTTTGGTCTGCAGGATAGCGATTGACCACAATGTCCTTCACTGCTGAACTCAACTTCACATTGCCACATTGCTCCAACCATCCAGCAATTCGGCCATTATATAAATAATTGAGTGCCAAGCGTTCATTATCCAGCAACAGAGGAATCAACTCATGGACATTGTCTGCAACAAGGTTACGTTCTGGGTCTACAACAAAACTACGATATTTCAACAATGGTGATGAAATATCCACTTTCACGTTCTCTCCCATGAACCAGCGCTCCACCTCGTCATATCCCCAGCGACTTTGAGGATTAACTGCTGTAAGCCCCTGTACAATCATCTTTACACGATCAGGCAGTTCGTTGACACGCGGCAGACGTCCCTCATTCTTTTTGCGCATCATCACACGTTCATTCTGACTCAAAGGATTTTCACCTAACCACAATGTCATCAGTGTAATTCCCAATGAGTAGAAATCGGCAGCCGGTGTTATCTCTACCTCACCATCAATGACATCATTATACATCTCAGGAGCTGCATAAACAGGAGTACGTGCCTGCGTTGTACGATGGACTCGTTCATCGCCCTCCATAACACTCGATATACCAAAGTCGCCTAAAACAACTTCTTTATGGTCTGTATCACGGAAAAAGTAGTTGCTCGGCTTAATGTCCTTGTGAATAATGTTGTTATTATGGCAATACGACAAAGCGGCTGCAGCCTGTAAAGCTATACGCCTAAATTGATTGAAATCGCCATCCAGATCGTACTCATTTAACGTTCCACCACGTAGATATTCCATCAATTCGTAATCTCGATTCTTTCCGTCCACATACGTCTTTCCGTAATCGAGAATCTTTACTATCATCTCAAGATTAAAGTTCTGGATGATGCGCATCAGCGTCTTTTTGATGGTAAAGTTTGGATAATAAACCTTCAACACCTGCTCCCCTTCCTCACCTTCGACAAGGAATACTTGTGCTTCACCAGAATTGTCACTGAGGCACTTGATGCTACGATATACCCTTCCCTTTAAAATAAATTCCGTACCGGCACCTTTTTCCTGAGGAGCCTGATCTCCAGGTCTAACGGTAACATCTCCTGCTGCACCTGATTGCGGAGCATCAACTCTGATAGTTGTAGTAACTGCGGTAGAAATATCTGGCTTCCGTATGGTTTCGTCCATAGTTTATTTATCGTCTTTAATTTCTGCTGTACTATTTTTTCCTAAAACGACCCATTTACCTCCAAGATGCGGCTTAGCACATCCACAAGGACTGCTATGCATAGCATGCTTATAATTGCATACCCACGCTAAACGCACACCGACAGGTTTACTGGCCATAGCGAAGTTACGTGCTTTGACTGGCGATGCCGAGGGCGGCACTGCCAATTTATCCAAAATAGATGAAAGCATCTTGATTTTAACGGCTTTCTGTTCTTCTAACTCCTCCTTGGTCATTCGCGTCGATTCAGTCTTTGGAATCACAGGATTTTCAACGCCCTCATCCTTAGCTAACAAAGTCAATACACGCTCACGCAACTTGGCATTCATCTGTTCACGCACGACATCACGCTCAGAATTATAAGGCAGTGCATTCTCCAAACGAGAATAATCTTGTACTATCTCCAACAATTCCTGATAGTCAGGGTTCTTCTGTAACTGCTTGACTAACACGCGTGCTTCCTCTGTCAAAGCTGTTCCGCACTTCTTACAGAATGCAAAATCATTCAGCGAATGGCACGTCGGACAAACCAATCCGCCTCGAGGACTTCCACACTCCGGACAATATGCTTCGTTACCTGAAAGCCGTGCCCCACAAAAAGAGCAGATGTCCTTACGAATATAATGATGGCATACCTCACAGAAGTCCGCATCTGGGTCTATCTCTGCTCCGCAATGAGGGCAAGCCTGCTTGCTGATAGGTTGACCACACTGGGCACAAAACATGGCTTCTGGTTCGTTGACGGCTCCGCAATAAGGGCAAACCTTGCCTGTTGCTTGTTGTTGCTGCTGTAATTGTTGTTGCATAGGCTGCACAGGTTGCTCCTCCTGTGAGGGACGCATTGTGCGCTGCAACACCTCTTGGGGCCTGACGGCCCGCTGTGTCTGGTCGTTATTGGAACTAATGTCGTTCGTCATGTTTTGAGATTGGGTGTATTTTTATAATTGTGCAAAGTTAGCAATTATTTTTCAAACAACACAAAAAACCGCCGTAAATTTACATTTACGACGGCATTTTTAGAAATTTCGCGACATTTCCACCCCAAAACTACCACAAAGGCAGTCGCTCTGACTTGGGAACAAACATTTTATCGCCTTCTTTTACACCGAACGCATCATACCACATGTCAATATGTGGCAGTGCCCCATTGACACGCCAACGCGACAACGAATGTGGGTCGCTTTTAGTTCTATTACGAATCTCGGCTTCAGTTATATTGCCAGTCCACACACCAGCATACGCCAAGAAGAAACGCTGGTCTGCTGTCAACCCGTCAATAACAGGCAGAGGATTGCGCTTGGTGGCATTTTTATAGGCATACCACGCAACTTGTAGTCCGCCATGATCAGCCAAGTTCTCCCCTAACGTCAACCGTCCGTTAGCTTTCAAGTCGGGCAACACATTAATGTTAGAAAAGAAATCTGCATACTTGTCAGTGCGTTGTGTAAAGTTCTTTCCATCTGCTTCCGTCCACCAATCATGCATATTTCCATCCTTGTCATACTGACGTCCTTGGTCATCAAACCCATGAGTCATTTCGTGCCCAATTACTACACCTATTGCTCCATAGTTAAAAGCATCGTCAGCTGTCGGATCAAAGAAAGGAACTTGCAGAATTCCAGCAGGGAAGCAAATTTCATTCGTGGTTGGGTTATAGTAGGCATTCACCGTTTGCGGTGTCATATGCCAGTCTTCACGATCAACGGGTTTGCCCGCAGTATGATTAATACGCCATGCGGTCCAAAAACGACGACATTCCTTAATATTTTCATAGTAAGATTTTTTCACATCAATCTTGAGTGCGGACATATCGGTCCAACGGTCAGGATATCCAATTTTCACATAGAAAGTATTGAGTTTCAACAAAGCATTCACCTTGGTCGAATCATCCATCCAGTCTTGTGCAGCAATACGTTCTCCCAACGCTATGCGAAGATTTTCAACCAGCGTTTTCATACGCTCCTTAGAGGATGCAGGGAAATACTTTTGGACATAAATCTTACCTAAAGCCTCACCCATTTGGCTCTGCACTTGAGTCGTTGCACGACGCCACAATGGATGGTCTTCCTTTCGGCCCGAAAACACCTTCCCATAGAAATCAAAGTCAGCTTCACGCACGGCATCATTCAAATAGCCTGTAGCTGATCCTATTTGTCCCCACTCCATCACATCACGATACTCAACGGGGGTCATAGCAGCAAATATTTTATCGGCAGCCTCCATGAAAGTTGGCTGTCCAACAACCATTTCCTGAATATATTCACTTTTCACACCTTTGGCATTCATTTGGCGTTCCAATTGGAAGTGGGGACACCGCGCATGGAACTCCTTGAGTGTCATTTTATTGTAATTGGACACAGGGTCACGTAGTTCAGTGCGAGACTTCGACACCTTGGCCAGCGCTGTCTCGACCTTCATGATGTTCTTCATCTTCTTCGTGGCGGCACTCTTGCTGAAGCCAAAGAGCTGGAACATGCGAACGATATGCTGTTTATAGGCCTCTCGGATTTTCACCGTAGCCTCATCGTTCTCTAAATAATAGTCTTTCTGTCCCAATGTCAGCCCACCCTGATAGATATTAAGAATGTTCTCTGTGGCATTTTTCTCATCTGCGCCAATGTAAGCACCAAAGAACTCAGAATTACCATAAGGCATCAAGTCTAACTGAATTTGAAAGAGTTTGTCCATTGTTTTTGCTGCTTCCAATTGCTTGATGATGGGCAATACAGGAGCAATACCTTCTTGCTCACGGCGTACAGAGTCCATCGCCAACTTATAGAGATCGCTCAATTGCTGTTCTATGGTTCCTTGCGGATAGACATTCTCTTGCAATTCCTTCAGAATGCTATTGATGCGTTTGTTGTTGTCCTCGGCCAAACGGTCGAAACTGCCATAACGTGAATAGGCAGCAGGCAGAGGATGAGCTTTCATCCAGCCACCACAGGCATACTCATAGAAGTCATCAGCAGGATGCACACTTTTGTTCATATCGTTCAGGTTTATGCCAGAGCGAAGCTGTGCGGAAGCTAAACTGACCACAGTAGCTAATACCATGATAATCAAAAGTTTTTTCATTGTCGTTATACTATTTATTTGTTAAACTTTCAAGTTCTTCTGAGCGTTGTTCCCATCGCTCTACTTCTTCATCAAGTGCCTGTTTTGTCTGAGTATATTCTGTGACGAGTTTCATGTCACAAGCGTTTTCCGGATTCATCAGCAGATTATCCAGTTCTTTGAGTCTACGCTCCATTTCGTTAATCTTTCGCTCCGACTCCTCCACTGCCTTTTCTGCCTTACGTAACCGCTTTTGCTGTTCCTTATGTTCTGCATAGTTAGTGGCAGGTGAAATAGTTGAAGACGTAGGGGAAAGTGCCTGCGCTCCGTGCGCAGAACTTCCGCACTCCGTGCGCAAGACTTCCGCACTCCGTCCAAGCTCATTGAGTTCCAATATCTTCTTAGCTTGCAGAAAATCATAGATTCCGCCGATGTGCTCCCTGACTTGTCCACCACCAAACTCGTAAACCTTGGTTACCAGCCCATCCAAGAATTCGCGGTCGTGGCTCACGATAATAGCTGTGCCGTCGAAAGCACGAATGGCTTCTTTCAACACATCTTTCGAAGCCATGTCAAGATGGTTAGTAGGCTCGTCGAGAATAAGCAGATTGACAGGTTCCAGCAACAGGCGAATCATAGCCAGTCTGCTACGCTCACCACCGCTGAGAACCTTGACTTTCTTGTCCGACTCCTCGCCACCAAACATAAAGGCACCCAAAATATCATTGATACGCAGTCGAATTTCACCCTTAGCCACATTGTCAATGGTCTGAAACACGGTGAGACTCTCATCCAATAGTTGTGCTTGGTTCTGAGCGAAATAGCCGAGTTGCACATTATGCCCAATTTTCAAATATCCATCAAAAGGAATCTCTCCCATGATGCATTTCACGAGTGTTGACTTGCCTTCACCATTCTTGCCCACAAAGGCGACTTTCTCCCCTCGTTTGATAGTAAGGTTTACGTGGTCGAAAACGACGTGGGAATACTCTTTGCGAACCTCCTCACAAATGACAGGATAGTCACCAGAACGCAGGCAGGGAGGGAACTTCAAGTGCATAGCAGAGTTGTCGACCTCATCGACTTCAATAGGCACTATCTTCTCCAACTGTTTGATTTTCTGCTGCACCTGTACAGCCTTAGTTGCCTGATAGCGGAAGCGCTCTATAAACGCCCTCATGTCTGCTATTTCCTTCTGCTGATTCTCATAGGCACGCAGTTGCTGCTCACGACGCTCGCGACGCAACACGACATACTCGTCGTATTTCACTTTGTAGTCAATAATACGTCCACACGAGATTTCCAAAGTCCGATTCGACACGTTGTTAATAAAGGCACGGTCATGACTCACCAGCACCACAGCACTTGACGATTGAGAAAGAAACTGCTCCAGCCACTGGATACTCTCTATATCCAGATGGTTAGTAGGCTCGTCCAGCAACAGCACATCAGGTTTTTGCAACAATATCTTGGCCAGTTCAATACGCATGCGCCAACCACCAGAGAACTCGCTTGTAGGCCTTTCAAAATCGGTACGGTTGAAGCCCAAGCCCACCAAGGTTCGCTCCAATTCTGCCTCACGACTTTCCGCACCCATCATCAGATACCGTTCATGCTCAGTGGTATAGCGTTCCACAAGTTGCATGTATCCATCACTCTCATAGTCGGTACGCTCGTTCATCTGCCGCTCCAACTGGTCAACTCGCGCCTTCATATCTGCAATATTGGCAAAGGCCTTTTGGGCTTCTTGCCGTACCGTGGTATCGTCTTGCAGCACCATGACTTGTGGCAGATAGCCAATAGTGGTGTCCTGCGGCACACTTACCGTACCTGCTGTGGGCATTTGTATGCCGCTGAGTATTTTGAGTAGCGTAGACTTGCCCGCCCCGTTCTTACCAACTAAGGCAATACGGTCGCGGTCGTTCACCACAAAACTTGCATCAGTGAACAGGGGTTTTATACCAAACTCTACGCGTAACGATTCTACAGAAATCATATCTCTTGGATTAATGACATGCAAAGTTAGCACATTTCAGCCGAAATGCAAAATAAATTAATATTTATTTAGTTACATCACCAAACGGGCACCAGCAATTTTATGCCAAAGGAGCGTCCCCTGTTGCAGACACCGGGTCCCTCTGCATACTTTAAACGACTGAGGTGCGACTGATAGGCACGGTCGGTCAAATTCTGTACCGACAGGTAAAGAGAAGCTATGCGACGTCCATGATGATGCAAGTCTGTACCCGCAGTCAGCGAAAGCAATGTGTATGAAGGAGTAACAGTCTCTGTGCCACCAGCAGTGTGCGCGTGACTTTGACGCAGATAGCACTCCAGCTTCATCGAGAGAAAGGTTTTATTTAGCATACGGCCATTGCGCATAATTTCGTAGCGCAGGTCGCTGGTCCAACGAGGAGCTGGAGTGAAAGGCAACCACCGTCCTTCCTCAGGCTGGTGCAACTGGCGGGCGTTGACATAAGAAAAGGTATTCTCAAAATGCAGCGGCTCCACAGGGTGAATGTCAAGCATTGCCTCGAAGCCCACGAGTCGGGCCGTGCCCTGCTGATATTGATAAGTGGCTATTTGGTCTTCACCATTGGCAATATGGGGTACACTGGATTCTAAACCCTCCAAATATATATAATTAGAAATGTTGTTGGCAAAGAGAGAGAGCTGGCCGGAAACCAGTTCCGACGAATAGTCAAGGCCAATATCCGTCTGCCAACTGCGTTCTGGGGCCAATTGCTGATTGCCCAGTTCGTACCGGAAAGTTCCTTCATGTACACCATTCGAGCCCAATTCGCTCAAGTTTGGAGCCCTAAAACCATGCGACAAATTCAAACGGACATTCAGTCGTGAAGTGATGTTGAAAATGGCTCCCAAACTGCCTGTCAGTCCCTGAAAATGACGAGTAAAGTCGCTGAATCGCAACTCGCCGTCATCTTCCAAAGCATAACTATGCAGACGGCGCACATCATAGCGCAGGCCACCGCTGACAGTCATCTGCCTAAAATTACGAGTCACTGAGGCAAAGACTCCGACATCGAACAGGCGGTAAGCAGGAATGAGAAACTCCTCTCCTAAATTTTCAGAGTGCTGCCACATGCCAGAGAGGCCTGCGGCATAATGCCATACATTATCTGATGCTGACTGATAGTGCAGGTCATAGTTGACAGTGTGCAGGCGGAAGTCAAGCCCCAGTTCATCCGGCTCCTCAAATTCCTTGCGACGGTTCTGCTGGTAACCGACAATTCCCTTCAGCGACCCTTTACCCAAAGTAACCGAATTGTCGAGCACAGCCTTGTAGTGATAGATTTGCTGGAAGGCTTCCGAAGGCAACAAGCTACCGTTACTTTCGTCACGTTCCCCTTCAATGAGGCCTGGCTTCAGATGATAATATGACAATTTCAGCCGAGTATGCCCCCAATGAGTGTTCTTACCCACCATGCCCGTCAAGGCTCTTTCGTGGAACTGCGAACCAGACACACGACCGTCCACCTTATTTTTATACTCACCTGCATCCTTCTCGCTCCACCGCCAATTCCAGACAAGCCCTTGCTGGTTGCCAGCAAAGTTGACGGTATAGTCAAAAAGGTTATTGTTCGACTGATATCCTGTACCGACGTCCAGCGCCGTTGTCCCCACGGGCATAACGGGTGCCTCGTGGAAAACCAGAACACCAGCCACAGCATCAGAGCCATACATCAATGAAGCGGGGCCTTTAAGGATTTCAACAGAGTGAACAGACTGCCCGTCCACTTCTATGCCGTGCTCATCGCCCCACTGCTGACCCTCCTGACGAATGCCGTCGTTGACAGTGACAATGCGATTATATCCCAAGCCTCGAATGACGGGTTTCGATATGCCACCTCCTGTCGTGACCTGTGACACACCTGGCTGATGAGCCACAGCGTCAATGATGTTTGTGGCCGACGTCTCCTGCAATACACGTGGTGCAACCACCGATATGGGCGATGGCGAACGGTCGGCGCGGGTGGCTCCCGTCAGTCCGGTCACGATGACCTCATGCAGATGCTGCACATGATTATAGTTACCCACCGTGTCAGGCTCAGAGTCACCCGACGCGGCTGTTGCCGTCTGGCACATTGCCAACAGCAACATGATATAAAGATATTTCATGTTTGATTGTTATGTTTGAAAATATTGTCTGATGTATATACCTTATTATATATATAGTAGTCAGACAACAGGAGGGGCACGAGATGCTAAAAGCCGATCATCCGGTCCAGGGACGAACGAGAGACACAGGTTAAACAATCGGGGGCTCTGCACGACAACCATGCCAACAGCTACGGCAACGCCTAATAAAACGGGCAGCGATGTAAACTGGCACAGCACGCAGTCATGCGGTGAATGAGTGTCAAGCGACAGATGACCAGCATGGGGCAAATGATTGACACAATCTACACACGCGCCCTGCCAAACGGCCATTCGCTCATGAACATGCAACGACGAGAAGACCAGCATCGGCAGGAATACCGACAGCAATAACCATGCGGAGAAGCGTCTTTTCGTTTTTGTGTTCATATTCGGGTGCAAAGTTACGAAATAAATGAGAAATAGAAATTGAGATTTGGGAATAATTTCGTAATTTTGCACAAAAATACCAATCAATGATGACTGACGATAAGATTTTGCGCATGCAACAGCTCATTCTGGAGCTGAACGAGGCCAGCAATGCCTATTATAACGGGCGAGCCGAACAAATGACCGATTACGAATGGGACCAGCGCTTTGACGAATTGCGACGCTTGGAGCAAGAAACGGGCACCACCCTGCCCGATTCGCCAACACAGCGCGTCAGCGAGGACACCATCAGCGGGCAGAAAGAGGAACATGAGTTTGCTGCCCTCTCGCTGGCAAAGACCAAACAGACGGACGACCTTGTGAAATGGGCGGAGGGCCGCCCCATCTGGATTTCATGGAAACTGGATGGTCTGACGCTCGTTGTCACCTATGACCAGGGACGCCTCACCAAGGTGGTAACACGCGGTAATGGACACATCGGCACCAATATCACCCACTTGTCAAAGGCCATTGACGGCATTCCCCAGACTATTCATGCCGAGGGACATCTTGTCATCCGCGGCGAAGCAGTCATCTCTTACGAGGACTTCGACCGATTTCTGATGGAAAGCGGCGAGGACTATGCCAACCCCCGCAACCTCGCCAGCGGCTCGCTGACGCTGAAAGACGTTGACGAAGTGCGCCAGCGCCACATCCGTTGGCTTCCCTTTACGCTGGTTTACACCGACAATGCCATCCCCTCCTGGGGCGATCGCATGGCCTGGCTCGATGCACAGGGCTTCCACACCGTCGAACGTCAGCTGATAGAGACACCTGACGCCCATTCCGTAGAAGGCTGTATTTCTGCTTTCACCGAGAAAGTCACCTCGAAACAGAACCCCTATCCTGTGGATGGGCTTGTGGTCTGCTACGACGACACGCAGTATGCCCAGACGGGCAGTGTCACTGGCCACCATGCCACCCGTGCCGGCTTGGCATTCAAGTGGCAAGACGAGTCGGCCGACACCGTGCTGGAACGCGTGGAGTGGTCGTGTGCCGCAAGCACCATTTCACCCGTTGCCATCTTCAGACCCGTAGAGTTAGAGGGCACCACCGTCAAGCGTGCCTCACTGTGCAACATCAGCGAATGCGTGCGGCTGGGCATCGGCGGTCCCGGCACCGAGATCTCCGTCATCAAGGCCAACAAGATTATCCCCAAGGTCATCCGTGTCAACCAAAGCGTCGGCACGCTGGTCATCCCCGACCAGTGCCCTGTCTGTCATGCTCCTACTGTCGTAACGGAAAGTGAGGCCAGCGGTACGCGTTCCCTGCACTGCACCAACGTGGCCTGCCCCGCCAAACAGCTGCGCAAGTTTGCCCGCTTTGTGTCGAAGGAAGGAATGAACATTGATGGCATTTCAGAGCAGACGCTGGCCAAGCTCATCAACCTTGGCTGGGTCCGTGAGTATGCCGACATCTACATGCTGCGCCCGCACATTCGCGAGTTGGCACAGATGGACGGCTTCGGCGAGAAGTCTGCCGCAAACATCATGCAGTCTATTGACAAGTCGAGAAACGTGGAGGCACACCGACTGCTCTATGCGCTCAACATCCCTCTCTGCGGACTTGATGTCTGCCGCCGGTTGCTTGGCGCCTACACCTTGGCCGACCTCGTTGACGAGGCCATCCGCAAGAGCGACGACTTGTTCGCCTCGCAAACTGAGCCACAAGATGTCTTTGCCCACGTCAATGGCATTGGCCCCGAGAAGTCTGCACAATTTGTCCGCTGGTTCCGTGACGAGACCAATCTGGCCCGCTATCGCCGTCTGTTAGAGCAACTGTCTGTCAGCACACCCGACATAGCTCCGTCAGGTGACCGCTGCCAAGGACTGACGTTTGTCATTACCGGCGATGTCCATCACTACAAGAATCGCAACGAGCTGAAAGCCTACATCGAATCACAAGGTGGCCGAGTGGCCTCTGCCGTCAGCGGTTCCACGTCGTTCCTCATCAATAACGATGTCACTTCCACCTCTGGCAAGAACAAGAAAGCGCAGCAGCTGAACATCCCCATCATTTCTGAGGATGACTTCCTGAGCAAATACAGCGAGGCCACTGACACAGAGACTGGCAACAATGCATAATCCCCTGCTCATAGTCTCCCTGATGTTCCGTGCCCGACGGCCTAGCCGCATCTCGGACATGCCAGCCATTGCCCTGCCCTTCTGGATAGGAAAGGGCTACGACGGCATGACCTTCTTCGGCCACATCATCACGCACTCCCAGCAAGATGCCGCCTATTTCAACAGCCATTACAGCACCATGAAGAACCACGAGATGATACATCTCTACCAGGCTCGAAGCACTCACAACTCATGGCTCTGTTTCTATTGGAAATACTTCGTCCACTGGCTTCGCGCATCTCGCTATCGCCGCCGCCTGCGCAATGCCGGCTACCTGCTGAACCCCTTCGAAATGGAAGCCTATGCCAACATGCACAACCTCCACTATCTGGACGACAAAGAAAGCGGCACCAACGGATGGCGCCGCTATACAGACATGTCGCTCGAAGAACGTCTTCGGCTGTATTTACGCAAATCTACTTCGCGCGGAAGCGCTCAGCCTGACTGCGAATGAGCTCGGCATCGTCAAAGTAGTTGATTTGCATGGCCCGGCGCACTTCGTCCATTGTCTGGGCAGCCGTCTCGCGGGCCTTCTCCGTTCCCTTCCTTAATATATTATAGATTTCGGGAATGTCCTGTTCGAACTCATGGCGGCGCTGACGGATGGGCTCCAGCATCTCGTTGAGTATCTGGTTCAGGAATTTCTTGCACTTCATGTCGCCCAAGCC
>ERZ842401.2127-NODE-2127-length-26943-cov-5.033472_pt1 | contig 26943 bp, 24 predicted proteins | sample MGYA00521270_ERZ842401 | MGnify/ENA primary metagenome ERZ842401 (study PRJEB31892, sample SAMEA3878208) | bioreactor metagenome | biome: Moose rumen | place: Sweden | collected 2011-10 | study: EMG produced TPA metagenomics assembly of the PRJEB12797 data set... | reverse complement strand
CAGGTTTTGCAAACGCGGATTTCTGGCTTTTGTTGCTCCGCCGTGATAAATTCTCTCCAACGGAAGTTTGAGCGTGCCCGGATTGGAGAAAGTTAAGCAGTGGTCCTGTTTCACAACCTTGAACACCCCGGCAATCATTAGGTCAGAGTGAATAATCATATTGGTAAATGCTTCATGTACAGCCTTATGCACAGGTGTATCATCCTCTCTTTCAATGCCCTTGAGCACGAAGGGGGTTTTGATGTCGAAGGTGATTTTATTATTCATATTCCAACTCCTTGTCCACCATACTGCTCCTCCTGTCGAGCCTTCGGCATGACTGGTGAGAGACGCGTCCAGTTCAATTGTGAACGCAGTGCGTTCACTCTGCCGAAATCATTCCTCACGAGCAACTATTTCCATGGTTTTTCTTATTATTGTGCGCAAACTAACCCAAAAATGATTATCTTTGTAACAAAACTAAGAAAATGAGTATTCGCGAATGGGTGCATAGTCGGGAAATCGAAGGCCTTCCAATCTTTTCTTATGAAGAGGTGACGAACGCCTTCCCATCACTTACGCCACAGCAAATAAGTAATAATTTATATAGGATAGGCAAGAGTGAAATGATTACACAACCTTTTAAGGGTTTCTATGTCGTCATTCCTCCACATTATGCAGCGAAGGGTATTGTCCCACCAGTTTATTACATAGACCAATTAATGGACTATCTTCGCCGGCCTTATTATATCTGCTTGCTTAGTGCTGCGGAGTTATTGGGCGCTGCCCATCAACGCCCTCAGGAGTTCTCCGTCATGACAGTCCTGCCACGGATTAGAATGAGACGGTTATCCAGTCTGGATTGGAATTATCGCTCATCTATTCCTGACAACTTTCTAAAAGAGATTAATTCAGAGACTGGAACTATCAAGTTCTCTGGTCCGGAACTCACGGCTCTTGATCTTATCCAATATGAGCAACACGTTGGTGGTCTTTCCCGAGCGGCTACAGTTATTGAAGAATTGTCTGAGCAGACTGTTTGGACAGGAGCGGCTGAGAAGGGACTGCTTTCGCCATCTACTATAGCAACAGTTCAACGGCTTGGTTACATTTTGGAGAATGTCCTGATGAATCAATCGCAAGCCGAAGATCTTTATCATGAGCTAAAGACAGTGTCTCCTAAGCTCAACCGGTTCCGGCTCTCAACCCGTAAGAACGACGACGGGTCTGTCCTGGACAAGCGCTGGAATATCATGGTCAATACCGAAATAGAAATAGACGACCTATGATTCCTCGGTCAGCCATTACACACTGGAACAAACAGGTTCCCTGGGAAGATATCGCCAATGTTGAGCAGGATCTCATCATTACGCGAGCTTTGACCGACATATTCTCGGATGAATTCCTCGCATCAGAACTGGCTTTCCGCGGAGGTACAGCTCTTCATAAGCTCTATCTTGCACCCCAGCCAAGATATACTGAGGACATTGATTTGGTACAGATTAATCCCGGGCCCATCAAGCCCATCCTTTTCAGACTAGGGGAAGTTCTCGGTTACCTTCCGAACAAGGTCATTAAGCCCAAACGATTTAACAATACGATGCTTTTCCGGATTCAGTCAGAAATCCCTCCGGTTGTTCAGATTCGTCTTAAGGTAGAGATTGTACGTTGTCAAACCAAAGTGGACAACTTGTGCCGAGCGGTTTGAGAGGTTTTGTCAAAGATAAGAATTCGAAAGCAATTCACAACTTGGCGGGGACATCGAATCTACCAGTTTGCTTGCAGAACGGACAGGGCGTCTATAGCAGACCGGCATCGGTGGGTGTGCAGATTATTTCCATGGAGGTGTACTGAGGGGTCATACCCAACGCTTTGTAGAAGGCCTTTGCATTGGGGTTACATTCCCATACATGGAGGGTGATGTTGTAGCAACCCTGCTCCCGTGCAAAATCTTTTACATAGTCAAACAATGCTTTGCCTATGTGCTTGCCCCGGGCCTTTTCCGTTACACAGATATCGTCTATGTAGAGGGTGGTAAGCGGCCTGAGGCTGCCGCTGGAGCAATGCTTCAGCTCACAGAAGGCATAGCCCATTACGATTCCTTCCTTATCATACACGAATACAGGTGTCTGGGGGTTGGAAAAGATCTCCAGCAACTGCTCGTCGGAGTATTTTTTGCCAACCTTGTTGAACAGGTCAGGCCGCCCTTGGTGATGCACGGAAAGTACCTGCTGGAGCAAATCGTTAACCGCTTCCAAGTCTTTTGGCAAAGCCTTTCTTATGGTGAATGTATTCATAGGGCTAAAGGGCAGTGGCTTTGGGAGTCCAGTTCTTGAGGAACCTCAGGATCTTAGCCTTGTTATAGCCATCTCCTTCTTCCAGGAAGCTGGAGTCTTGGATGTGGATGACTTTGCCAGATGCGTCCAGGACAACCAGGGCCGGATAGCCGAACCTTCCGGCATTGTTCAGACGCTTCATCAGGGCGTTGGCTTTCTTTACGGTGGCCTCGTCTTTTGACTTGGCAAATCTGGGGTTGTAGTTTACATGGATATAGACAAAGTTATCGCTGAGGAGTTTGCTTATCTCGGCATCTTTTGTAACAAAGTCTGCAAACTTCAGGCACCAGGGGCACCAGTTTCCGCCCAACTGGCAAAGCACAAACCTGCCTTCGGTTTTGGCTTTAGCTACGGCCTTGTCTATCTGCTGGATAGGGTCTATGGTCTCGTCATAGACTTTTGCGAGTTTGTTCTGAGCGGTTTGGGCACATACGGAGGCAGAGAAGACTGCCATGATGAGGGCTGTTAGAACTGTTCTTTTCATATTCTGATGTCTTTGGTCTTATGCAAATGTACAAATAGCTGCGGAAATCTGCTCAATGCTTAGCGGCCCTGGGATGAGCGGTTTTGTAAACCTGTCTGAGCTTTTCAAATGAGTTGTGGGTATAGACCTGAGTTGCCGCAAGGCTGGAGTGGCCAAGCACTTCCTTGATGCTGTTAAGGTCTGCACCGTTGTTGAGCAGCGCCGTAGCAAAGCTGTGACGCAGGGTGTGCGGAGTTTTTTTGCCGGAAAGCCCCTTGACCAGTTCCAGTTCCCCCTTGACAGCCCTGTTTATAAACTCCACGTAGGCCGGCCGGCCTTTGTCCGTAAGGAAAAAGGCTTCGGAGGATCCTGCAGGCTGCTCGGCGATGCCATCCAGAAAGGCCTGCCGGAGCCTGAGGTAGTCTGCAATCTGTTCCATCAGCTGTTCCACTATAGGAACCGACCTCTGCTTGTTGCCTTTTCCGATGATGTTTATGGTCTGCCTTGCAAGGTCTATATCTTTAATCCTCAGCGATGCAGCCTCGGCCCGCCTCAGGCCTGTATCAAACAGCAGGGTTACAATCAGGCGGTTGCGGACGGAGGGATAGTCCTCCCCTACCGGGCTGTTGAGATACCGGGCAAGGGCATCGGGAGTAAAGAAAGACGGAAGCCGTTTCTTTTCCTTGGGGCGTGAAATTTCATTTACCGGATTTGCTGGAAGCTTTTCCTGCTTTACAAGAAAGTTGCAGAATGTACTCAGGGCGCTCAGATGCAGGTTTGCCGTACGCTCATCCAGACCCTTGTCAATCATGTATGACACATAGGCCCTGATTATGTTGAATTTCAGGACTTCCGTAATTTCCTCATCGCTCACTGAGCCGCACAAACCGTTCCTTTCCGGCCAGGCAAAGCGCAGAAAATCCACTATGGCATCGGCATAGATGGCTGCCGTACGGGGAGAATATCTCCGCCGGACCTTCAGGTAATCCGTAAAATCTTCCATGCAACCCATAGCACAAATATAAGCAAAAAAGCCGCAGGCAAAATGTCTGCGGCTTTCTGTATCGCTGAGTAAAAACTACTCCTCGCTGGTCTGAAGGTGCTTTACATAGATAGCCTTCATCAGCTGCGCGCGCCTGCGTACAGAGGGCTTCTCAAAGGTCTTACGGTCTCTGAGCTCGCGGATGACTCCGGTTTTCTCGAACTTTCTCTTGAACTTCTTAAGTGCTCTCTCTATGTTCTCGCCGTCCTTTATCGGAACGATAATCATGCTTTATACCACCTCCTTTTTCTTTTGCGGGGTGCAAAGATATGAAAAAATATCTCCCAAATGCAAATTCCTTTAAAAAATAAATACCCTAACAACTTACGATAATAAATGTTATATTTGCCATCTATTGTAAAGCGGCCCTTGCGGCAAGGCAAAGGCTCTTCAAAAGACATAAACACATAAACAATTAATACACCTATCAAACAACAGTAATAATATGGCAGAGAAATTATTTACTGAGTTTCCTCCCGTTCCCAAACAGGTATGGGAAGATGCTATAGTTAAGGATTTGAAAGGTGCCGACTATCAGAAGAAACTGGTATGGAGGACTATGGAAGGATTTTCCGTACAGCCTTACTACCGCGCCGAAGACCTGAAGGGTCTGAAGAACGTAGGTGGTCAGGCAGGGCAGTTCCCATTTGTCCGCGGCACAAAAGACAACAACAACTGGCTCATCCGTCAGGACTACATGGTTGGCAAAGACTTCAAGGCAGCCAATGCCTTGGCTCTGGACGGCATGATGAAGGGCGTAACAGCTCCCGGATTTGACCTGAGCCAGACAGAGAAGGTTCTCAAGGCAGATATGAGAACTTTACTCAAAGGCATTGAGCTCAAGGCCGTTGAAGTTAATTTCAAAGGCTGCAAAGACCTTTCAGTCCTCAAGAATTTTATTGCAATTGCAAAAGAAAACGGAGTAAGACCGGCAGCCGTCAGGGCTTCTTTTGACTATGACCCTCTCAAGGAGATGAACTCAACCGGAGTTTACAGCAAGGCAGATGCTTCAAAACTTTTGGTAAAGGCCATAGAGCTTGTAAATGAGTTTCCTAACATAACCGTTGTAGGAGTATATTCCTACGCCTTCAACGATGCCGGAAGCACCATTACACAGGAGCTTGCCTACGGAATGAATATGGGCAGCGAATATCTCAACCTGCTTACCGATGCCGGCCTCAAGGCAGACGATGCAGCAAAGAGAATCAAGTTCACCGTATCCATCAGCGGCAACTACTTTATGGAAATTGCAAAGTTCCGCGCCGCAAGACTTCTGTGGGCCAACATAGTAAAGGCCTACGGAGCAAAGAAGGAAGACAGCTGCAAGATTAAGGTACACGCAGTTACAAGCGCCTGGAACCAGACCGTTTATGACCCTTATGTAAATATGCTCCGCGATACCACCGAGGCAATGAGCGGCGCAATTGGAGGAGTTGACTCCATGGAAGTTCTTCCGTTCGACCACGCCTACAAGAAGCCCGGTGAATTCTCCAACAGAATTGCCCGCAATGTACAGAGCCTGCTTCTGGACGAGAGCCATTTCAACAAGGTAGTTGACCCGGGTGCCGGTTCTTATTACATTGAGGAGCTCACAGATTCCATAGCTAAAGCAGCTTGGGATTTGTTCAACTCCATAGAAAAGGCCGGCGGCTATGTAGAGGCATTCAAGGCAGAAAAGATTCAGGACAGCATCAAGGAAACCTCCCTCAAGAGAGATTCCAACATAGCAACCAGAAGAGATACTCTGCTTGGAACCAACCAGTTCCCTAACTTCACGGAAGTTGTGGAAAAAGAAGTTACCAAGAAGACCGTTACCCGCAAGGCAGCTCCAAAGAAGAAGGCTGGCATGGTTGGCCGTCCGCTGGAGGTTTACAGGGGCGCAATGGCCTTTGAGGAACTCAGGTTCAAGACAGACAAAGCCAAGAAACGTCCTATGGCATTTATGGTTACCTACGGAAACCTTGCAATGTGCCGTGCAAGGGCTCAGTTCGCCTGCAACTTCTTTGCAGTGGCCGGTTTCCAGGTAGTTGACAACAACCGTTTCAACTCTCCTGAAGAAGGAGCAAAGGCAGCTCTCAAGGCAAAGGCAGACATCATCGTAGCATGCTCGTCAGACGATGAATATGCAGCAGAGGTTCCTGCAATTGCCAAGATAGTAGGCAAGAAGGGCATCGTAGTTGTGGCAGGAGATCCTGCTTGCAAAGACGAGCTCATAGGCAAGGGAATAGAGAACTTCATCAGCGTACGCAGCAATGTTCTTGAAACATTGAAGGCATACCAGGAAAAACTTATCAAATAAGGGGAGGAAAAGTTATGCGTCCAAAATTCAACGATTTAGTATATAAGTCAGCTGCCAAACCTGCAGCAAAGAAGGGTGCAGCAAAGAAGGAAGTTCTTTGGAATACCCCTGAAAAGATAGCCGTCAAGACCAACTACACGGCAAAAGACCTGGAGAAGATGGAACACCTGCACTATGCCGCAGGAGTTGCTCCTTTCCTCAGAGGCCCTTACAGCACAATGTATGTTCAGAAACCTTGGACCGTACGCCAGTACGCAGGTTTCTCCACCGCAGAAGAGTCAAACGCCTTCTACAGAAGGAACCTGGCCGCCGGCCAGAAAGGTCTTTCCGTAGCATTTGACCTTCCTACACACAGAGGCTACAACGCTGATAACCCAAGAGTTGTAGGCGATGTAGGAAAGGCCGGAGTAAGCATCTGCTCTGTAGAGGACATGAAGATTCTGTTTGACCAGATTCCTCTTGGAAAGATGTCTGTTTCCATGACCATGAACGGAGCCGTACTGCCTATTATGGCCTTCTACATCGTAGCAGGTCTGGAGCAAGGCGTAAAACTTGAGGAAATGGCCGGTACAATCCAGAACGACATCCTCAAGGAGTTTATGGTGCGCAACACCTACATCTACCCTCCTGAGTTCAGTATGAGAATCATCGGCGATATCTTTGCCTACACTTCTCAGTTCATGCCAAAGTTCAACTCCATCTCAATTTCCGGTTACCACATGCAGGAAGCCGGTGCAACCAACGACATCGAGATGGCTTACACCCTTGCAGACGGTCTGGAATATCTCCGTACCGGAATCAAGGCCGGAATTCCTGTAGATAAATTTGCACCGCGTCTGAGCTTCTTCTGGGCAATCGGAACCAACCACTTCATGGAGATTGCAAAGATGAGGGCTGCCAGAATGCTTTGGGCAAAGATTGTCAAGCAGTTCAATCCGGAAAATCCTAAGAGCCTCAGCCTCAGAACCCACTGCCAGACTTCGGGATGGAGCCTTACGGAGCAGGATCCTTTCAACAACGTTGCAAGAACTTGTATAGAGGCTATGGGAGCCGCTTTGGGCCATACCCAAAGCCTGCATACCAACGCTCTTGACGAAGCAATTGCACTGCCTACAGACTTCTCTGCACGTATTGCACGTAACACCCAGATCTACATCCAGCAGGAAACCCAGGTCTGCCGTTCAATTGACCCTTGGGCCGGTTCCTACTATGTTGAGAGCCTGACCAATGAGCTTGCTCACAAGGCTTGGGGCCACATCCAGGAAGTTGAAAAGCTCGGAGGTATGGCAAAGGCTATCGAAACCGGAATTCCTAAACTCAGAATAGAGGAAGCCGCTGCAAGAAAGCAGGCCAGAATAGACTCCGGAGAAGAAAGCATCATCGGCCTTAACCTCTACCGTCTTGAGCATGAGGATCCTATCAAGATTCTTGATATAGATAACGCCAAGGTTCGCCAGCAGCAAGTTGCCCGTCTGGAGAAGCTTTACAAGACAAGAGACAACGAAAAAGTTAAACAGTGTCTGGCCGCTATCACAGAGTGCGTAAAGACAAAGAAGGGCAACCTTCTTGCACTTGCAGTTGAGGCTGCAAAAGCAAGGGCTTCTCTTGGAGAGATTTCCGATGCTTGCGAAGAGGTAGTAGGAAGATACACAGCAAAGATCCGTATGAATGTAGGTGTTTACTCATCAGAAGTCAAGAAAGACAGCGAGTTTGAGAAAGCAAAGAAGATGGTTGCCGAATTTGCAAAGAAAGAAGGCCGCCAGCCTCGTATCATGATTGCCAAACTCGGTCAGGACGGTCACGACAGAGGTGCAAAGGTTGTTGCTACCGGTTATGCTGACTGCGGATTTGACGTAGATATGGGTCCGTTGTTCCAGACTCCGGCCGAGGCAGCAAAGCAGGCTGTTGAGAACGACGTTCATGTTGTAGGAGTTTCTTCTCTTGCAGCAGGCCACAAGACTCTGGTTCCTCAGATTATTGCTGAGCTCAAAAAGCTCGGAAGAGAGGATATCATAGTCATTGCCGGCGGCGTCATTCCTGCACAGGACTACGATGCCCTCTACAAGGCAGGCGCAGCTGCAATCTTTGGCCCAGGTACCAGAATCTCCTATGCTGTAATCAAGATGATGGAACTTCTCAACCAAAGGTTTGAGAAGTAAGGCAAGAGATCCTGCATATTAAATCAGAAGGCCGGTTCAGACAAACCGGCCTTTTCTGTGAATATTCTTTTGCCAAACTCCCAAACAGAATTCCGCCAACTGTCGAATCAAAAGGTAGCGTGCAAAGGAGCCATGCGCTCTTTTGGTATGCTTTGTCATGGCTCAAAAAAATCCGAAGGCCTGCGGCCGTAAAAAATGAGGGCTTCGCCCATGATTTGATAGTTTTATGCTGACCGCATACGCAGTCAGCAGGCTTGCCGGGCTATAAGCCCATGCCAGCCATTATTCTGAGACGGGACGCACCGAATGCCCGTTGTAACGGTAGAAGTCGTACCTGCCCACATCGTCGGAATAGAAGCCCACGAGCCACGCGCGGTGCGGGAAGTCCGTACTGAGGGAAGAAGACCAGTAGTAACCGATGGAACCGGCACTCTCGAGGACGGTATGGTTCCGGCGGCCAGCGGCGGGAAGGAAGATGCTGTTGCCGTTAATTTTACTGGTTACCCTGCAACCATATACACCGTTCTGTGTTGTCCAAGTCCATGTACATTTGGTCCGGAGCTCTGTCCATTCTGCGTCCGTGGGCATACGCCATTTACCGCCAAGCTTGGATTTAGCCACATCATCTGACGCATCCAAAAACGTCTTGTTGTCCACCCTACCATAAAAACTGATTATATTATATTTGGTCAAGGTATTGTAAGAACCGTTGCACCATTTATATACTGACCAATCCCAATCATATGCCATCTGGGTATTGGTTTCGCCCCAGGCGTAATAATCGCCATACTCCTCCGGTTTAGAAGCGCCGAGGTTGCAGGTTGCCCACCGAACAGAAAGACCAAGATCAACACCATATTTTCGCTCGTACGCCTCTGCCTCTGCCCTAGCTTTCTCTTCTGCCTCTAACCGAGTCGATATTGTTTCGTAATCATCCCCATCGGAAACCAACAACACGACTCCAGATGGGTACTCTCTTGACATATACTTCTTACTCCCAAGATAGTTATTCGCCTTAAGAAGAGACAACTCTTCTTCGGTCGGGATTCTCCAATTATTGTAGCCATGTTGTGCTTGAGCATTTATATGCTTAATGATGCTGCTTGGTTCTGCACTGAACTCTCCCAGTTCGTTAGGGAATATCTTCAAATAACCATAGAGAACTTCAACTTTTGTCCTAGCATTGCTTGAAGAGGCTATCTGTGCCTGAGAAACAGGCACGGAAGGTTTTGGAGTGATGGCTATCTTTGTCGCAAGCTTCTGCGCTATGCCCTGCATTGAAGTTCTGTATGATGAGCCGGCTGAGAAGGTCGCACCTTCAGTAGCGATAACCACGCCACTTTCTACATTGATAGCTCTTACATCCACATTATACTGTTTCAGTACAAAAGTGATATCTCCTAGAACAATGACAGAAACATTGAGAATCTGACCTATACGAACCATCTCATTTTGAGTCAAAGATGAGCGCTGAAATCCTTGTTCACTTATCACCTTGTCTATTTGAGACCTTTCTACCATCGAATATCCGGCCGGGCGAAAATGAGTAATAAAGATAGACGATATACCGTCAACATCAGCCTGAGATAATCCTGTATCGGCCTTGAACTCCATTACAGCACAACGTTGAGAGTAGGATATCAAGGACAGAAATAGGAAAACAATAGAGATGAGTGCTTTTTTCATGATGGAATACAGTTATGGCGCACAGTCCCATAGGACAATGCGCCTTTGTTAATAATTAAGCTATTGAATACTAGCGAATTACCCCCCCCCGAAAGCCACAGAGGGGTATTGCGAATCAATATGAACGATCCTGAGCATCTCCACAAAAATAATGAATTTGAGCATGATTTGCAAGTATTTGCCAGAATCATAAAATCTTGGAAAAGTGTAAAACAGCCGAAATATTTACATTGGAAAAGTGTATTTTATTTGCTTTTTATGCTTGTATTTAAGTGAAATGATAACCTTTTTCGAACAAATCCAGGCAGAAGAGAAAGTATATAAGTTTGATCTTACAGGGCTTTAATTCTTGTAGGAAATCTTAAAAACTGGAGGTAAACGAGGGAATGCTCCTTGAGAATATTGTAGCCTGAAGTCACTTATCTTCCTCTTTACATGGCACCTTTATTGTGAGTACATAGAGCGTAATTCCATCCTCACAAACATAAAAACTTGCTATATTCGCACAATGGGCCTTTACTGTCCGTAACATCGTTGGTTATAGGCCTGACTTAACTGTTTCATTGTTATTTACACATACTGTTTAAGAAATGATTATCAGATTATTAAGACAACTGCTGACTTTTTCCTCAGCGATAATTTTCTGCCAGGGCATTGCCCTTTCTCAGGGGAGGACGGTTTCTCTGACCTACAGGACAGACGGAAACCTTTACCCTGGAACGGAAAGAAACCTGCAGGTCTATATTCCGCAACAGTACTCAGGCACTCAGGCCTGCCTGTACATAGGTCTGGACGGGATAATGTGCAATGCTCCCGCCGTATTTGACAGACTGATAGCAGAAGGAAAGATGCCGGTTACCATAGGAATCTTTGTACAGCCCGGTCTTATCAGAGGAAAAGACGGACAGGTAGTCCGCTACAACCGTTCCAACGAGTTTGACTTTACGGACGGAAGATTTGCCGAGTTTCTTGACAGCGAAATTATTCCGTTTGTAGAAAACAGTACCGGAGTGAGAATATCCAAAGACCCGGACAAAAGGGCAATCTTTGGGCTTTCCAGCGGAGGAATTGCAGCTTTTAATGCCGCATGGATGCGTCCCGATCTTTTCCGCAGGGTATTCAGCGGGGTTGGAACGTTCGTGAGCATGAGAGGCGGAAACGACCTTCAGATGTTTGTCAGAAAGAGCGAACCCAAGCCTCTCAGGATTTTCCTCCAGGACGGAAGCAACGATGTCTGGAACGCAACCTTCGGCCATTGGTACGAGGCTAACCGGATGCTCGCCACGGCCCTTGACTTTGCAGGATATGACGCTGGCTACGACTGGTCAGACGGTTACCATTCCGTCAAACGCTCCGCAGAAATATTTGAGCAGGTAATGGTCTGGCTCTGGCGAGACTATCCGGAACCGGTCAGGGCAGGAATAACTCAGAACGATTTTCTGAACAAATATCTGTATCAAGATCAGGAAAAGACCCCTTTTGAAGACCTTTCGGTTTGCGGAAAAGACCAGTGGATCAAGGAAAAAGACATTGATGCCTCCGCTGCGGAGAAGTACGGAAACCGTTATGCCGCAACCTATCCGGACGGCAGTTTTATGGCTTTGGAGACTGACCTCAGCCATGACTCTCAGGAGGGCAACTGTCTGTGGCAAGCCGTCATCAGCAATGGACAGCCGGCCTATCAGCAGAGGTTTTACTGGCTCCATTCCTACGGCAACCAAACGGGAGCCAAGGGGCCCATGGCTTTTGACTCCAAAGGCAACCTTTTCATACTCACCGATACAGGCATCCAGGTCTGCGACCAGAACGGCAGGGTAAGGTTCATTCTTGAAATTCCGGATGAGGTAAAAACCGCCCTCCTGAAAGAGAGGAAACTGGGGCTCAGGCAGCTGAATATTAAAATCGCTGAGGAAAAAATATTGCTTTCGGACGGGCAGACCTTTACCTATTCCAGAAAATTCAACATCATGCCCCCTATAAAAGGGCAGACTCCTAAAAGTCAGGGGCAGGGTTGATACAATTTTTTTGTACCTTTTCGAATCCTGCCAGAAAAGAAGATGAATGGCAGGGAATAAGATGTAGATCAAATTCTTACAGCACTCGGTTCCTTTTTGTCTTCGGTATGAAGGGACAAAAACGGGACAAAAATCAGATTTATCAAATCATGGGCGAAGCCCGGAAACACGGTGAGGACCGTAAACATTCTATTAGAGGGCACATCCACTTTCGGGGTGTGCCCTCCAATCTTCCGGTGTAAGAAACCGCATATCGCCAACCACGGTTGGCGGAGAGACATAATCAAAGGATTATCCACTCGCCGCCCTTGTCACCGCCTTGTCGCTTAATCTTTTTTTCTTCTCGAAGACGGGCAATGTCTCTTTCGATGGTCCGTTCAGTGACTTCAAGAGCTCTTGCCAATTCTGCGGAGGATATTCTAGGGTCAGAACGTATCAGGCTAAGGATATCCTGCTTTCTTTTTTCCTTTCCTTTAAGTGTTTTTTCTGTCTTTTCTCCGACATTTTCTCCGACATTTTCTCCGACATTTTCTCCGACATTTTGAGAAGATGTCGGTTTTCTCTTGTAAAGAACCGTCGAGAAGAAACCTTCAGTCTGGAATTCCGGTGTCGGAAGTCCAGCTTCCTTCATCAGGTCAGTCATTCTGGGGATGCCGGAGCCGACTTTTTCGACAAGATCCATTCGGGTGAAAAGTTCGAACACCTTAGGATTGCGGGACTTGCTCATATGGCCGAAGTTCCTGGCCACGATGGGAAGCAGCCCACCGGGATTGGTGATTTCCAGCCGATCATCGTATAACTCCACCATGATATTTGCGGCAGTTTCGTAATAATCGCGATGACAAATCGAGTTGGTAAGTGCTTCTTTTATAGCGTCTAACGGAATCTCCCATTTCTCGATACGGGGATTGAAGCCGTCCATTATGTATTCGACGGTAAGACGCTGTTTCAGCCATTTGGTAGTCTCATTGTACTGGCTGAGGAGCGGGCCTCCGATGGTCTTGGAATCAATGATGTGGACCTTGTTCGTTCCCTTGAAGAGGACGCAGCGGACAACCGCCTGGGGAATCCGCTTGCCGCATTCCTCGGAGAAGAACATCGGAATCACATTGGTTATCTCCCCTTTGGGGCCAAGCAACTCAAGATTCCGGATCAGTTCAGGAGTAGGTGCCGGAGAGGTGATGCCTGCCTTCTCCTTGAATTCGCGGACAGCCTGTTCAGATATCTCGTCCATCCTGAACCATTTGTTGAACGCCTCATCGAAATGAAGGGCGCCGGCATCATCGAATAGTTGCCGCATCTCGGCCGGAGTGCGAAGCTTTTGGGAATTAGCTCCACGACGGACAAAGATAGAACCGGATGCTACATAAGGTTTGTTGTCTCCTTCCTGAACTTCAATCACCCAGATGTCGTGCCCCTGAACAGTGAGCGGGTAGAACTCGCAGGAGACGGCGGGTTGAATGGCATCCAGAGAATCTTGGATGGATGAACGTTTGGTGTTGTCGATGGTGAAACCCTTAACGAATTCGCTCTTATTGTTGACTCCTATAAGGACGTAACCGCCGGTGGCATTGGAAAAGGCGCACACTTCTTCGCTGAGTTCCCTCACCTTGGAAGGAACGCTTTCCTTGAATTCGACGTGTTGGCCCTCTCCTTGGGCAATCAACTCCAGTGCTTTCTTTTCGTCAATCATATTGTCCGGTCTTTGCTTGCAGATATACTGAATTCAACTGGAACAAGTACGCTATCGCGGAGATGGCCAGTGTCGCAGCGGCACGGGGTGCTGATCAGGATTTTCAGTTCCTCGACCGTAAGGAACTCCCGCCGGGCGTTCTTGATCTTCAGTTTCTCCCGGATCCGGACGGGCTCTTTCACCTTGATTTCTTTTTTCCTTTTAGCCATTTCCTTCGTTATGTTTTACTATCGTTTCCGATTGTTTTCGGCGCTACAAGAAATTTTTGTATCTTTGGCGATTGGCTTCCAAGTCTTTCTTTGAAAGAAAAAGTAATAATTACATATCATGAAAAAGAATCTGTTAATGATTTTGGCTGCTGCCTGCTTTGCGCTTGCAGGTTGCGGTGGTGGCGGCTCCGACAAGCCTCTTGATACTGAGGAAGATAAAAAAACTACTGAAGAAGTTGACCCTCCGATTAACGAGCCTCTTGTTGCCCCCAACGCCCGCATAGACGACGGACGCCATGTTACGGCTTATGTTACCTACTACGGAAGCCTCATTCCGGACGCAAGCATAATTACCCACATAAACTATGCGTTTGCAGAGCTTTACATGGTAGATGGCGTATATCAGAAATTTGATTTGCAGGGCAGCAAGACAAGGTGGCAGAACATACTGAACCTGAAGAAGACCTATCCTCAGCTGAAGATATGCCTGAGCTTTACCCACGGAGTGGTGAATTCCGGAAACAAGCAGGGAGGAAGCTTTTCTGCCCTTTGCAAGAGCGAAGACAACATGAAACGCTTTGCCGAAGACTGCCTGAAGTTCTGCCAGGACAACGGAATAGACGGAATAGACTTGGACTGGGAGTACCCGGGCCTTTCCTGGAGCGGAGCAGCCTGCGATGTAAGCTGTGATACAGATAATTACGTTAAACTGGTGAAGCAGCTGAAGGAAACTCTGGGAGACAAGTACACCGTTTCCTACGCCGGCTACTGCTCAGACAAGATTGCCGTAACCGGAGGCTACAGATACATAGATATTGCAGGAATGGATCCATACGTGGACTTTGTAAATATCATGACCTATGACCTGGATGCAGCACCTCACCATCATTCTGCACTTTCAGACACCAGGGCATACAAAGACTGCAACCGTGCGGTAAATGCCTATCTGAACGCCGGAGTTTCTCCAAGCAAGCTTGTTCTGGGAGTTCCCTTCTACGGCAGACATTCATTCAGCACCTCACCTACCGCCCTTACATACAAGAGCATACTGAACATGGACGCCAAAACATACCGCAGGAACAAGTGGGATGCAATAGCAAACTGCCCCTATGTGGAAACCATGCAGGGCGTATTCTTCATGGGGTACGACAACCCCAAGAGCATAGCTACAAAGGGAGCATGGGTGCGCCAGAAGGGAATGGCCGGGCTGATGTATTGGGAGTATGACCAGGACGATTCCAAGGGCACCCTCCGTACGGCTCTCTGGAATGCGGTCATGACCAAATAGTTATTATTCATCGATGAGTAAAGAAGAGAAAGAAATAAAGGGGGCGGCTGCAGATTACAGCAGTAAAGACATCCAGCACTGGGACTGGAACGTGCATCTGAGAAACAGGCCAGGAATGTACCTTGGAAAGCTGGGCGACGGCAGCGAAAAGGACGATGGTATCTATGTGCTTTTCAAGGAGATAGTTGACAATGCCGTGGACGAGTTCAACATGGGGCACGGCAAGGTCATAGACATTACTCTTGACGAGCAGACCAACGAGGTTTCCATAAGAGACTATGGAAGAGGCATTCCTCTGGACAGCCTTGTGGTTTCTGTAGGCCAGATGAACACCAGCGGAAAATACGGTTCGGACGCATACGGAAAGTCTGTAGGTCTGAACGGAGTGGGAGCCAAAGCCGTAAATGCAACATCTACACGCTTCTATGCCCAAAGCTGGAGGAACGGAGAAAGTGTCTGGGCCTCTTTTGAGGAAGGCCGCCTGAAAGAACAGGGAAGGCTCACCGATACCGGTGAAAAAGACGGAACCCTCATACGCTACACAGCCGACCCTACCCTTTACGAAAACTATTCCTATAAGATTGAGTACATAGACAGTATGCTGAAAAACTACGCATACCTCAATACCGGTCTTACAATCCATTTCAACAAGAACACATATCACAGCAAGAACGGTCTGCTGGACCTCATAAACGACAATATGGGAGAAACTCCACTGTATCCTCCCATCCACCTCAAAGGCACTGACATTGAATTGGTCATAACCCATTGCAACGAATCCGGAGAAAACATATACTCTTTTGTAAACGGCCAGAACACTTATCACGGAGGAACCCATCTGAGTGCCTTCAAGGAGGCCGTAAGCAAGACCATAAAAGACTTCTTCAAAAAAGATTACGACCCTAAGGATGTAAGGGAAGGCATTGTTGCAGCCATTGCCATAAGGGTTGGAGAGCCGGGGTTTGCCAACCAGACCAAGACCTTCCTGAATTCTAAGCTCACCGATACCGAAGAGAGGGGCGGAATACCTATCCGTACATTCATAGGCAACTTCCTGGCCTCCGAACTGGACAACTATCTGCACAAGACGCCCATTACAGCGGACATTATGCAGAAGAAGATAAACTCCAGCGAAAAGGAAAGAAAGGAAATAGCATCCATCCTCAAGAGCAAACGCAGCAAGAAGGGGATGATAAACAACGAGAACCTGCGCGACTGCAAAATCCATTACACAGACAAGAACAACCCTCTGGCAGAAGAAACCACAATCTTCATCACGGAGGGAAATTCCGCAAGCGGAACGGTTTCCAAGGCCAGAAACTCAGACACTCAGGCAGTGTTCTCGCTCCGTGGAAAGCCAAAGAATACCTACAACAATTCCAAGAAGGTTATCTACGACAAAGACAATAAGGAACTCAACCATCTGCAGGCGGCCCTGGACATAGAAGAGGACCTGGACAACCTGCGTTACAACAAGGTTGTGATTGCCACGGATGCCGATGTGGACGGCATGCATATCAGAATGTTGCTGCTGACCTTCTTCATACAGTTCTTCCCTGAACTGATAAGAAGAGGACATCTGTTCATTCTTCAGACACCGCTTTTCAGGGTCCGCAAGAAAAAGAAAGACAACTCGTTTGATGTACGCTACTGCTATTCGGAAACCGAAAAGCTAAAAAGTTCTAAAGAACTGGGCAGCGGAGCAGAAGTTACACGTTTCAAGGGTCTGGGCGAAATTTCCGACAAGGAGTTCAGCTATTTCATAGGAGAAAACATGAGGCTCGACACCATACGCCTTGGAAGCGACGACCCTGTCCACGAAATGCTTAAATTCTACATGGGCAACAACTCGCCTGAAAGACAGAGATTCATTATGGAGAACCTGCGGGAGGAAGTTGTTCTTGAGGACAGGATTACAGACGATACAAACTCATAGTCATGGGGTTCAGACAGAGATTCGGCAGAAGGGTTCTTAAAATCATGGGATGGAGGATTGCTGAAGAAAACCCCATGCAGGATACCAGATGCATAGTTCTTGGCGTTCCCCACACATCGGTTGTGGATTTTGTAGTAGCCTGGGCTTACGGGGCCTCTTCGGGAATTACCCTGAACATAATGATTAAGAAAGAATTCTTCTTCTGGCCCCTGGGCTGGCTCCTGAGAAAGATGGGAGCCATTCCGGTTGACCGCGGAAAAGGCAGCAACGTTGCCCTCTCCAGCATCAAGGCCCTGAACCAGTCCGAGACCATGTATCTTGCAATAGCTCCGGAAGGTACAAGAAAGAAAACCGCACACTGGAAGATGGGGTTTCTGACCATTGCCCGCGCCTGCAATGTTCCAGTATATCTGGGATACTTCAACTATGGGTGTAAAACAGTAGGGCATGGCCCGAGATTTGCGGTCTCTGACAACCCGAAAGAAGACATGAGAAAGATTCAGGCCCACTATGCTTCAATGAATTTGAAAGGCAGGCACAAAGACTGCTTCAGTTGCGGCGATGTGGAGCCTCAGTCACTGGAAAATACAGTTTTATGAAAAAATACATATCGGTTGCTTTATGCATGCTGCTTCCGGCGGCAGTTTTTGCTCAGACATACACGCTCAAAGAGTATGAAGAATTTGCCCTTCAGAATTCCAAGACCCTGAAGGTGGCCCAGGAAAGGATAAACGCCGCCGAAAATCTCAGAAAAGCAGCCTTTACGCAGTTTCTCCCGAGTTTCCAGGCAGTGGGAACCTACATGTGGAACCAGAAGAACATTTCGCTGCTTTCAGAAGACGCCCTGCTTCCTGTAGGAACCAAGATGGCAGACGGCAGCTTTGGCTTTACCGCAGACCAGATTTCCAATTCGTGGACTGTCATAGACGGGCAGCCGGTTCCTCTGGATGCAGACGGAGTGCCGTTTGACCCCAAAGCCAATCCGGACAAAATCCAGTGGAAACAATATGCTTACCTGCCCAAGAGCGAACTCACATACGATGTCCACAATGTGTTTGCGGCAGGTATCGGTTTTACCCAGCCTATTTATATGGGCGGAAAGGTCAGGGAACTCTACAACATAGCCAAAACCAGCGAAGACATTGCCAGGCTTCAGATAGACAACACTCAGGAAGAACTCATGATATCGGTTGACCAGGCCTATTGGACAACCGTATCGCTGATTAACAAAAAGAAGCTGGCCGAAAAATACGTTGAACTCCTTTCGAGGCTGGAGAAAAACGTGCAAGCCTCAATAGACGAGGGCGTTGCCACCAAAGGAGACCTGCTCAATGTAAAGGTCAAGCTCAACGAAGCCAACCTTGCACTGACCAGGGCTACGGACGGCGTGGCTCTTTCCAAGATGGCATTGTTCAGGGTCTGCGGGCTAGATCTGGACGGAGACTTTGGACTTGCAGACGAAGACATTACCCAGAGTCAGGCCCAGGAACTGGACCCTGCATACAACAAGGCTCAGGCAATAGACGGACGGTTTGAAATCAGAGAGCTGGAAAATCTGGAAAAGATAAGCCACAGCCAGGTGAAGATAGCCCGCAGCCGGTTTTTGCCGAACATTGCCGCCAGCGCTAACTATTTGACTACCAACCCAAACACCTTCAACGGGTTTGAAAACAAGTTCAAGGGAATGTTCTCTGCCGGAATTGCAGTTACCATACCCATTTTCCACTTCGGCGACAGAATACATACGCTGAAGGCCGCCCAGAGCGAAGAAAAAATAATCCGGCACCGCATAGACGAAGCCAAAGAACTTATAAACTTGCAAGTTACCCAAGCCAATTTCAAGGTCAGGGAAGCCAACCGGAAACTCGAGACCGCCCAAAGCAACATGAGTGCCGCCGAAGAAAACCTGAGGCTGGCAGACCTCTCATACAAAGAAGGGCTGATAAGCATCACAGACCTGCTCGGAGCGCAGACCGCCTGGATCAGCGCCAACTCCGACAAGATAGACGCCGGCATAGATGCCCGCATGAGCGAGCTCTACCTGCGCAAGGCTGTGGGACTGAGCAACATCAAGTAATGAAATTTAAAAGATTCTATATATGAAAAAGTTAGAGCAAAGTACGGTCAGCCTGCTTATAGGACTTGCAGCACTGCTGCTGGTAATTATTGTTCTGGTACTGATCGGATGGCTGACATCTGCTCCCCAGAAACTTACAATCCAGGGTACCGTAGAAGCCCGCGAATACAGAGTTTCGGGCAAAGTAGCCGGAAGGGTTGAGCAATTGATTTATCAGGAAGGCGACACCGTAAGCAAAGGCGAGGTTGTAGTAAGACTGGACAGCCCTGAGCTTCAGGCTAAGATAGTTCAGGCCAATGCCCAGAGCAAGGCTGCTCAGGCCCAGCGTGCCAAGGCCTCCGGAAGCGCCCGCAGCGAGCTTGTGGAAGGCGCATACGAGCAGTGGCAGAAAGCCCTGGTAGGAGTGGATATTGCCAGAAAATCCTACGAAAGAGTTGAGAACCTGTATCAGAAAGAGGTTGTTTCTGCCCAGAAAAGAGACGAAGCCAAGGCCCAGTACGATGCAGCCGTAGCAACTGAAAAGGCAGCCCGCAGCCAGTACAATCTTGCTAAGAACGGAGCGCAGTCTGAAGACCGTCAGGCAGCTCAGGCCGCGGTTGAAGCTGCAAAGGCCAGCGTGGATCAGGTGAACTCCTACATAGACGAGATAAACCTTGTGTCTCCGGTTACGGGAGTAATTACCGAGGTCTTTCCCAAGGTGGGAGAACTGGTAGGACAGGGCTCCCCCATCATGACCGTTACGGACATAAACGATGTCTGGTTCTCGTTCAACATCAGGGAAGACATGCTTGAGGGTATTACCATGGGCAGCAAGATAAATGTAAAGATTCCTGCCCTGGGAAGTCAAACCTATCAGGCAGAAGTCTATTTCATAAACGTAATGGCCTCGTTTGCAACATGGAAGCCCACCAAGGTCTCTGGAGAATTTGATGCCAGAACCTTTGAGGTAAGGGCAAGGCCCACAGCCCCTATCCCCAACCTGAGGGCCGGAATGAGTGCTATAGTAAAATAGTCTGCGTCTGAGGAAGAAGCCATGAAGAAGTCCTCCAATATGCTTAGCTGTATCCTGAACGTAATGGTGCGCGAAAGGGACATCATGTCCAGCCGCCCCATCTACCTTTACGGTACCATATTGGTTTTGGCCTTCTGCGCCATTTTCTTTGTATCGCTGATGTATCAGGGGCTTCCGCAGAGAGTACCGGTGGGAGTTGTAGATAAGGATGACTCTTACCTTTCAAGAACCGCCATAAAGCAGATAGAAGCCATGTCGGGCATTGAGATTGCTCAGCGATACGGCAGCTTTCACGAAGCCCGCAAAGCCATGCAGCGCGGCGATATCTACGGGTTCATTGAATTTCCGGAAGACCTGTATGTGAACACTGTAAACGGCCTGAGGCCTACCATTCCGGTTTATTACACGGAATCATACATGGTGCCTGGTACTCTGGCCTACAGGAACTTCCTGCAGATAGCAAATGTGCTCAACGGCGCAGTAAAAAGAACTACCATGAGAGCCAAGGGAGTGGCGGAGGCCGACATCATGCCGCAGCTCCAGCCCATTACGATAGATACGCACAGCATCTGCAACCCATGGAGCAGCTATGCAATTTATCTGATATCCATAATCTGGCCTGGCATCTTGTCTTTGTGCATAATTGTGATGACAGTATTTACCATAGGCATTGAACTCAAGCAGAAAACCACTCACGACCTTCTGGAAAAAGCCGGAGGAAGCATATTCAATGCCCTGGTTGGCAAGCTGTTACCATATTTCCTGATTTATCTGCTGATGGGCCTGTCGTTTGTTGTGCTGGCCTACAGGATATTTGCATTCCCGCTTCTGGGGCAAACATGGGTAATGATTCTGAACATAATCATGCTAATCCTAGCCTCCCATGCCGTGGGGCTGTTTTTGATAGGCCTGCTTCCGGTACTGAGAGATGCCCTGAGTGCAGCGTCGCTCTATTCCATCCTGGCCCTTTCCATGTGCGGAATGACCTTCCCCATAGAAATGATGATTGCTCCCATGCAGGGTTTTGCCCAGCTGTTCCCGCTCAGGCAGTATTATCTGATTTATGTCAAATGGGCAATGCTGGACTGCCGGTTCTCGGATGTATATATCAACTGCCTTGGAATGTGCGTCTTCCTTTGCCTTCCATTCCTCATACTGCCGCGTCTGAAAGATGCCATGGTAAATCTCAACTATCCTACAAAATAAAGGGAGTCTGCTATGAGAAAACTGAATCTGCAAAACCTGAGCACCGCCCTGAACCAGATGCTGGCAATTACCTGGAAGGAGATCAAAACCATCTTCTCCGACAGCGGCGTACTTCTGATTCTGATTATCGCAGGCATAGGTTATCCGCTCCTCTACAGCACGGTCTATCTGGGCGAAAGCGTAGATGAAATACCTGTAGGAATAATAGATGAATGTGGAACGGCCTACAGCAGAAGCTTTGCTTCCAAGATAGATGCAACAAGAGAGGTATCGCTGAGTTCATGCATAAACATGGACGAGGCAATAAGCAAAATGAAAACCAGAGAAATCCATGGTATAATAGTTATTCCAAAAGATTTCAGCAAAGACATCCAGACCTCAAAACAGACAACCGTATCGCTCTATGTAAACATGGCTACATTCTTCATTTACAAGAATATAGCCCTGGCCTGCAACTATGTGATGCTGGAGGAGAACAAAAACATCCAGATCCGCAGGCTCTCCGCAGAAGGCCTTACCGAGCAGGAAGCTCTCTCAGGCGCCGAGCCCCTGCGCAACAAGATGAACATACTCTTCAACGAGGGCAACGGCTTTGCCAGCTTCTTTGTTCCCGGTGTTCTGGTCCTGATTATTCACCAGCTGCTGTTTTTGGGTATCGGAATGGTATCCGGTACAAGGAGAGAAGAAAACGCAAACCGTAAACTCTCCCAGATAGAAGACCCGTCTAAGAAAAAAGTTTACAGATACATTTTGGGCCAGGGAGCTGCATACCTTCTTATCTACTCCCTCATTTCTGCCTACATCCTCATTCTGGTTCCCCGTCTGTTCGGTTTGCCGCACTATGCATCGGCCTGGGACATCTACAGGCTGCTGCTGCCCTTCCTTCTGGCAGTGATATTCTTTTCTCAGACATGGTCTGTCTTCATCCGCAACAGAGAAACCGGAATGGTAATGTTCCTGTTCTTCAGCGTCATACTCCTGTTCCTCAGCGGAATCGTATGGCCGTTCAGCAGTTTTCCGGCTTTCTGGAAAGCCTTTGCCTGCATATTTCCGGCAACCTTTGGCGTAGAAGGTTTTATCAAGATAAACTGCATGGGAGCAGACTTTTCCGTCATAATGCCGGAGTTCATCGGACTCTGGATTCAGGCAGTGGTTTACTTCATCACCGCATGTTTCTCCTTCAGATACATCAACAAGTAAACTTTTTTAATTACATTTGTCCCCTTCAAAAAAGATTGTAAGCAGATATTATTCATATTTAAGATTTAAAAACAATGGCTACCAAGAAATACAGAGTAGAATCCGACCTGCTGGGAGAACTCAAAGTTCCCGCAGAGGCATATTATGGCGTTCAGACTCAGAGAGCGCTCAACAATTACAAGATTTCAGGTATCAGGATGTGCGACTATCCTGATTTTGTTGTGGCAATAGCTTATGTAAAGCTTGCTGCAATTCAGGCAAACAACGAGCTCGGCGTAGTGGACAACACCATTACAAAGGCCGTAGTAAAGGCCTGCAAAGAAATCATTGCCGGCAAGATGCACGACAACTTCCCCATTGACATGCTTCAGGGCGGCGCCGGCACTTCAGTTAACATGAACGCAAACGAGGTGATTGCAAACCGCGCACTGGAAATCATGGGCAAAGAAAGAGGAGACTACAAGTTCTGCTCACCTAACGACCACATCAACTGCGCTCAGAGCACCAACGATGCCTATCCCACAGCTCTTCACCTTACAATCGTGATGATGAACAAGAAACTCATAGAAAGCCTTAAGGCCCTGATAGCTTCGTTCAAGGCTAAGGCAAAGGAGTTTGACAAGATCATCAAGATGGGAAGAACCCAGCTCCAGGATGCCGTTCCTATGACTTTGGGTCAGGAATTCAAGGCTTTTGCCGATTCTCTGGAAGAAGAAATAGAGAATCTCGAATACAACAAGAAGAAACTCTATGCAATTAACATGGGCGGAACCGCCATAGGTACCGGACTCAATGCAACTCCCGGGTTTACAAAGCTTTGCTGCAAGAAGCTGGCTGAACTGACCGGTGAGCCTTTTGCTCCTGCAAAGAACCTTGTAGCTGCAACTCCAGACACCGCCGGTTATGTAGGATATTCCGGAGCCCTCAAGAGACTGGCCGTAAAACTTTCAAAGGTTTGCAACGACCTCCGTCTGCTGGCATCGGGTCCAAGATGCGGTCTTGGAGAAATCAACCTTCCTCCAAAGGCTCCCGGATCTTCAATCATGCCCGGCAAGGTTAACCCCGTAATTCCCGAAGTTACAAATCAGGTTTGCTTCAAGGTTATCGGTAACGACACCGCCGTTGCTTTTGCAGCAGAGGCAGGTCAGCTCCAGCTCAATGTCATGGAACCTGTAATCATTCAGTGCATCACGGAAAGCATTACCTGGATGAGCAACGTAATGAATACTCTCAGAGTTGAGTGTGTTGACGGCATCACCGCAAATGCAGACCATTGCATGGACCTTGTAAAGAACAGCATCGGTATCGTAACCGCCCTCAATCCTTACATCGGCTACAAGGCAAGCACCAAGATAGCCAAGGAGGCTCAGCAGACCGGAGGCAGCGTTTACGACATAGTTCTTGAGCAAAAGGTCATGACCAAGGCAAAACTTGACGAGGCCCTCAGCCCCAAGAACATGCTTGCCCCTCGCAACTACAAGAAATAGAATATATTGTAAGGCAGCTCTTTCAGAGTTTGCCTTCCTCTTTTAGGGCGGCGTTGAAGCAGTGGCGGCAAAGTGGCTCATATTTGTCCATTTCGCCGATAAGCACTTGCTCGTCAGCGCCGGCTCCTTTTACAGAAGGAAGGCGGTGAGAATGTTGTGCCGGCTGCCCGCAGCGCACGCAGATGGCGTGAACCTTGGTAATATGTTCCGCTCTTGCCAAAAGTGCAGGCATAGGCCCGAAAGGATTGGCCAGATAGTCCATGTCCAGACCGGCCACAATAACACGCACGCCCCTGTCGGCCAGGATATTGCACACCTCAACTATACCGTCGTCAAAGAACTGGACCTCGTCTATGCCTACAACATCCACATCCGTTGCATAGAGCAGGACGTTCTGCGATGAATCTACGCTGATAGACTGTATTGATTTGCCCTCGTGGCTGACCACATCGGTTTCTGAATAGCGGACATCTATGCCGGGCTTGAAAATCTGCACTCTCTGATGGGCAAAATTAGCCCTCTTGAGCCTGCGTATAAGCTCCTCTGTCTTGCCTGAAAACATACTTCCGCAGATAACTTCAAGCCAACCAGCCTGTTTTGGACTTTCGAGAAACATTTTGCATTATATTTGTACTGAATACAAATATAGGAAATATCGTGCACCGCCTATATTCAAAACAAAAATTAAAGTTATGGAAGAGAAAAAAGGTATTCTGTCTGCTCTTGCTGAAACTCTCAAGCAATACGAGCTGAACCAGTCGGACAACAAGGAAAGTCTGGCTATTGCCCTGGAAGAAAAGCTGGATGAGATTGCCAAGATGATTTCTTCTCTCAGCGACAGGGTTGACCATCTGAGCAGCCGCGTCAACCACATAGGAGACAAGGTGGATGAACTTTCAGCAGCGGAGCCCCGACAGAAGGAAGAGCTTTCTCCGGAACCGGTGTTTGACGCCGAAGAAGTGGACAGCAGTTTCCATCTTCCAGAAGACGAATTTGAGACAGAAGATCCGGTGTTTGAGGATGAAGAGCCTGACTTTGAGGAAGAGGAAAACATTCCGGAGGAAGAAGTTGAAGAAGAGGAAGTTGAAGAGCAACCCGAGGCAGAAGAAGTTGCAGAGGAACCTGAAGCAGAGGAAGTTGAGGAAGAGGAAACTGAGACAGAGGAAGAGGAAACTGAGACGGAGGAAAATATCGCTGAGGAAGAAGTGCAGGAGGAACAGAAGGCGCAGAGAGACTGGTACGACTGGGAGGTAGATTATCCGGCCGAATATGTGGAAGACCTGATGGGCAGCATGGGCATAAACGACAAACTGGAATTTATGAGAGAGCTGTTTGGCTCAGACCCGCAGATATTTGACCGCCAGATGAAGGAGATAGACTCTATGCCCAACTTTAAGGCCATTGTAAGTTTCTTCCGTCAGGCACATCCGGATTGGGATCAGGAAAGCGATACCGTTTACCGGTTCTACATGCATATCCGCCGCAAATTCAGAAACTGAGATGGAAAGCGGAAAACTGTACCTTGTGCCCACTCCTGTGGGAAATCTTGAAGACATAACGCTCAGGGCCTTGCGGGTCCTCAAAGACGTGGATGTAATTTACGCCGAGGACACCCGTACAAGCAGCGTTCTTCTGAAAAAGTACGGCATATCCACTCACATGGAGAGTTACCATAAGTTCAACGAACACAAGAAGACGGAAAGCATCTGCTCCAGAATTCTGGAGGGGGCAAACGCAGCCCTTATCACCGATGCCGGCTCGCCCGGAATTTCGGATCCGGGGTTTCTGATTACCCGCGCCTGCATCCAGAGCGGCATCCAGGTAGAGGCCCTGCCGGGAGCAACCGCCTTTGTTCCTGCCCTTACGGAGAGCGGGCTGCCTACAGACCGCTTCATATTCGAGGGCTTTCTGCCGCAGAAGAAAGGCCGGCAGACAAGAATCCGCCAACTGGCAGAAAACAACGCAACATCAATAGTTTACGAATCGCCATACAGGTTGCTCAAACTTTTGGAGGCCCTCCGCCAATATGCAGGCGGAAGCCGGAATGCAGCCGTATGCCGCGAAATCAGCAAAATTCATAACGAGTGTAAAAGGGGCACGCTGGACGAACTGATAGCATGGTTCGGGGCCAATGAGCCCAAGGGAGAAATTGTAGTAATAATTGAAGGGAAAGAAAATGGGAAAGATGAGGAAGAAGAATTTGGAAGGGACGAGTACGTCAAGAAACAAGGAAAGAAAACAGGTAAGTGAAACAACTGCAAGAGGCGTAATTGGACTGATGGCTCTGATATTCGTATTTCAGGCCGTTACATTCATTCTGCACAAATGCCAGACAGAGACTGTTACTCAGACTCCTGAGGCCCGGGCGGCAGACTCCGCCGCCACTGGTAACCGTCTGTTTGACTTTAACCCTAACACCATTGGGGCAGACAGTCTGCAAATGCTTGGGTTTTCTGAAAAACAGGCTCTTACAATTATCCATTACCGGCAAAAGGGCGGCAGGTTCAGAAAAAAGGAAGACTTTTCCAAGATGTATGTCGTAGGCCCCGAAAAATATGCTGAGCTTGAGCCCCACATAAAGCTGCCGGATACAAAGTCTTCCAAAGAAACCGTACGTGACATTCCTGCCAAGGCAAAGGACAATGTAAAAAGTCCAAAGCCTGTAACCAGCGCAAAACATACAAAGGCAGAAACCAGCGTGAATTATCCTAAGACGGAAACCGTAAAAGATTCCTCAAAAGCAGAAGACAAAGCCGATAACGCCGGACTTTGGAGCGGAAAAAACTATAACAACGTATGTATAGACCTCAACGAAGCAGACAGTGCCGCAGATCGGAAGAGCGTCGTGTAGGGAAA
>ERZ842401.2126-NODE-2126-length-26966-cov-37.035673_pt1 | contig 26966 bp, 27 predicted proteins | sample MGYA00521270_ERZ842401 | MGnify/ENA primary metagenome ERZ842401 (study PRJEB31892, sample SAMEA3878208) | bioreactor metagenome | biome: Moose rumen | place: Sweden | collected 2011-10 | study: EMG produced TPA metagenomics assembly of the PRJEB12797 data set... | reverse complement strand
CATAATTGCATGTTTTAATAAAATGAACATGCAAAGATACTAAAGTTCAAGATTGTCTGCAAGGCGTCAAAGCGGATACGCTTACTCGTTGCTCAAAAAGTTAGTGTAGGTTAGTGTATGTTAGTGTAGGGTACCTACACTGGATGAAAGCCCCTGTATATCGGCATTTCAGCGATTTAGTGTAGGTTCAGACTATTTTTATTGATTTTTCTTTGGAAAATAACAAGACGTCTATTACCACGAGGATTCTACATCATCAGTGAATTGAAAAGTCCAAGGCATCAAGCGGCTACGAGAGCTACCTCAACAACATTGTCCAGGATTTCAAGTACTTGGGACTGAATATTATGAATTCGATTGTTGGCCGCCTTCTACGCCAAGCAGATAGACGAAGAAATGGACGCACTATGGGAGAGCGGGCAGTTCGACGAGAAACGCCTGCAGCAACTCCGCGGCTCCCACTTCCGCACACCTTACAACAAATAGGCGAAGGATGAACCCCATAGTAATTGACACGAACTGCCTGCTGCAGATTATTTCGCACCGCAGTCCCTATCGCCCGATATGGGATGCATTCCTCGCAGGGCGCTTCACGCTCAACCCCTTCAAGAGGTCTTTGATTCCTTTTGAAAAGATCAATCACCAGTCCCCTTGATCTTTCCACAATTGTAGAATACCTCATACCTTAAATTGCACAACTTATTTATCTACCAACTTGAGAGGACTAATCTCATCATAATAAATACTTCTGGGTGTCATATCCCTATATGGCATAGGCTTTGACATAATCTCACCAGCCTTTTCCATCGCCTCCTTAAGATCGTTGGCTTCAACAGTCTGTGATTTACTAAGAATCACATTTGCACGTAATTTAAACTCCATAATTTTACTTTTATATTAGACAATTAATTATTGGCTGCTCAGGTATAGCATCCTGCCTTTCGCAATCCAGCGTGCAAATATAAGTCTTAGGGTGTTTCATAAGTCGGTGCACCCCTCGAAATATTAATATTTTTTAATGGAAATGGGTAAGAAAATCCTTTATTTCGAAGTTTATACAAATAAAGGCTGGTTATGCAGCAATGCCCGTACGCATTACTTCTCGATAGATTGGTGAGTCTTCATCCTTCTCCAATAAGATAGGCTCGATAAGCAGGCTTACTTTATCAACATCGTGGTTAAGCCCCTTCGACCAATCAAACCACTTTCCTTCCTCTATCTTTGGAACAATAACAGCCACATCAATATCACTCCAAGGATTAGCATAACCTTTGGAGTAAGACCCGAACATCATCACAATAATCTCTCCATTAAAACGAGGAGCAATTATTTCTTTGTATCTTCGGACGAGTTCAAGTGCTTCTTCTTTTCTGAGTACTTTTGGAGTATCCATTCGTGCATCTGTTTTGTTTGTTTTAAAATCTCGGCAGTCTTATCTTTATCGAGTGTAGAAGCCATTTCATTCTTGTATTCCTGGTAACGAGCCTCGATATTAAGTAATTTTATGCCATCAAGAAAATCTTTTTGTGCATCATCCATTTTGGTGTAAAGTCCACAACCTTCAGCTATTCGCTTGTGATCGTGAATATATGGAGGATCGTCATCACGGCATACACACCAATAACACTTCAACGTCTTTTCTATGACCTGATGACACATAAAACCAACATAGAGCCAATGACCTGTTTTGTACAGGTCTTCTGCTACGCTCATGTCTTCTGCCACAAGCTCGAGCCATCTGTTTGCTCTTGTTTCGTTTGCCATATACCAATGAATTACTGCTGCAAAGATAAGAAGTTTTTTCGAATCTTCTAAATTTTTAAGCAATTATTTTAAGTTTTGAAGCCAAAATTGAATTTTGTAGCTAATCAGAGCACGATGTGACAATCACTCTATGCTGCAGTCAGTCGCATCTTCCTATCAGCAGCAATTAGTTTCAGCTGGTTACAATTTGTAACCGACTCATTGCCTTCTTTCTTTAGTCTACATCACACGGTGTCCCCGCGTGATGTGCCAAGTGGTGTTCGCAAATTTTGCGACTACCACTTCATCAGTAAGTTCTTCTTTCAAGGGATTGTTTATATGCTTACTGATGGTTTTATAAACCTCACAGCGTGCCTGTCCCCTTGATTAAGTGGAAAAAGAAAAAACTCCAGAATCTTTATTTATTTGTAGCACTGGAAGATCCAGTTCACATCCTGCTGTGGCAGTTTCGGTGAGACCAGGCTGACGATCAGCACCACGGGGAAGCCGCCCAGCATGGCGATGGCACCGCAGTTGATGGGGTTGATGGGATTGCCCAGCAGCATATTGACTACGGTGATTCCTACGCCCCAGATGAAGCAGGCCCATACCGAGGCGGTGGTCACGCCGCGCCAGTAGAGACCCAGCATGAAGGGAGCCAGGAAGGCACCTGCCAGCGCACCCCATGAGATGCCCATGAGCTGTGCGATGAAGGTTGGCGGGTTGAGGGCGATGAGCACCGAGATGGCGATGAAGAAGATGATGAGCATACGCATGATGACCACCTTGCGGCGTTCCACCTTCTCGGCCACCACATCGTCGATGGCACCGTCTTCCACCTCGCCGGCCACCGACTTCTTATCGCGGTAGATCAGGTCGAGGGTCATGGTCGAGCTCGAGGTGAGCACCAGCGAGGCCAGTGTCGACATTGATGCCGAGAGCACCAGCACCATCACCAGTCCGATGAGCAGGTCGGAGTTCACGGCCTGGTCGAGCATCGTGGGGATGATATCATCGAACTTATAGCTGTGGCGTACCTCGTTCCATGCGGGCTCACCGAACAGACGGCCGAATCCTCCGAGGAAATAGCAGCCGCCAGCCACCACAAAGGCAAAGATAGTGGAGATGATGGTGCCGCGACGGATGGCACTCTCGTCGGTGATGGAGTAGAACTTACCCACCATCTGAGGCAATCCCATGGTGCCCAGCGAGGTGAGCACTACGACGCCGAGCAGGCTCATCGCATTAGGCCCGAACCACGAGGCGAAGTCGCCGGGCTGGAAGTTCGCATAGAGCGAGGTGGCCGGGTCGGCTCCCAGGTCATGGGCCGTAGGCACAGCCTCTTTCATCTTGTTGAAGGCCTCTACCAGTCCGCCCTGTGCATTGAGCACCACCACGATGACGGCCACGATGCCGAAGAGCATCACGATGCCCTGAATGAAGTCGTTCATGGCTGTAGCCTTATAGCCGCCCAGAATCACGTAGACGGCGGTGAAGATACCCATCAGGATGATACAATACTCGTAGGGGATATGGAAGCCCATGTCAAAGAGTTTCGAGATGCCGCTGTAGACACCTGCCGTATAGGGAATCAGAAACACGAAGGCAATGACGGAGGCCGTCACGCGCAAACCCTGACTCTTGAAACGGGTACCGAAGAAGTCGGGCATCGTTCGGCTCTCGATGTGCTGTGTCATCAGTTTTGTCCTGCGGCCCAGCAGAATCCACGCCAAGAGCGAACCGATGATGGCGTTGCCCACACCGATCCACGAGCTGGAGAGACCGTATTTCCATCCGAACTGTCCGGCATAGCCCACAAAGACCACCGCCGAGAAATAGGAGGTGCCAAAGGCGAAGGCCGACAACCACGGGCCTACAGCGCGACCGCCCAGCACAAATCCGTCAACACTGCTGGCCTGCTTGCGGGTGTAAAGGCCCACACCAATCATCACGGCCAGGAAAACTATCGTTAAAAGAACCTTTATTATCATTTTCTTTTCAACCCTTTAACCTTTTAACTTTTTAAACTTTCACCTATTAAAACGCCACCTGCACCTGTGCCTGCAGCCAGTTATAGTCTTTCGAAGAGATATTCTCGCCACACAGGCAGCGTGTGTACTGCAGCTGCACGCGGCATTTCTTGTAGAACCAGTACTGCACGCCCAGCGTCAGGTTGGTCTGGTCCCAGCCGTCCACACTGGTGTTGCGGTCGAAGGTCTCGCCGCTGGCCACCAGGTCGAGGGCATCGTAGAGGGGGATGGCCGTTGTGACATAGCCGCCTCGGCTGCTCACGTCACCGTCCTTACCACCCAGCCACTCGGCACGGATGCTGGCCGGACGGGCCTCCTTATACTGCCCTTTAGAGTAGGGGGCTGTCTTGTATTCGGCACCCACGCTATAGCGGTTGCGCTTATAGTTGTCGCCTATCTGGATGTCGGGATTCCATGCAGCCACACCTACGGCATTTCCTGTGCCCAGATAACCCGAGCCCACGATGCGCAGGCCGTCCATCGGGCGCACCTCCAGTTTGGCGATAAAGTCTTTCTGATTATTATTGTCCTTGCGGTTGATGCCCTGGCCGCTCATCAGCGCCAGTTCATAGTGTATCTTGTTGTTGGCAAGATCACCAAACACCATCAGACCCTGGTCGCGGCCGTAGTTCACGCCGTTCAGCGGGTCGGGTCCTTCGCCTGCCAGATAGAGCACGGCCTGCGAATAGACGTCAATGAGTTCCAACTGTGTGGGAGACATGGGATTCTCCATCGAGTACGAATGCTTGAACTGACCCAGTCGGACGGTCAGCGCATTGTCTTTGGTAATACGGTAATCGGTGTAGAACTCCTGTACTACGCTCGAGAAGTCGTGCATAAACAGGAACGACCATCGGTCGGTGATGCGGGCCTTGGCCCAGAGTAGTGTGCGTTTCAGGTTGTACGAGTTGGTCTTCTGTCCGTTAGGATCCTGATACGACCAGCCGGCTTGTCCGTAGCCGTTCAGGGTGATTCTGTCTGTGAAGTCTTTCAGCCAGTCAGTGTCTGTACTCGACTTCTGTTGTTGTCCCATTGCGGCGGTGCTACTGAATGCTGCCAGTATCACTGCCAGTGTTGCTGTCTTCCATAAGCGCCTTTCCATGTGTCAATTAATTTAGTTTAGTTAAAAAATCTTGAAAATCGCCGCAAAGGTAGCAATTATTTTCTTTTTGGCCAAGAAAACTGACATAATTATGCAAATAAGCCTAAAAAATTGTCAGTTTCAAAAAAAAAGCGTACCTTTGCATCACTAAAAACAACGGATTATGAAAATCGGTATTATTGTAGCAATGGACAAAGAGTTGCAGCAGTTGCAACAAGTGTTTAACAATAGCGACGTGCTCGTGCAGAAGTGCGGCATCGGCAAGGTCAATGCCGCCTTGGGAGCGCAGCGGATGATCAACGAGTTCCACCCCGACTGCATCATCTCAAGCGGCTGCGCTGGCGGCAACGGCGACAACCTCAACCTGCAGGATGTGGTGGTCAGCAGCGAGCTGTGCTATCATGACGTCTATTGCGGCAATGCCATCGACAACGACACACGCTTCGGACAGGTGCAAGGGTTGCCGGCACGCTACAAGGCCGACCCCACACTGCTCGCCAAAGCCGAACTGCTGAGTAAGCAGACCCAGGAATTCCAGATTGTCACCGGACTGATTGTCACCGGCGACTGGTTTGTTGACACCCGCGAGAAGATGCAGAGCATCGTCGACATCTTCCCCGAAGCCCGCGCCGTCGACATGGAATCGTGTGCCATCGCACAGACCTGCTATCTGAACAATGTGCCCTTCATCTCATTCCGCATCATCAGCGACATACCTCTTCGCGACACCGATGCAGCCATGTACCACAGCTTCTGGGCCCACATGGCCGACCAGTCGTTCCAGGTCACAAAATCATTTGTCACGCTGCTGTCCTAAGTCACTGCCTTGCTGCCTTCTTGCGCTGGTCGTGGTCGAGGATGACCTTGCGCATACGCATGGACTTGGGAGTGACCTCCACGAGTTCGTCTTCCTTGATGTATTCCAGACACTCCTCCAGACTCATGATGACCTTGGGGATGATGCGGGCCTTATCGTCGGTACCCGAGGCACGCACGTTGGTGAGCTGCTTGGCCTTGCAGACGTTGATGACCAGGTCATTGTCGTGCACATGCTCGCCGACCACCTGACCCATATAGACATCCTCGCCTGGGTCGATGAAGAACTTACCGCGGTCCTGCAACTTGTCGATGGCGTATGCGAAGGCGTTTCCTGTCTCAAGGGCAATCATCGAACCGTTGACACGACGCTCAATCTCACCCTTATAGGGCTGGTACTCCTTGAAGCGGTGGGCCATGATGGCCTCACCCTGCGAGGCGGTGAGCACGTTGGTGCGCAGACCGATAATGCCGCGCGAGGGGATGACGAACTCTATGTTCACACGCTCGCCCTGCGACTCCATCGAGGTCATCTCGCCCTTACGGCGGGTGACCATGTCAATCATCTTCGAGGCAAACTCCTCGGGGACGTTGATGGTGAGTTCCTCCACGGGTTCATATTTAGCCCCCCCTTCTGCCCCCGAGGGGGCTACATTAGAGAGAAGCGACTGGTCTATAGAAGCCCCCTCGGGGGCAGTATGGGGGGCATATTTGTAAATCACCTGGGGCTGACCGACCTGCAATTCATAGCCCTCGCGACGCATGGTCTCGATGAGCACGGAGAGGTGGAGCACACCACGCCCTGAGACCACCCACTTGTCGGTAGAGTCCTCAAAAGGCTCCACGCGCAGGGCAAGGTTTTTCTCCAGTTCCTTTTCCAGACGGTCGTTGATGTGGCGAGAGGTAACAAACTTACCCTCCTTGCCGAAGAACGGCGAGTCGTTGATGCAGAAGAGCATCGACATGGTGGGCTCGTCGATGGCGATGGGAGGCAGGGGTTCGGGATTCTCGATGTCGCAGATGGTGTCGCCGATCTCAAACTTGTCCAGTCCTATCACGGCACAGATGTCGCCGCAGTCCACCTGGTCGATGCGCGAGTGGCCCATGCCGTCGAAGGTGTGCAGCTCCTTGATCTTGGTCTTTTCCAGCGAACCGTCGCGATGGGCGATGGTGACCTGCATACCGTCTTTCAGACTGCCGCGATGCACACGCCCCACAGCAATGCGACCCGTGTAGGAGCTGTAGTCGAGCGACGTGATAAGCATCTGCGGGGTGCCGTCATTCTGCTGGGGGGCGGGAATCACCTCCACGATCTTATCTAATAAATAGGTGATGTCGGTAGTGGGCTTGTTGTAGTCCTCACCCATCCAGCCGTTCTTGGCCGAGCCATAGACCACAGGGAAGTCCAACTGGTCCTCAGTGGCATTGAGCGAGAACATCAGGTCGAAGACCATCTCGTAGACCTCCTCGGGACGGCAGTTGGGCTTGTCGACCTTGTTGACCACCACGATGGGCTTCAGACCTATCTGCAGGGCCTTCTGCAGCACGAAGCGTGTCTGGGGCATGGGGCCTTCGAAGGCATCGACAAGCAGCAGACAGCCGTCGGCCATGTTGAGCACACGCTCTACCTCGCCGCCGAAGTCGGAGTGTCCCGGGGTGTCGATGATATTGATTTTGGTGCCTTTCCAGTTGATGGAAACGTTTTTCGAGAGAATGGTGATGCCGCGTTCGCGCTCCAGGTCGTTGGCGTCGAGCACCTGACTCGACAGGTTCTGTCCCTCACGGAAAAGATTGCCTGCCAGCATCATCTTGTCCACAAGCGTAGTCTTGCCGTGGTCTACATGTGCAATGATTGCAATGTTCCTAATGTCTTGCATAATCCTTTATACCTTAAAATAATAATGCCGAGAACATTCTCGGCATTATGGCTTCTGGGTAGCGGGAGCCGGGATTGAACCGGCGACCTCATGATTATGAATCATGCGCTCTAACCAGCTGAGCTATCCCGCCATCTGCTCTAAAGCGGGTGCAAAGGTACTACTTTTTAAGTGAAAAGTGAAAAGTGAAGAGTGAAAAGTTCAATGCGTTAACGTTTTTTATGATTGGTCGATGATTTTTTCCGCATTTGCCACCGCTTTTCCCAACCTTTTTTGTACCTTTGTAGCCGAAACCGTAAAAGAAAATAGAACCACTAACTGATAACGATATGCGAAAACAACGATTAGACCTGGAGTATCCGCTGACAGTGCGCAAGCCCGACTTGCTGTGGCAGATGATGAGTACAGATCACGGCTTGGAGCGATGGCTTGCCGACCGTGTCGTTGAAGAGGACGGCGTGCTGCAACTGACGTGGGGCAGCCCTTATGGCGAGCACCACACACTGAGTGCCAACATTATAGAACGGCAGAAAAACAATCACATCCGTCTGCAGTGGGTTGATGAAGAAGAGCCCGATGCTTTCTGGGAGATGCGTATCGGCAAAAGCGAACTGACCGGCGACTTGTGTCTGTATGTTGTCGACTATGCGTTGGCCGAGGACCTCGACGACCTTCACGACCTGTGGGACGGCAACCTGGACCGCCTTCACCAGTCCAGCGGATTCTGAGAGTTGTGGATTAAGCGTTAAGGGCTGAGGGTGTATGTGTTAAAAAATAACAAGGTACGCGATAAATCTCAAATCTCAAATCTTAACCTCAAAAAAAATCACTACCTTTGCAGCCTGAAAATGTTTAGGATAAAGAAATTAGACATATTTATCGCGAAACAGTTCGGTCTGCTCTTCGTGGGAACCTTCTTCATCTGCCTCTTCGTGCTGATGATGCAGTTCCTATGGCGATACGTCGACGAGATGATTGGCAAGGGACTGTCGCTGGAGATTCTGGCACAGTTCTTCTGGTACATGGGACTGGGACTGATGCCTCAGGCCTTCCCGCTGGCCATCCTGCTGTCGTCGCTCATCACCTACGGCAACCTGGGCGAGAGCTCGGAGCTGACAGCCATCAAGGCTGCCGGCATCTCGCTGATGCAGTCCATGCGCTCGCTCATCGTCATCGTGCTCATCGTCTCGGGTGTCTCGTTCTATTTCCAGAACGTGGTGGTCCCCAGCGCCAACAGGCAGTTTGCCCAGCTGCTGCTGTCAATGAAGCAGAAGAGCCCCGAACTGGAGATTCCCGAAGGCATCTTCTACGACGGCATCCCCGGCTCAAACCTGTATGTCGAGAAGAAAGACCTGCAGACAGGACATCTCTACGGCATTATGATCTACCGGCAGAACAACTCGTACGAAGACCAGACCATCATCCTGGCCGACTCAGGCATGCTACAGTCGACAGCCGAGAAGAAACACCTGCTGCTGACACTCTGGAACGGAGAGTGGTTCGAGAACATGCGCTCGCAGGACATCGGCGGCACCGCCCAAGTGCCTTACCGCCGCGAGACCTTCGCCCATAAGACCATTGTGCTCGACTTCGACGGCGACTTCAACCTGGCCGACGTGGCTGGCATTGCCAACGATGCCGGCTCGAAGAGTGTAAGGAAACTGCTGGTCGACCTCGACTCCATCAAGCTGTCAAACGACTCCGTAGGCCGGCAGTTCTACCGCGAGGCCTGCAACTACGTGCTGTTCGACCGCGACCTGAGACCCGAAGACTCCGTGAAGCTGCAGACCGTCAAGGCCGACGAGCTGCCGCAGCTGGACACCCTCTTTGCCCAGATGAGTCAGGAGACCCAGCGCGAGGTGACACGCGCAGCGGCCCGCATGGCACAGAACGGTGCCAGCGACCTGATGATGAAGAGCGACTACTCGCGCTACCTGAACCGTCAGGAGCGCACCCACCTCATCGAGGCCATCGGCAAGTTCACCCTGGCCCTCTCGTGCATCATCTTCTTCTTTATCGGTGCACCCCTCGGTGCCATCATCCGCAAGGGCGGCCTGGGCGTGCCGGTCATCATCTCCGTACTGGTGTTCATCGTCTACTATATCTTCGAGAGCTCGGGCATGCGCATGGCACGCGACGACAACTGGACAGTATGGTTCGGAAAGAGCATATCGACGATGGTACTCACACCGCTGGCCGTGTTCTTCACCTACAAGGCCAACCGCGACTCCACCGTATTTAATATGGACGCCTACCGCATGATCATCATGCGGATGCTGGGCCTGCGCATGAAGCGCAACATCACTCGCAAGGAGGTCATCATCGAAGACCCTCATTATGCCGCCGACATACAACAGCTGCAGACCATCACGGCACATATCTCTGCCTACAACGAGAACCACCGCCTGCTGCGCTGGCCCTCGCCTGTAAAAGTGTTCTTCCGCGCCGGCGACGACCACGAGATAGAAGACATCAACGAAGAGTTGGAAGCCGTGATCGAGGACCTGGGACATACCGACGACAAGGTTATCCTGCACGAACTGAACAACTACCCCCTCCTGGCCACCCATGCCCACACACGCCCCTTCCGCCGCAAGTGGCTCAACATCATCACGGGCCTGGTGCTGCCGTTGGGCATCTTCTTCTATTTCCGCATGCTGCGCTTCCGCTTCCGCCTCTATCGCGACCTGCGCGAGATTACCAGCACCACCAACAAGATTATCCCAAGAATAAACGAAATATATGGAGACATTCAAACTGAACAGCATACCTGAAGCGATTGACGACTTCCGCGAAGGCAAGTTCGTCATCGTGGTAGACGACGAGGACCGCGAAAACGAAGGCGACCTGATCTGTGCCGCCGAGAAGATCACCCCCGAGATGGTCAACTTCATGCTGAAATATGCGCGTGGCGTGCTCTGCGCACCCATCACCATCAGCCGCAGCGAACAGCTCGACCTGCCGCGACAGGTCAGCGAGAACACCAGCATGCTGGGCACACCTTTCACCATCACCGTGGACAAGCTGGAGGGATGCACCACGGGTGTCAGCGCACACGACCGGGCTGCCACCATACAGGCACTGGCCGACCCCGCATCGACGCCGCAGACCTTCGGACGGCCGGGACATATCAACCCGCTCTATGCCCAGGACAACGGCGTGCTGCGCCGCAGCGGACATACCGAGGCCGCCGTCGACCTGTGCCGGCTGGCCGGTCTCTACCCCGCCGGTGCACTGATGGAGATTATGAACGACGACGGCACCATGGCCCGCATGCCCGAGCTGCAGGTCTTTGCCCGCGAGCACGGCCTGAAGATCATCACCATCAAGGACCTCATCGCCTACCGCCTGCAGCAGGAGTCGCTCATCGAGGTGGGGGTCGAGGTTGACATGCCCACCGAGAACGGACACTTCCGCATCATCCCCTTCCGCCAGAAAAGCACCGGACAGGAGCACTTCGCACTCATCAAGGGCGAGTGGCAGGACGACGAGCCCATCCTCGTGCGCGTACATTCTTCTTGTATGACGGGCGACATCCTGGGCAGCCGACGCTGTGACTGCGGAGAACAGCTGCACCATGCCATGCAGAAGATAGAACAGGAGGGAAAAGGCGTCATCGTTTACATGCAGCAGGAGGGCCGCGGTATCGGACTGATGAACAAGCTGGCAGCCTATAAGCTGCAGGAGGAAGGCTACGACACCGTCGACGCCAACCTCTGCCTGGGGTTCAAAGCCGACGAGCGCGACTACGGCTGCGGCGCACAGATGCTGCGCCACCTGGGTGTCCACAAGATGCGCCTGATGACCAACAACCCCGTGAAGCGCGTGGGACTGGAGGCCTACGGCCTTGAGATTGTAGAGAACGTGCCCATCGAGGTCACTCCCAACGAATACAACCTGCGCTACCTGAAGACCAAACAGCAGCGCATGGGTCACACCTTGCATTTGAAGTGAAGGGTGCGCTCGAGCTCTGCTCGCTTGCTACCGAAGGGACGCAAGAAAGGTGAAAGGTGAAGGGCGAAAGGTGAAGGGTGAAGAGCGAAGAATTTGCTGCCGCTGCAAAAAGAAATTAAAAAGTGACACGATTATTCGTTTTTCAAGAATAAATTGATTACTTTTGCAGCCTGAAACAAACTTTTTGCAAAAATATGCCACAGTTATCAAAACGTTTGCAGCGACTGGCACCATCTGCCACGCTGGCTATGTCGCAAAAGAGCTCCGAGATGAAAGCTCAGGGCATCGACGTGATTAACATGAGCGTGGGAGAGCCCGACTTCAACACGCCCGACCACATCAAGGAGGCTGCCAAGAAGGCCGTAGACGACAACTACTCGCGCTACTCGCCCGTGCCCGGCTATCCCGAACTGCGCAAAGCCATCGTCGACAAGCTGAAGCGCGAGAACGGACTCGACTACGCCATGAGCGAAATCCTGGTGAGCAACGGCGCCAAGCAGAGCGTGTGCAACACGGTGATGGCTCTGGTAAACCCCGGCGAGGAGGTCATCATCCCCGCACCCTACTGGGTCAGTTACCCGCAGATGGCGCTGCTGGCCGGCGGCACCCCCGTCTTCGTGGAAGCCACCTTCGAGCAGAACTTCAAGATGACCCCCGAACAGCTGGAGGCTGCCATCACGCCACAGACGCGCCTGCTCATCCTCTGCTCGCCCAGCAACCCCACCGGTTCTGTCTATAATAAAGAGGAACTGCGCGCGCTCGCGAACATTATATTAAAGCACGACGACCTCTACGTGCTGGCCGACGAGATCTACGAGCACATCAACTACGTAGGACGCCACGAGTCCATCGCACAGTTCCCCGGCATGAAGGAGCGCACCATCATCGTCAACGGCGTCAGCAAGGCCTACGCCATGACGGGCTGGCGCATCGGCTATATCGCCGCACCCGAATGGATAGTAAAAGGCTGCAACAAACTGCAGGGGCAGTACACCAGCGGACCCTGCTCAGTCAGTCAGAAGGCTGCCGAGTTCGCCTATACGCAGAGTCAGCAGTGCGTGGAGGACATGCGCCTGGCCTTTGAGCGCCGCCGCGACCTCATCGTGAGCCTGGCCCGCCAGATTCCCGGTCTGGAGGTGAACGTGCCCGAGGGTGCCTTCTACCTGTTCCCCAAGTGCAGCAGTTTCTACGGCAAGCAGACTCCCGACGGAAAGACCATTGCCAACTCCACCGACCTGGCCATGTACCTGCTGGAAGTGGGACACGTGGCTACCGTGGGAGGTGATGCCTTCGGCGATCCGGACTGTTTCCGCATGAGTTATGCCACCAGCGACGATAACATCCGAGAGGCCATGAAGCGCATCGGCGATGCACTAAAATCATTAAAATAAGCGTTAAAAGTCGTTAATCCCTGCTGTAGTAAACTTTTATTTACTATCTTTGCGAGGTGAAAATGACCCATTGGCTCATAGTCAGTGGACCTTTTGGTAACCTATAGCGTTAAATCGGAACAATTCAATTTATTCTTTTAATAACTTAAAAACAAAAACAAAAAATTATGGCAACTACACAAGCAGCTGCTCCCGCAGCAAAGAAAGCCCCCAAGGCTCAAGGTACAAGCAGTATCGGTATTAAGGATGCTATCTGGGTGATCGCAATCTGCGCAGTTATCGCATTCCTGAACTTCTTCCTCAACTTCGGACAGTCAGCCAACTTCGAGGGTGGCGACACCGCAGGTTCTCCTCTGAACATCTGGGGTACCATCTACAAGGGCGGTATCATCGTGCCTGTCATCCACACACTGTTGCTCACCGTCATCTTCATGGCCATCGAGCGCGTCATCGCTCTGAGCAAGTGCATCGGTAAGGAGAAGCTCGCTACTTTCCTGGCTAAGATCAAGGCCGACCTGAAGGCCCTGAACTTCGACGCTGCTCTGCAGCACTGCAACGCACAGGGCGGTTCCGTAGCTAACGTCGTTCGCGCTACCGTCATGGCTTACAAAGAGGCCGACGCCGCTCAGGGCGTGAAGAAAGAGGTGAAGATCGCACGCATCCAGGCTGCCCACGAAGAGGCCATCGCCGTCGAGATGCCTACGCTCACCATGAACCTGCCCATCATCGCTACCATCGTCACGCTGGGTACGCTGACCGGTCTGCTCGGTACTGTGGTAGGTATGATCAAGTCGTTCCAGGCTCTGGCACAAGGTGGTGGCGGTGACTCCGTGGAACTGTCTGCAGGTATCTCTGAGGCTCTGATCAACACCGCATTCGGTATCGGTACCTCTTGGCTCGCCGTTGTGTCTTATAACTTCTTCACCAACCGCATCGATAAGATTTCGTTTGCACTGGACGAGATTGGTTATTCACTTGCTCAGACCTACAACGCTACACACGCAGATGAGGCTTAATTTTGTCTAACCCTTTAATACATTTACTACTATGGGTAAGATAAAAATTAAGAAGAACGATGTCTGGATCGACATGACGCCTATGTCGGACGTGATGGTGCTTCTGCTTACCTTCTTCATGCTGAGTGCAAACTTCGTGAAGAATGAGGTGGTGAAGGTCGTCACACCGGCTTCGCAGACCATGGCGAAGGTCCCGTCGTCTGCCACGCTCGATATCACTATCGACCCCCAGGGCAGAGTGCTCGTGGCCACAGACAAGACCGTGACAATGGAGAAAGCGCTCGAGCAGATGCTCCGTGAGCGCGAGACCACGCTCTCGGCAGAACAGAAGAAGGCATTCCTTGCCGAGACACAGATTGGTGTGCCCGTGAAGAGCCTGCCCCAGTATCTGGACATGACCCACGAGGACCAGGTGAAGGTGCTGAAGACCACAGGTATTCCCACCGACAGCCTGCAGAACCGCGAAGACAAGATGAGCGAGTTCCAGCTCTGGGTGAAAGCTATGAAGAGCGGCTACAAGGAGTGGTACAACGACCTGGAAGATGTCGACAAGAGTGGCGTTGCCAACAAGCTTGAGATCTGCATCAAGGCCGACAAGCAGACTCCCTACAGCGCCGTGAAGATGGTGATTGCAGAACTGCAGGACATCAACGAGAGCCGCTACAAGTTGGTTACACAGTATAAAAAGATGGAGGAATAAGGTATGGCTAAGAAAAAAGAAAGCAAGCAGAAAAAGATGAATGTCCGCGTCGACTTCACGCCGATGGTGGATATGATGATGCTTCTTATTACCTTCTTCATGCTGTGTACGTCGCTGGCAAAGCCTCAGGCCATGCACCTGACCATGCCTGCCAAGGACGACAACATGACCGCTGAAGACAAGGATAAGTCGAAGACAGAGCAGACCATCACTATCTATTTGGCAGAGGGTGACAAGCTCTACTACTACATCGTCGACAAGAAGGAAGACTTCGGTAATCCCGAGTTCCTGAAAGAGGCGACATGGGGCAAGGAGGGTATCCGCGAGGTGCTGCGCAACCACCGTCATGCTCCCGTCAAGGTGCTGATGGATGCCAAGAACCAACTCGACACCTGGTTCAACAACCTGCCCAAGACCCAGCAGGAGGCCAACGACTCTGTCTACAACCGCGCTTTGATTATGATTAAGAAAGGTCACGTTGACATTGTCAACAACAACCAGCTTGATCAGAACAAGTACAACAAGGTTGACAAGGACATGAGAGAGTTTACCGAGACCGACATGGTGCCCACGCTGGCCGTGAACATCAAGCCGCTGGACAATTCTTCCTACGACAATCTCGTGACGATTCTGGACGAAATGCAGATCTGCTGTATCGGTAAGTACGTGATCGATAAGATCAACGACAAAGACACAGAGATTCTGACAGGTAATGGCATCACTATTGAATAACCCATTAAAAAGGAAAGAACTATGTCAAAGATAGATCTATTAGACCAAAAATGGATTGACCTCGTCTTTGAAGGCAAAAACGAGGCCTATGGTGCATACGCCATTCGTCAGAATACCAATCACCGCAACCTCATGGCTATGATTGCCCTCATCCTGGGACTCGTCGCCATCGTGTGCACCTTCCTGCTGGTCAACGTAGCCTCCGAGGCTATCGCTGCCGCACAGGCAGAGCACGAGACCGAGGTGACGCTCGACCAGATTGAGGAAGAGGTTGAGGAAGAGAAGGACGACGAAGAGATCGTCTACGATATCCAGGAGCTGGAGCAGCTCGTGGCTGAGGAGACCGTGATGAACTCTGAGAAGTTCACCGCCTACGAAATGGAGGACGATGCCCCCGAGCAGGTCACCAAGACGCAGGATGAAGTTGCCCAGAGCGACGTGGCCATCGGTGCCATCGACTACGACAAGGGTAGCGACGAGGCCGAGCACGTGCTGAAGGTGAACGAAAAGGTGGTGGACGAGGTGCCCCCCGCAGTCGAGGAGACCAAGATCTTCGAGGTGGTGGAGCAGATGCCTCAGTTCAAGGGTGGCGACGCTGCTCTGATGGAGTATCTCCAGAAGAACATCAAGTACCCCGTCATCGCCGAGGAAAACGGTATCCAGGGTCGTGTGGTTTGTACCTTCGTGGTTGAGCGCGACGGTTCTATCACCGACATCAAGGTGGTCCGCTCTGTGGATCCCTCGCTCGACAAGGAGGCCGTGCGTGTGATCAAGAGCATGCCGAAGTGGAATCCTGGTAAGCAGAACGGTTCTGCCGTACGTGTGAAGTTCACCCTGCCCGTCACCTTCCGTCTGCAGTAAGCACATTGGTAAATATGAACAGAACGCAATTCAACAATTTCATTATTGGATTGACACTCTCTATAGGCTTGTTCCCGTCATGCGGGAACAAGCCTTCTGACGATTCATACAAAAAGCAGGCCCGCTATTTCGCAGCCGACGAAAGTCTCAGCCCCATCATCGACGAGGAGCTCGACATCTTCCACATGAAGAGCAAGCGCGACTCCATCTATCCGCTCTACATCAGTGAGCAGGAGGCCGTAGAGAAACTGATGAACAAGGAAGTGCTGCTGGTGTTCACCACCCGCAGACTTTCTCCCTCAGAAGAACAGACGCTCAAGCAGCAACAATATAAGCCGCGCATCATCCCCCTGGCCTATGATGCGCTGGCACTGATAGTGAACAAGGCCAACCCCGACACGCTGATCAATGTCGACAACTTCCGTAAGATCATGACCGGCGAAGTCACCAAATGGAAGGAGCTCTACCCCGACTCCAAGCTGGGCGACATCCGCGTGGCTTTCGACAATCCCAAGTCAAGCACCATCCGCTATGTGGTCGACTCCATCATGCAGGGACAGACGGTGAAGACCGACGGCAACGTGCGCGCCGCCATGACCAGCGCCGAGGTGGTGGAGTATGTAGAGACACACGAGAACGCCATCGGCGTGGTAGGCAGCATCTGGCTCAACGACCAGCGCGACACCACCAACCTGACGTACAACAGGGGCATCACCGTGATGAAGGTAGGCCGCAGTGCCGAGGTCAGCAAGGAGAACACCTACAAGCCCTCGCAGTGGAACATCGCCTACAACTACTACCCCTTCATCCGCACCATCTATGCCCTCTGCATCGACCCGCGTTCCACGGGCGTCCCACGTGCCTTCGCCAATTTCTGCTGGCTGCCCAACCCGGGCCAGCTCATCTTCTTCAACGCCGGCCTTTTCCCGGCCCGTGCAGAGTATTCGGTGCGCGACGTAGTTATAGAATAATTAAACTTTTCAGGAAAAAAATCATCAATATTAATGTCAAACCATTCAAGAAAAGCAATTATGAAGACAATGAAATATTTTCTGATGGGTGTCATGCTGCTGGGTAGCAGCCTGACCGTGATGGCACAGGACGGCACACCTGCCGACGTTGATGCCGTAAAGAACTTAGTGAAGAACAAGCCTGCCGACTACGACAAGCAGGTCAAGGCATTCGTCAAGGCCAACAAGAAGAATGCCGAGAACCTGGTGGCTATCGGACGTGCACTCTACGAGGCCGAAGACACAGCCAACGCTACCGTCTTCGCCAACCAGGCACTGTCAGTGAAGAAAAACAACTACGCACCGGCCTACGTGCTCCTCGGCGACATCGCCGTGAAGAAAGACAACGGCGGTGCCGCTGCCATGAACTACGAGCAGGCCATCTGGGCCGACCCCAAGGACCCGGAGCCCTACCGCAAGTATGCCGCCGTCTATCGTAAGATCGACCCGGAGGGTGCCGTACAGAAGCTGGAAGACCTGCGCAAAGAGCGTCCCGACTATCCCGTCGACGCCCTCATCGGTCACATCAACTACATCTCGCTGCGCTACGGCAAGGCCAACGAAGCCTATTCGAAGGTGCCCATGGACAAGCTGCAGCGCATGGAGTATATTGAGTATGCCATGGCCAACTACCACGGACGCCAGTACGACAAGGCTCTCAACATCGTGAAGGCCGGTCTGGCCAAGGAGCCCCTCAACGCCACCATGAACCGCATCGCCATGCTCTGCAGCAACGAGCTGAAGCAGTTCCCCGAGGCACTGCAGTATGCCGACGTGCTCTTCACCAAGGTCGACAAGGACAGCGTCACCATCTCCGACCTGGACTTCCAGAACTACGGTAAGGCCTACCACGGCAACGGACAGTACGACGAGGCCATCGCCAAGTTCCGCGAGGCACTGGCTCACCCCGAAGGCGACAAGAGCCTGCATGCCGACCTCTACAAGTCCATCTCCGACTCGTACAAGAGCAAGAAGGACTTCCCTAGCGCCATCGAGGCCTACCAGCAGTTCCTGGCTGCCAAGACCGATGCCGACGCTACCGACTGGGCCGGACTGGGCATCCTGCAGAACAGCTACGCCCGCACACTGGAGGGCGATGCCAAGATGGAGGCTCTGGCCGTTGCCGACAAGACCTACGCCGACCTGGTGACGAAGTTCGCCGATGCCGAGGAGTATGCGCTCTGGCAGCGCGGACGTATCAACGCCCAGATGGATGCCGACCTGTCCAAGGGTCTGGCCAAGCCTTACTTCGAGCGTCTGGCCGAGCTCATCAACGCTCACGAGAGCCTCGACGACGCCGACAAGAGCCGTCTGTTCGACGCCTATTCGTACATGATGCGCTTTAACGTCAAGAACAAGGACAACAAGGCCGCTCTGGAGAATGCCAAGAAGCTGCAGGAGCTGCAGCCAGAGGATGCCGACATCCAGAAGGTGGTCGAAGCACTGGAGAAAGCAGCCAACTAACGTTTGATGTAGCGCGAGCTTTTACACCTTATTATATTTATAGTGGCAGCCGCTATCACAGGCTGAACTGGTACTGACACCAAAGACACAGAGGCCGGCAGCGAATCCGCTGCCGGCTTTGACCAGACAATGCGTCAGGCCGACTCGCTGTACAACAGCATGCAGTTTAGCGACGCCTACGAGCTGATTTCCACCACCGACCACGAGTTGGCCGACCACCTGGCTCATAGCTATATGATCATACTCAATGGCCTGTATATGGGCATGGAGGACTACGAGAACGCCCTGCAGACCGACGAGCGCAACGTCAGACTCACCCGCGAATTATTATAACCACGAATTTAACTAATTACACTAATTGGCACTAATTATTTTTCACTAATTGGGACAAATTTATTTTCACTAATTGGAATAAATTGATTATCAAAAATTTATCTTAATTTGTTTGTTCTTATTTTGGTGTTTGCAAACATTTTATTATCTTTGCAGGCGAAAAGACAAACTGAAGCAGTAATGAAGCAATGATGACTGGCAGAAGATACCCGATAGGAATCCAGACATTCTCACGCATTATCCGCGAGGGTTGCGTCTATGTAGACAAGACCGACCTGGTGTGGCAGTTGGCCCACTACGCCTCCTTTGTGTTCATGAGCCGACCGCGCCGCTTCGGCAAGTCGCTGCTCACCACCACGCTGGCCTCCTATTTCCGTGGCGAGCGCGAGTTGTTCGAGGGTCTGAAGATCATGGAGCTGGAACAGGAGTGGGAGCAGTATCCCGTGATACAACTCTCGCTGAGTACGGCCAAAGGGCAGGAGTCTGCCTCTGCCCTTCGCGACAGATTGCTACTTCTTTTGAAGCCCTACAAGGAAGAGTTTGGCAACGACCCGGAAGAAAAAACACCAGGCGGAGTTATGACTGGACTGATAGAGCGTGCCTACAAGAAAACGGGAAAGCAGGTGGTGGTCATCATCGACGAGTATGACGCCCCGTTATTGGAGGTCTTGCATGAGGGCGAGACGCTCGATGCCATGCGCAAGGTGATGCAAGAGTTCTATCAGCCGCTGAAAGACAGCGAAGCAATGATTAAGTTCTGCTTCATCACAGGCATCACGAAATTCTCGCAGCTCAGCATCTTCTCCACCATCAACAACATAAAGAACATCACCATGCTTCCGCAGTTCTCCGCCATCTGCGGTATCACCGAACAGGAGGTGAAAACAGTTTTCGCGGAGGATATTGACCACATGGCTAAGGAATATGAGTTGGACAGCGAGGAGATGTTTCGGAAAATCAAGGAACGCTACGACGGCTACCATTTCTCGGCAGTGTCTGAAGATATCTACAACCCCTTCAGCCTGTTGAACGCATTTTGCGACAGGCAACTGAAGAACTATTGGTTCGAGAGCGGCACGCCTACCTTCCTGATCCGACAGATGCAGCACTTCCGTACCGACATCATGTCGCTCGACAAGTTGGAGGTTCCCGCCTCTGCTTTCGACCAGCCTACGGAGAACATGGAGGATGCTCTGCCGCTGCTCTACCAGAGCGGATACCTGACCATCAAGGACTACGACCGCGAAACGGAAGCTTACACCCTGTCCATTCCGAACCAGGAGGTACGTGTGGGATATATCCACGGGCTCCTGCCGATATACGTCGGACTGAAAAGTGCCGATGTGCAGATGGGCTTTGCCGCAAAATTCTGGAAAGCCTTGAAGCGGGGCGACGTGGAACAAGCTATGCAGGAGATGCAGACCTACCTGGCCGGCGTACCCTACGTGGAGGGCTTCAAACAGAAACTGGCCGATGCCGCTACTGCCGAGGGATTCTACGAATACACCATGTACCTGATTTTCTCCATGCTCAACGTCTATGCCCGCACGCAGGTGAAGTGTGCCGGTGGAAAAACGGACATGGTAGTATGGATGCCCGACACCGTCTACGTCTTCGAACTCAAAGTAAACGGCACGGCACAGCAAGCTCTTGAACAAATCGACTCCAAGGGTTATGCCATTCCGTACCAGTCCGACGGCCGCCGTGTGGTGAAGGTCGGCGTGAAGTTCGATGTCGACACCCGCGTACCCACAGATTGGGTAATCGACAACGAAGTACACTAATTGGCACTCATTATTTGCTAATTGAATTTCTCTCCATTTATTTCTTCCAATTTGTGACTTAAAACGCCTGTCTTCTGAGTTCAAAACGCCAGTCTTCTGAGTTTTATGCTTCCCGCATGCGAGTTTTATGCCCCGCGCATGCGAGTTTTATGCTCCGCGTTGGAAAGTTTTATGCTCCACGGCGGAACGCTGGCATATAAAACTCGCATGCGCGGAGCATAAAACTCGCCTCTCTGAGGCATAAAACTCGCAGGCGGGAAACACGCTTTTTACAACCACCTGATTTATAAGTCGTTAGCAAAAACAGATTAAGACCACGAATTTAACTAATTACACTAATTGGCACTAATTATTTTTTCACTAATTAGGATAAATTGTTTTTCACTAATTAGGATAAATTGTTTTTCACTAATTGGGATAAATTGATAATCAAAAATTTATCTTAATTTATCCCAATTTGTTTCTTAAACCCCACCCCGCATGGAATTCGTGTAATTCGTGGTCGTAAATATAATTCGTGGTTAAGAAAATTCGTGTAATTCGTGGTTAAGAAAATTCGTGTAATTCGTGTAATTCGTGGTCGTAAATAAAAATCCGTTTAATCCGTTCAATCCGTTGTAGTAAATATAACGTGAGTTCGACGAATTCAGAAGAGTGCTAATTGGTTGTCGATAGCCCTCTCACATGCTATGCATGTAACTCCTTGACTACAGTCACCATCAATGCCGCCAACCTGGAAACCTATGGTGAGGATGCTTTCTACAACGCAAACAGCGGAATGAAAATATACGTTCCCTACGGCTCTGGCAATACTTACAAGACCGGATGGCCTGACTACGCAAGCATGATTGAAGAATTAGAGGATCCCAATGCCACCTACAGCGGCACGAAGCGCGTGAAGAGCGTGACGGCTGCGCGCTAATCCATAATAAGGTATAGTGCAAGCGATCTCTGAGGCTTTGCCTCGAAAGCGTTCTTTAACTTACTGAGACAAAACGGAAATTTTTTCTGAGGGCATTCTGCGACTATGTCGCGGAAAATGTGTATCTTTGAGGCTCCGCCTCGAAGACACTCACACTCGAGAAAACTCAAATAAAATTTGGTTTTCTGCTCGCTAAATCGTATCTTTGCAGCCAGAAACTGATTAAACGTTAGGATTATGGAAGCATCGACACAACATTTCACCGCTCAGGACTGGGCCGAACACGCACAGTTCGTGCAGATGTTCCGCGCTGCCAAGCAGCGCAAGCATGAGTGGCAGGCAAAGATGGAAGCGACATTGGCCGAGAAAGCTGAAAAGATTCGCAGACGCCGTGAAGATTCGTACCACGGTGATACTCATCATCGAGGAGTTCTTCCGGGCCAATCCCGACATCCTGCTCTACATGTGCGATTCGGCCAACGACCAGCAGGCCCAGCGCAGCCGCCTGTTCCTTCACTGGTTCAATGCCTACGGGCAGCAGGCCGAATACTACACCAGTACGGAGATGGTGAAGGACGGTGACGAAGAGAACTACATTGCGCTTATCGTCAAGCGCAGTCACCCGCAGCTGCAGACCGTCATCGACGTGTTTAACAAGCAAATCGCCATGTTCCGCGCCAACAAGCCGCAGTAACAGCACTTCCCGCTTACTCAGAAGAAAAATATCCGCCGAGACATCCGCAACAGGATGCCCGGCGGTTTGCATTCCCAACCCCTCACTCAGCGGGTGGCGGGGAATGGAAAAGTGAACTTCCTTCCACATTTTTTGCCGAAAAGTGCGGTGGTTTCAAATTTATTTCTTATCTTTGCGGGCAGAAACATCCTAAACCAGCACTATGCACCAACTCCCACTGACATACTGCATGCGCGAGGCGGCGGCCGGACTGACGGCCGGCGGTGCTGACGGGGTCGCCCGGCAGGGCGGCGGGAAAGGCTTGGCTCTTACCCCCCCCACCCGTTAAAAATCTTTATATCCTGCACTGCGCCTCGCGCGCAGCAGCGTTTGACATACGGTCTCGCCGTGCCTCCGGGCATGGCGGGACCGCTGTGCTTTTCGGGCATTCACCAGCCATGACTATTCCAATTATAAACAATTTTAAACTAAACATTTTATGCGTATGAAACAAAAATTATTATCAATTCTCGCCCTGCTGCTTGTGGCAGTCACGGGCGCATGGGCCGATGAAAGTTCAGAGTCGTTTACGACAAATAGTGGAGCCTCGAGCTACACCGGTGAGCATTTTAAGATTAGTCTGGACGACAAAGGTGATGGTGATGGATTCTACTTGAGTGAAGATTATAATGCCAGTATTGAAGCGCTGAATGGCGAAATTATCACCAAGGTAGAATTTACAGTAGGATATTATGATATTACGCGTTTACATTCTGGCGTCGGTACCACCACCTATAAGGACGGGGTAGCAACTGTAAGCGGTGTGAACGCTACCAGCCTGACCGTTAATGCTACTGACGCCCTCCAAATCAAGGCTGTCAAGGTGTACTACACACCCCCCGTTGCCATCACCGGCATAACCCTCTCGCAGACCGCAGCCTCGATGACCGTGGGCGGCGACGCGCTGACACTGACCGCCACCGTAGCCCCCGACAACGCTACGGACAAGACCGTGACATGGACGACGAGCGACGCCAACGTGGCCACCGTGACTGACGGCGTAGTGACCGCCGTGGCCGCAGGCACCGCCACCATCACCGCCACCGCCACCAACGGCACCGCCGTCACCAGCGACGACAAGACCGCTACATGCACCGTGACCGTCAGCCCCGCCAAGTACGCCGTGACCCTGAAAGACGGCACCGAGGATGCCGACAACTGGACTATAAGCCCTGCCACTGCCGAGGAAGGGCAGACGGTGACCATCACCTACACCGGCTCGAAGCGGGTGAAGAGCGTGACGGCCGTGAAGAAGGCGGCTGGCACCCCGCTTGACAACACCACAACCGCATGGACGGCAGGCACCTTCGCCGTGCCCGCAGGTGGCCTGACCTACAGCGATGCCATCACCGTGAGCGGCGACGTGACGCTGACGCTGACCGACGGCGAGACACTCACCCTGAACAAGGGCATCAGCCTTGCCAGCGGCGCAACGCTCACCATCCAGGGTAACGGCGCGATGGTAGTCAACGGCACAAGTGGCAGCACCGCTTCCACCGTTGCCGGCAGCACAGGAACACTGATACTGACCAGCGGCACATTGACAGCCACAGGCGGAAACGGTCAAGACATGACGGGCACTATGGAAAAAGGAGCGAGCGGTGGTGCAGCCATCAATGGCTCAGTCACCGTAAACGGCGGAAGCCTCACAGCCAACGGCGGCAACGGCGGTAACTGTAATGGCAATCGTATGGAAGATACTCATGGAGGCGCTGGTGGTGCTGCCATCAGCGGCGATGTGACCATCACAGACGGCGCAGTGGCAGCCACAGGCGGCAACGGTGGCAGCATTAGTGCTAGCAGATATGGTTCTCAGCTTTATGGAGGAGCCGGAGGCGCAGCCATAGGTGGTAATGCGACCTTGACCGGCGGAACGCTGAAAGCCACACAAGGTGCCAATGGAACTGAAACTGGCACTCGAAATAGTAGCGTCGGTGCCGGTGGTAAAGCTGTCGCAGGTACTGTAACCAACAACGGCGGTACGGTCAACTAAGATCAGCCCGCTCGGTCGGATTTGCTGCTCCAGCTCTGCTGGCTTGCTACCGCAGGGACGCAAGAATCCGACCGCAGTGAATATAAGCATTTGTAATGCGAATCGCTCTTTGACATACTGAGACAAAACGGAAATTATTCACGGTTCACGGTGAATGGTTCACGGTTCATGGTGCCTCGAGCTCTGCTCGCTTGCTACCGAAGGGACGCAAGAATGGTGAATTTTCTGAGGGGAAAATTTGGTTTTCTGCCCGCTAAGTCGTATCTTTGCACCGTAATAACAAAAAGAAAGGAAGCGATATGAGTAAAGATGCACTGAACAGCCTGCGCGACTACCTGACAGGTACCCTCTCGCCGAGCAACATGCTCTGGCTTAGCGTTCAGCTGGCCAACTACGCACGGCAACAAGAGCCGTTGAAGCCCTACACGATGGCTGAAATCAACGACATGATTGACCGGAGCGAACGTGACATCGACGAGGGGCGCGTGTATGACTTCGACGAGGCAATGGACGAGTTGGAAAAGGAATTTGCAGAAGAAGACCGCAAACTTGCAACGGCCGAGGCTATATGAAATCCATCATCACCGACCTGGCGAAAGAACAGATTCGCCAAATAGCCAAGTACATCCGCAAGGAGTTCGGCAAGGACAGGCGCGACAAGTTCATGAAGGAAGTGCGCCAGACGCGCCGTCTCATTGAGAGCAGTCCCAACATTGGCCCTGTAGAGCCTCTGTTAGCCGACCGCGCAGTGATGTACAGAAGCTATGTCATGAACCAGCTCGACAAAATCGTCTATCGTATCGACGGCGACATTATCTATATCGTTGCCTTCTGGGACGTAAGACGAGACCCTGGCACTCTTGCCAACGAAGTCAAGTAGCACACACTCAGAACTCAGAAGAAAAATATCCGCCGAGACATCCGCAACAGCGATGCCCCGGCGGTTTACATTCCCCCCCACATCCCCGCCACATGAGTAATCACTCCCCTCCCTACAGGGAGGGGCAGGGGGGAGGGTCTTCTTTTCCGTTTTGTCTCACGCATGTATATATAATAAGGTAAAGACAATATCAAACAATTTAAACAACAACGATTATGAAACAACTGAAAAAACTAACAATGACGCTCGCACTGCTACTCACGGCAGTCACGGGCGCATGGGCGCAGACAGACGAAGTCACCGTCACGACCGTCACGGAAGGCAAGCAATGGACCTTCAAGATGCCCGCCAGCAACGTGGAGCTGACACCCGTCTATGCCCCTGAGTTCACCGCCACCTTCAAGGCTGGCAATGCGAACACCATCCAGAGCGGAAAGGCCACCGTCACCGTCACCGAGAGCGGAGCCACCACTGGCACCGACGTCACCGAAAGCATCGGCACTGACGGCAAGCTCACACCCCTCTACGAAGGACAGACCATCACCCTCACCGCCGCCACGGGCTATAAGTTCCGCAGCGTCACGGCGAAGAAGGGCATAGCCACCCCGCTTGACAACACCACCACCGCATGGACGGCAGGCACATATGCTGTTCCCGCTGGCGGCTTGACCTACAGCGACGCCATCACCGTGAGCGGCGACGTGACGCTCATGCTCACCGACGGCGAGACACTCACCCTGAACAAGGGCATCAGCCTTGCCAGCGGCGCAACGCTCACCATCCAGGGTAACGGCGCGATGGTAGTCAACGGCACAAGTGGCAGCACCGCTTCCACCGTTGCCGGCAGCACAGGAACACTGATACTGACCAGCGGCACACTGACAGCTACAGGCGGTAATGGTGAAGACAGGACGGGCAATGACGAAAAAGGAGCGAGCGGTGGTGCAGCTATCAATGGCTCAGTCACCGTAAACGGCGGAAGCCTCACAGCCAACGGCGGCAATGGCGGTAACTGTAATGGCACTATTATATCTAATACTTATGGAGGCGCTGGTGGTGCTGCCATCAGCGGCGATGTGACCATCACAGACGGCGCAGTGGCAGCCACAGGCGGCAACGGTGGCAGCATTAGTGCTAGCAGATATGGTTCTCAGCTTTATGGAGGAGCCGGAGGCGCAGCCATAGGTGGTAATGCGACCTTGACCGGCGGAACGCTGAAAGCCACACAAGGTGCCAATGGAACTGAAACTGGCACTCGAAATAGTAGCGTCGGTGCCGGTGGTAAAGCTGTCGCAGGTACTGTAACCAACAACGGCGGTACGGTCAACTAAGATCAGCCCGCTCGGTCGGATTTGCAAATCCGACCGCAGTGAATATAAGCATTTGCAATGCAATCTCTGAGGCCAAGGCCTCGAATCGTTCTTTGACATACTGAGACAAACGGATATTATTTACGGTTCATGGTGAATGGTTCATGGTTAACGGTTCACGGTGAATGGTAATTTTTCTGAGTGAAAGTGTGCGTTGTTCGGAAAAATGTCGTATCTTTGCAACCAGAAAGCCGCGATTAAGATTCTGTGCTAATTTCCAAATTTCGTACAGGAAAAATAGGACATTTTAACAAA
>ERZ842401.2125-NODE-2125-length-26973-cov-15.420796_pt1 | contig 26973 bp, 15 predicted proteins | sample MGYA00521270_ERZ842401 | MGnify/ENA primary metagenome ERZ842401 (study PRJEB31892, sample SAMEA3878208) | bioreactor metagenome | biome: Moose rumen | place: Sweden | collected 2011-10 | study: EMG produced TPA metagenomics assembly of the PRJEB12797 data set... | reverse complement strand
TAAAATGACACCTACCGCACAACGTCCGTGGGGGATGGTACGGGACGTACACGAAGATGCAGGAAAACGGGCAAAAACTGTAAGTTGGTGTACGGGGCGTACACGAAGATGCAGAAAAGCGGCCAAAAATTGTAAATTGGTGTACGGGGCGTACACGAAAGTGCAGAAAAACGGGCAAAAACTGTAAGTTGGTGTACGGGGCGTACTTCAAGGAGCAATAATAAGGGCAATTATTGTTCCTTGGTGTATGTTTGAAGGATGATGAGGGGGCTGAGGGTGTGAATATGGGCAACACGGTGTGAATATGGGCAACACGGGTGCAACACGGCGTGAATATGGGCAACACGGTGTGAATATGGGCAACACGGGTGTGAATATGGCGGCGGGTACGAAAACATCTGCTTTGTCATAGGGTATGCGGGGGGATGGACAAAGAAGTTTTCTTTTTCAAGAAAAAAAGTTAAATTTGTACGTTTTTGTACTAAGACAAGGCCAATGAGTATTGCACACGTTTTCCCTGGGCAAGGGTCGCAGTTCTCCGGGATGGGCAAATCCCTGTACGAGAGTGACGCCAGGGCTCGGGAGATGTTTGAGGAAGCCAATGAGATTCTGGGCTTCAGGATTACGGATGTAATGTTCGAAGGGTCGGATGAGGATCTCCGTGCGACGGAGGTGACTCAGCCGGCCGTGTTCCTGCATAGCGTAATTCTCGCTAAATGTAAGGTGCCGGGGAAGCCTGATATGGTTGCCGGACATTCGCTGGGCGAGTTCTCTGCGCTTGTCGCCGCGGGTGCATTGTCCTTCGAGGATGCCCTGAGGCTTGTTTCTGTTCGTGCTAGTGAGATGCAGCGCTGCTGCGAGAAAGTTCCCGGGTCCATGGCGGCTGTTATCGGCCTGCCGGAAGACACTATCGCTCAGGTGTGTATGGGCTGCGGGGGACTGGTGCTTCCTGCAAACTTCAACTGCGACGGACAGGTGGTGATTTCCGGTGAGACGGAATCTGTTGCAGAGGCCTGCAGGAACCTCAAGGATGCCGGTGCAAAACGGGCATTGATGCTTCCTGTCGGTGGCGCGTTCCATTCGCCCCTGATGGAGCCTGCAAGGGCTGCGCTGGGGAAGGCAATCGAGAAAACGGCTTTCACGGAGCCCTTCTGCCCTGTTTATCAGAATGCTACTGCCCTTCCTTCGAAGGACCCTGCTGTAATCAAGAAGAATCTTCTCAGGCAGCTTACCTCTCCGGTGAGGTGGACCATGACGGTAAAGCACATGCTTTCGGACGGAGCAGATTCGTTCCTCGAAATCGGGCCTGGAAATGTCCTGCGGGGCCTTGTCGCGAGGCTCTCCGCCGGGCTGGAAGTGAATATTTCCGGAATCTCCGAGTGACCCCCGAACGGACAACCCCGAAGACCCCCGAACGGACAACCCCGAACGAACTCAGACCCCACAATCCAAAAACAATAACCAAACAGCTCCCGACTGAATTCAATAAACACAAAATAAACAAACTGAATCAATTATGGCAAAAGAAAAGAAATTCATCACATGTGACGGCAACTACGCCGCCTCCAGCATTGCCTATCTGTTCAGCGAGCACGCAGCTATCTATCCTATCACGCCGTCATCGACGATGGCAGAGAATGTAGACGAGTGGGCCGCTCAGGGCAAGAAGAACCTTTGGGGCGAGACCGTGAAGGTTACGGAAATGCAGAGTGAGGCGGGTGCCGCCGGAGCAGTCCATGGTTCCCTCCAGGCCGGAGCCCTCACCACGACCTTTACGGCTTCGCAGGGACTTCTCCTGATGATCCCCAATATGTACAAAATCGCCGGTGAGATGCTGCCTACGGTTTTCCACGTCAGCGCCCGCGCCCTCGCAAGCCACGCCCTCTCCATCTTCGGAGACCATCAGGACGTAATGGCCTGCCGCCAGACCGGATTTGCAATGATCGCCTCCGGCTCCGTCCAGGAGGCCCAGGACATTGCCGCCGTGGCCCATCTCTCCACGATCAAGTCCTCCATCCCGTTCCTCCACTTCTTCGACGGATTCCGCACTTCCCACGAAATCCAGAAGATCGAGGCCCTTCCCGAGGCTGAACTCAAGGGAATGATTTCGGAGAAGGCCCTCGCGAAATTCCGCGCACGCGCCCTTAATCCGGACGCTCCCGTCACCCGTGGCACCGCCCAGAACGGCGACGTCTATTTCCAGGCAGTGGAAACCCGCAACAAGTTCTATGAAGCAGTTCCGGACATCGTCGCCCGCTATATGGGCGAAATCGGCGAACTCACCGGACGCAGCTACCGTCCCTTCGAGTACTACGGCGACCCTCAGGCAGAAAACATCATCGTTGCTATGGGCTCCGTCACAGAGACTGTCAAGGAAACCATCGACTACCTCGCTTCCCGCGGCCGCAAGTATGGACTCATCACTGTCCATCTGTACAGGCCTTTCTCCGAGAAGTACTTCTTCGCAGTGCTCCCGAAGTCCGTCCGCCGCATCGCTGTTCTCGACCGCACCAAAGAGCCCGGCGCTCTTGGCGAACCCCTCTACCAGGATGTCAAGACAATGTTCCAGGGCAAGGACAACGTCCTTGTCGTAGGCGGTCGCTACGGCCTTTCCTCCAAGGATACAACCCCTGCCCAGATCGTTGCTGTTTACGATAATCTCGACGCCCGTGAGCCCAAGAACGACTTCACCATCGGCATAGTCGATGACGTTACTTTCAAGAGCCTTCCCATCAAGAGCGAAGTGTCCATCGTGAAACCCGGAACAACCGAATGCAAGTTCTATGGACTGGGCTCCGACGGAACCGTGGGCGCAAACAAGAACACCATCAAGATTATCGGCTCCCATACTGAGAAATACTGCCAGGCCTATTTTGACTACGACTCCAAGAAGTCCGGCGGCTACACCTGCTCTCACCTTCGTTTCGGTGACCTCCCCATCAAGGCCCCTTACCTCGTGGGAACTCCTGATTTCGTCGCCTGCCACGTTCCTTCTTACCTGAAGAAATATGATGTCCTTCGCGGTATCAAGGACGGCGGTACCCTCCTTCTGAACTCCCTCTGGGATGAGGAAGAGACCGTACGTAACATCCCTGACAACGTCAAGGCAGTCATCGGCCGGAAACACATCCGCGTGTTCATCATCAATGCAACCAAGATCGCTTCCGAAATCGGGCTCGGCGGAAGGACCAACACCATCCTCCAGAGCGCATTCTTCAAGATTACCGGCATCATCCCTTACGAGGATGCAGTCAAGTATATGAAGGACGCAATCGTCAAGAGCTACGGCAAGAAGGGCGAGAACGTTGTCAATATGAACTACGCAGCCGTGGATCGCGGCGGAGAGTACACTGAAATCACCGTTCCTGCGGAGTGGGCTAAGCTGACCGCAAAGTTCGAGAATCCCGGCAAGGACCGCCTTGCTCCCGGATTCGTCAAGGACGTGGCCGATATCGTCAATGCCCAGACTGGTGATACCCTCCCTGTAAGCGCTCTGTTCCCTTACGCAGACGGAACTATGCCTGCCGGTACTTCCGCATATGAAAAGAGGGGAGTCGCCGTCACTGTTCCTTCTTGGGATCCCTCCAAGTGTATCCAGTGTAACAACTGCGCATTCGTCTGTCCTCACGCTGCAATCCGTCCGTTCCTCCTCACCGGGCAAGAGGCTGCCGGCGCACCCGAGGGAGTCAAACTCGCTGACGGAAAGGCCCAGCAGAAGGAATACAAGTTCGCGATGGGCATATCCGTTGCGGACTGCACCGGCTGCGGAAACTGCGTCGATGTCTGCCCTGTCAAGCCTGAGAAAGCCCTCACGATGGTCTCATATGTGGGTCACGAGAGAGACCAGGCAGAATTTGACTGGCTTAACAAGAAGATTGGCTACAAGGAGTACTTCGACAAGTTCGCTTCGATGAAGAACTCCCAGTTCGCCCAGCCTCTGTTCGAGTTCTCCGGCGCCTGCGCCGGTTGCGGAGAGACCCCGAATATCAAGACCATCACCCAGCTCTTCGGAGACCATATGATGATTGCCAATGCTACAGGTTGCTCCTCCATCTACGGCGCATCCTTCCCTGCATCTCCTTACTGCACTAACGAAGGTGGACACGGCCCTTCGTGGCAGAACTCCCTGTTCGAGGACGCCGCAGAATTCGGACTTGGCATGAAGCTCGGCTCTGACCGTGCCCGCGCTACCGTCAAGCGCCTGATGCTCGAAGGACTCGAGTGCGAATGCGCTTCCCAGGAAGCGAAGGCTCTCTTCGCGAAATGGCTCGAGGCTCCCGAGGATGCTGCAGTTACCCGTGAGGTGGCTGATGCCCTTGCGCCTGTCCTCGAGGAGTGCGACTGCGACCTGTACAAGCAGCTTCGCGAGTACCGCCACTTCATCCCGGCCCGCAGCCAGTGGATATTCGGCGGCGACGGATGGGCCTATGACATCGGCTACGGCGGTCTCGATCACGTGCTCGCTTCCGGCGAGAACGTGAACGTGCTGGTTCTGGACACCGAGGTTTACTCCAACACCGGCGGCCAGTCCTCCAAGTCCACCCCTGCAGGTGCAATCGCGAAGTTTGCCGCTTCCGGTAAGCGCATCCGCAAGAAGGACCTTGGAATGATGGCGATCAGCTACGGCTATGTTTACGTGGCCCAGGTCGCAATGGGTGCAAGCCCCGTCCAGTTCTTCAATGCCATCAAGGAAGCTGAGGCTTACGACGGACCTTCTCTCATCATAGCTTACAGCCCTTGTATCAACCACGGTCTGAAGGCCGGAATGGGACTGAGCCAGAAGGAAGAGAAGCTCGCGGTCGACTGTGGCTACTGGCACCTGTTCCGTTACAACCCCGCTCTCGAGGGTACTGACAAGAACCCGTTCTCCCTTGACTCCAAGGAGCCCGACTGGACAAAGTTCCAGGACTTCCTGAAAGGTGAGGTGCGCTTCTCATCCCTGCTGAAGCTCTATCCGGACCGTGCCCAGGAACTCCTCGACAAGACTCAGGAGTTTGCCCAGATCCGTCTCGGAACCTACAAGAGACTCGCCGGAAAATAATCCCGTAAGAGCCCTTGTGGGCCCATAAGAAAGAGGCCGGCTCGTTTTTTCGAGCCGGCTTCTTTTTTTTTGGGCGGTGCGGCAGGCGGCTGGGGGGCAGCCGGCTGCGTGCGAGGGGGGCTAGAGCCTTATCATCGCCTTCCCTTCGCGGCCGTCGATGCAGGCCTCGAGGGGCCTTTCCAGACGGACGTGCCTTAGGTACGCCGTCTCGCTGACAGCAGGAAGGGCATCGAGAGGGGACAGATCGAAGGCGTCTCCGGGGCGGGAATAAGGGTCCACGTTAACGTAGCCTGCATTGAAGGAAGTCAGGTTTTGGAAGAAGTGGGTTCCCTGGGACGGGTCCACGCGGAAATCCGGGAGGCAGCACTCCACGATTGCGCGAGCCTCGGAGATGTCGCTCCAGACCACGGGGACGCCAAGAGTTGGAATACTCGAACCCCAGCGGCCATAGCCAATCAGGATGTATTGGCGGCCTTCTTCGCGGAGAGCGGAGTTGAGTTCGCGGATTTCCGCGGCCATCTCCATTGTCTTCATCTTGTCGAAGGCATCTCTCTTGAGGTAGATAACATCGCAGACGTCAGGAATCCATCCGGTGCCAAGGGCGCTGTCAGAGCGGATGATGGCACCTTCTGTGGAAATGGACTTCCAGTCCACATCAGAATACAGGCTGTCGGAGGAGATGGGCCTTATCTGGAGGACATTGAAGACTCCGGTCGAAAGATCTGCGGCGTACTCCAGCTCCACGGGGCAGTTCATTTCCGTGCCGCAGATATCCAGAAGGGTCTTCAAAATATCTGCGAGAGGGAAGGAACCGTAGCGGAGGATATGGGCAAAAGTGACGAACTTGGGGCCTTCAGGGAGGGGCGAATCCACGATTCGCATATTCTGGTAGTCGTAGGTTGAGGCTACCTTCGAAAGCGAACTGAAGCGGCCGCAGTCGGAGATGGGGATCCGTTCGAGGTTGACGGCGTCGTCAACGGACGTCTTGAATCTCTCCGGCTGGAGGTTCAGGGCGTACATTACCTGCTGGGTATCCCTCATCGTGAGTTCCGGCGTTGAGGTTTGCAGGATGTTCTTGGGGTAGGATGGGCTGAAACGAAGGACCTGCTCGCCGTCGACGACAGCCTTTCCAAGGCCGAATGCCACCTTCGCAATTCCCTCGTCTGCGCGTTCATAGCCGATGGGATAGAAATTCACCGACCGTGCGACGCCGGAAAGCGTAGGGAAGAAGTAGCCGCCGTCTTCGCTGCCGCAGATTTCCTGGAGAATGATCGCCATTTTCTCTTCCGAAAGGACGTTGCCGGTTGCGGTGATGTAGCCTTTCGAGGAGGCGAAAAAGACGGAGGCATATACGCTTTTGATAGCTTTCGCAAGAAGGCGAAGACGCTGGTCATCGTTCTCCACTCCGGGAATCATATAAGTTGAATAGACACCAGCAAACGGCTGGTAATAAGAGTCTTCCAGCTTGGAGGACGAACGGATGGCGAGCGGGCTCCGGACTTCCCGGACGAAGGCGCGGAGGTCGTCCACGAGCTCAGCGGGGAGGTTTGAGGAGACGAATTCGGACAGGAGTTCCTCGTCGGAGACGTCGGAGTTGATGACGTACTGGAGGCCGTTTTCGAGGATGAACTGGTCGAAGTAGTCAGTTGCGATGACGAGTGTCCTCGGGACCATCACGTGGACATCCTCCCACTTCGAGTAGAGGTTGTGTTTCCAAAGGATGTTGTTGAGGAAGGCGAGGCCGCGGGCCTTTCCGCCAATGGACCCGGAACCGGCGCGTGAGAACCAGATTGCGTCATTGTAGGTCTCGGGATCGAACTTTGCGACGACGCCGAGTCCCTGCTCCACGCGGTAGTTGTGGATATACTTCACGGCGGCCTCCCGGTAGGGGCCCGGACCTCCGAAATTGGTGTTTTTAATCTTGTTCCCGATGGAGAAAATACCCCTTGCAAGGAGCCAGCGGGAAACGTAATTCTTGCTGCGGAGCTCTTCAAGGACCTTGTCAGGGATTGTCTCAATGAGTTTTTCTGCGCCAAGAAGGTCGCCGGCCCGGCCGATGACCTTGCCTTTAGAGCTTGTAGCGACGAAATCTCCGAAGCCGAATTCCCGGCCGATGTATTCGGATAGGTCGTGAGTCAGAGTCTTCGAGCGCTTCATAAGGAACCCGGCGTGAAGCCCCTCCGCGACGGCTCTCATACTGTCCTGGGAAGACTGCATAAGGATTGGCATCTTCGGAAGTTCGCTCCGGATAAGGTTGCAAAGGTCCACTCCGGCGTCGAATTTTTCCTCCGACGGCCTGTCGTTTTTGTGGAGCACGAATCCGATGTCGGATATGACTCCGAGGAGGTTCTCCTTGTATTTTCCGTAAAGCTCTACCGCGTCGTCATAGTTTGTCGCGAGGAGGATTTTAGGCCTCGCGCGTTTACGGAATATCTGCTGGTCTTCGTTGAGGGCGTCGCGGATGGACTCGATGTTTTGCTGGAGGACAAGCTTGTAAAGGAGGGTCAGGTACGAGGAATAGTATCTCACGGAGTCCTCGACGAGGAGGATGCACTGAACCCCGGAGCAGAGGATATCCTCATCCGCGTTAAGGCTGTCCTCAAGTAGCTTTATTATCGCGATGATAAGGTCCGTCGAGCCGCTCCAGCAGAAGGTATAGTCAATCGCGCTCCGGTCCATGGACTCCATCTTCCGGAACACTTCCTTTGAGAAGGAACTCAGAAGGACGATAGGGGTATCCGGGCTATAGTCCTTGAGCTTCCGCGTGAAGGTGAACACGTCCATCTCACCGGTGTTGTACATCGTGATGATAAGATCATATGAACCTCCTTCTGAAACGCGCTTGAGGGCTTCTGCCGTGGTCCCGACCCTGTCGAAGACCGGGGGATTCGAAAGGTTGAGTTCCGAATACTCCTGTGAGATACGGGCGTCAAGGTGACCGTCCTCTTCGAGGGAGAAATAGTCGTAGTTGTCGCATACCAGAAGAATCCGGCGGATTCTTCGCGACATAAGTGAAGGAGAGTCCATATTAAGTCAACTGTTCCTCGTTTCCGGGGACTCTACTGCGGTAGTTCCGGGGGCTCTCCGCTAGTAGTTCTCCGCAAGTACCTGGAAATAAGACTGGGGATGATCGCAGACGGGGCAGACCTCGGGAGCCTGCTTTCCGATTACGATGTGGCCGCAGTTTGCACACTGCCAGATGGCGTCGCCGTCCTTGGAGAAGACCTTTTTGTCGTTGATGTTAGCAAGGAGCTTCCGGTAACGGGCCTCGTGGTGCTTTTCGATTTCACCCACCATACGGAATTTTGCGGCAATCTCGAGGAATCCCTCCTCCTCAGCTTCGCGGGCCATACGGTCATACATATCGGTCCATTCGTAGTTCTCACCGTCTGCTGCCGCTGCGAGATTCTCCACTGTTGAAGGAACAGCACCGCCGTGGAGGTACTTGAACCAGATTTTAGCGTGCTCCTTCTCGTTTGCAGCGGTCTCCTCGAACAGGGCCGCAATCTGGACATAACCTTCCTTCTTTGCCTTGGATGCGAAGTAGGTGTATTTGTTTCGTGCCTGGGACTCTCCAGCGAAGGCCTCCTGGAGGTTCTTCTCCGTCTTCGTTCCCTTAAGGCAGGGGGCCTCCTCCTTCAGCAGGATGAACTTGGAGCCGGGAACTTTGCACTTCGGGCACTGATCGGGAGCGGAGTCTCCCTCGTGAATGTATCCGCATACGGGACACTTGAATTTTTTAGCCATAGTTTATAGTTTATAAGTTTTGTCTTGTCACAAAGGTAGTTTATTTTTCCAACAAATCAAACCCGGTCTACTCCATTAGCGACCGTACCAGATCAAGCGGCAGGGCGAGTACCCTTGCCAGCTGCTTTGGGGTGGTATGATGTGACTTTATGATATACCTTATCATTTTTACCTTTTCCCTCATCGTAAGTTCTGCAAGCCCTTTGCCTGTCCATTTCCTTGCTTTTTCCTCAGTCTCCTGCAGGAGGTCCGCATCTTTGAGAAACCTGTTCGGTGACAACATCAGTTCGTAATCCGCTTCTTCCTTATTAAGCAATCCCAGTGTCTTGTAATAGTAAGTCTGGTCGTTACAGAAAGCCTTCTCCAGATACTCGTGGAAGCAGCAGCTTCTGGGAATCAATCTTTGCTCTCCGTCGATTCTCCACCCGGTACCTGATATATCTTCGTTTGTGCGGAAGATTGCTTCTGACTCTCTTGTTGTCAGGCTCGAGACCGGCCGTCCAAGGTAATCTTCGCTTTTATCCCTGAAGAAGGCTGAATGTCCTGTCCATGGATAAGTCTCGATATTGTCACTATTATCCAGCGCATTCCGGCTGTCATATGCCAGGGCGTTCCTGAGGTGGCGGTCATCCTCGATCAGTACCGGGACAAAGGGAACTTCTCTCAGTGTTTTTGCGAATCCGTACTTGTGCCGGATATACATCGAATAGGCCTTTTTGATTTCGTTGACGTATCTGTCCGCGGTTTCCTGTGAGTCTGCAAGAAAGAATACGTGAATATGATTTGAGACCACAGCATAGTTAACTACTTTGACCCCCATTCTATGTGCCGTAATAAAGATCTGTTTCACGGCAACATCATAATCCCCGTCCTCGCGGCAAATCACGAAGTCCGCCATTCCGAGCATACTTGAATGGAACGGATATAGCGTTACTCTTTTTCCCCCTGTCAGGATAGTCCAGTTTCTTTTCATAATTACTTTTTTTCGCAATGTAGCAACAATAGCCGTTTGAAAAAAAATCGTCTTTTACCAAACAGTTATGGCGTAACAATCTCATCGCCAGGCATTTATCTTCACACATTCGATTATGGGCCCATTGTATCTATCTGACATTCAGCGGGACTGCAGTTAAACGTTTATCCGGGAAAAAAATGATTTTTTTGCGGTAGGTGTCAAAACATCGGTGACACCTACTGCGTTATTATTTGTTAAATGTCTGTGTATAAGCCAGTTATGTTTTTGCGGCGCGGTAGGTGTCAGCTCTAAAATGACACCTACCGCAGAGACTGCGGCGAAGGGATCGGCAAGGGCCCAAGCGGGAGACCGGCGCAGGACTAGAGGAGGGAGATTATACCAAAATACGGCGGAAGGTAGAGGAAAAGTAAAAAATAATAAGTATTTTTGTAGGAATAAGAATTAACTGGATAACAAATAGCACTATGACAGACAGGAGATCATTTCTGAAGACCACTGCGGCAGCGGGAGCGGCCGTGGCTGCGGTGCCGCTTCTTAGCGGATGCGCTAGCGGAAAGGACAAGTATGGTATCGAGCTTGAGAAGGGGCTTGAGAGCACCCTGATAGTTAAAAAGGCCAATGCAGTGCCCATCACGGGAACCTTCCTCGACGAGATTTCGACCGATATCCCTCACCAGAACTGGGGTGAGGCGGAATGGGACAGGGATTTCCGCTATATGAAGCACTTCGGAATAGACACTGTCATCATCATTCGCTGCGGACTCCGCAAGTGGATGACGTACCCTTCACCGTACCTTCTCAAGAAGGGATATTACTATCCTTCAGTGGACCTTGTGGATATGTTCTGCAGGCTGGCGGAAAAGCACGGGATGTCCCTGTACATAGGCCTGTACGACTCTGACGAGTACTGGTATACCGGCGTGTACAACAACGAGATCGAGATCAACCGCTTCATCATCGATGAGCTGTGGGAGCGCTATGGCCACTACAAGAGCTTCAAGGGATGGTATCTCAGCTATGAGATTTCCCGGAGGAGCAAAGGCGCAATCGAAGGCTACCAGAAGCTTGGCCGCCAGTGCAAGGAACTCTCAAAGAGCGCGGAGTATCCCAATGGATATCCTACCTTCATCAGCCCCATCATCGAGGGCATCAAAGGCGTTAGCGTCCAGAGCGCCCAGCTCCGAAGGGCTGACAGGCCTGACATTATGGAGCATATGCGCGACTGGGACGAAATCTTCGAGGGTATCCACGAGTTCGTCGATGCCTGCGCCTTCCAGGACGGCTACAACGACTACGATGAGATAGAGGACTATATCTCCGTCAACAAGATGCTGGCAGACAAGTGGGGCATCCACTCCTGGACAAACTGCGAATCCTTCGACCGTGATATGCCCATCAAGTTCCTCCCCATCAAGTTCGACAAACTCCGCTTGAAACTCGAGGCGGCAAAGCGCTGCGGCGTGGAAAAGGCAATCACCTTTGAGTTCTCGCATTTCATCTCCCCCCAGTCAGCATACCTCCAAGCCGGACATCTGTATGACCGCTATCTTGAATACTTCGATAAAAAGTAGCCTTTTGCAGGTTCTTGTCCTGCTGCTTCTTTCAATCCTTCCGGCCTATGCCCAGCAGCAGATTACGGCAGAAGGAACGGTACTGGAGCAGGGGAGCGGCGCTCCTGTCGCCGGAGCGTTCGTGCTGGAGCGGGGTGTGAGCGGGAATGGCACAATCACGGACGGAGAAGGCCGTTTCAGCCTCAGGGTCCGGGGCGAAGAGTCCCTCCTTGAAATCTCCTACTTCGGCTTCAAGACGGAGACAGTCCCTGCGGGGACCGGCCTCAGGATCTACCTCAGGGAAGATGCTGACGTCCTCGAGGAGGTCGTAGTCATAGGCTACGGCTCCCGCAAACGCGAGTATCTGACGGGCTCCGTCGCCCAGACCTCCTCCAAGGAAATCCTCAAGGCTCCGGTCACCAACTCCCAGCAGCTTCTCACCGGCCGTCTTGCCGGCCTTACGAACATTCAGACAACCGGAACCCCCGGCGCGGACGGAACCCGTATGTTCATAAGGGGCCAGTCCTCCTGGGGCGGCAACGAGCCCATCTGTGTCGTCGACGGTGTCAAACACGACATCGGCATTATCCAGACGCTGAACCCTAACGACATCGAGACCGTGTCCATCCTAAAGGACGGAGCGAGCACCGCCGTATATGGGCTCGACGGCTCCAACGGCGTAATCGTCATAACCACCAAGACCGGTACAAGGTCGAAGAACACCGTCTCCTACGACGGCTCCGTTTCCTTCGACTTCAACACTGCGATGATAGAACTGATGGACGCGGAGGAGTACATCTACTGGAACAACAAGGCCCGTGAGATGGACGGACTGCCGCTGTACTGGACGGATGAGAACATCCAGAAGCTGAAGGATATGGGCCTGTATGCGGAGACAGACTGGCTTGACATCATCTACAAGCCCTTTGGCCTCACCCATCAGCACAACGTCAGCGCTACCGGCGGAAACGAAGATACCAAGTACTACGCTTCCGTAGGTTATATGGGCCAGGAAGGAATCCTCCGGAACACGAACTACGAACGCTACAACTTCAGGACAAACCTGTCGACGAAAGTGGCGAACGGTCTCGATTTCAAGACCACTTTCTATGTCCAGTGGTCTAACCGTCACCTTCCCGCGATCCCCCTCGACGCCCAGAGCGAATACTCGCCCATCTCCCAGGCCTTTTACGCCTGTCCGCTCCTTACCACGGAGTACAACGGGCTGCCGCTTGGACATACCAACGGAACCTATACCTATACGCCCCTTGCCGGCCTGTACAACGGCGGATACCGCGAGCAAGGGTACGGAGTCCTGAACGGAACCGTAACCCTTGATTACGACTTCGGAGTGCATCTGGATGCCCTCAAGGGCCTCCACGCCTCCGTATTCGGCGGCTTCAACGGAGACCTCACGGTCCATCACCAGTACATCCAGCCCTTCAAGCAGGCCCAGTTCAACCCGAAGACCTTCTCCGTAGAGATAATCAACTTTATCCCCTACACGAAGACGACCTTCATCAAAAACCACAGCTATTCGGCCGATATAACCGTCCGGCCCCAGCTCAGCTACGACCGCAGCTTCGGGGATCACCAGCTAAGCCTGATGGGCCTTTTCGAGGCGGAAAAAGTCTATGTCAGCTACCTCCAGGGCAATGGCTACGGATTTGCAGCTTCGGACCCGATCGACCTTGATATGGGCACGGAAAGCGTGAAAGGCGCGGCGACGGGATCGCACTCTCACCGCGGCTTCGCGAGCTTTGTCTACAGGGCAAACTACAATTACGGAGGGAAATATATCTTCGAGGCGTCCGGCCGTTACAACGGATCCTACGTTTTCGCGCCAGAATCCCGCTGGGGCTTCTTCCCCTCGTTTGCCGCGTCCTGGGTGGCGTCCAAGGAAGATTTCCTCCAGGGAATTTCCTGGCTGGATCACCTTAAACTCCGCCTCTCCGCAGGTCAGACCGGTATGTCCGACATCGCGGCTTACTCCTATATGACCAAGTTCAACAACACCGGTAGCCTCGATGCTTATGGCATAGGCCTCAGCCCTGTCAAGGGCTATTACACGACGGGATATCCCTTCGTGGAGGCGACGTGGTCCCGGATGTACGACTATAATATAGGCCTTGATGCGATTGTCCTTGAAAAAAAACTGACCATAGGGTTCGACTGGTTCTACCAGTACAGGGACAGGATACTGGAGGCTATGACAAGCAGCGCGTATTCTCCTTCCCTCGGAGGAAATCATCCCGTGTACGAGAACTCAGGAAGGATGGATAACCGCGGCTTCGAACTTACCGTAAGGCACGACAACTGGTTCGCAAACGGAATCACATACTCTGTGAGCGGGATGATGATGTTCGCGAGAAACCGCGTCCTGTCGAAAAAGATAAGCGACGATCATCCCTCCTACAGGGCAGTCCTCGGGGAGCCCCTCGGCTCAGTCTATGGTTTCAAGTGCATTGGACTCTTCCAGAGCGAGGAGGAACTTCTCGACGCCCCCACTCCGCCCCAGGGAACAATCGACCTTGGCGAGCAGCGATATCAGGATATCAACGGCGACGGCAAGATAACAGAGCAGTTCGACTACGTCCGGCTTGGCTATTCCGACGTCCCGGAGATGACTTTCTCCCTGAATGCTGACCTTAGCTGGAAGAACTGGTCCCTTTCCGCCCTCTTCCAGGGCGCAACCCGCGTCACAACCAAGCTGTGCGGCGTTTATAACAACACTGTTACAGACAATACGGTATATACCAGGACCTTCTACGGACTGGATGCCACTAATGGTAATATAAATGTTGCAAAGAACTCCTGGACCCCGGAGCACACGGACGCGATGTACCCCAGGATCCATCAGGGATGGAACGGCAACACGATGTGGATTTCCGATATGTGGCTTGTGGACGGAAGCTACCTCCGCCTTAAAAACCTCCAGCTTACCTATACCCTTCCGGACAGATTGACAAGGGCGGTGAAACTCTCCCGTGTCGCAGCTTATCTTGCCGGAACAAATGTGTTTACCCTGTCTCACTACAAGTGGATGGACCCGGAGAATCCAGGCGTCAACGACGGCTTCTACCCCCAGCAGAAGACCTTCAGCATCGGACTTGACATAACATTCTAGGCCCTATGAAAAAGATTGCACTTGCACTTTCCCTCCTCGCTGCGGTATCCTGCAGCTGGATCGACCTGGGGCCCACCAACGCCCTTTCCCCGTCCCAGATATGGTCCGGCGACGAAACCGTCCTCGACGGCTACGTCTATGGGCTCTATGCCTGCGTACGTGACAAGGCTGAAATCTTTACCCCCGCCGCGAGGAATATGTTCACGGACGCGTACTCGGACCTCGTGAAATCCGGCTCCTGGGACCAGTACGGCCATACGTACAACTCTATCCTGATGGAGCCCAACATCATTACCTCCGACAACGCATCCGTCTTCGAGATATGGGATGACAGCTACGTCAGAATCAAGCGTGAGAACGAATTCCTCCGCGATTCGAAGACTTATGAGGGGAACTTCAGTCCGGAATTCCTAAAGACGCGAATCGCGGAAGTCCGCTTCCTTCGCGCCTTCAGCTATTACTACCTGATCCGTGTCTATGCCGGAGTCGTCATCCGTGACGAGCTGGGCGGCGTCGACGGCCCGTCAGAGAATGACAAACCCCGCTCGAGCGAAGCTGACAGCTGGTCGTGGGTGATGTGGAACCTCCGTGCTGCGGCGGAGGACCTTCCGGAAGCGTGGGACGGCGCAGAATACGGCCGCGCCACTAAAGCCGCCGCCTACGGATATCTCTCCCGCGCCGCGCTTTACAAGGCCTGCGCCCTCAAAAATTCCGCCGCTCCCGCTGACTCTGTCAGGAAGGCTTATCTCGACGTAATCGAAGCCGCAGATGCCTGCAAGGCCCACGGCGGCGACCTCGTCGCTGACTACGCCTCCGTTTTTTCGAACCAGGTAAGTGCGGAGAACCTCTTCACCGTTAGTTTCTTCTCCAACACCGAATCGCCCAACCTCTCCCACGAAGCGGACCGTCACTTCCGCCCGAAAGGGGACCAGGCTACCCACGGCGGCGCAACCGTTTCCTCAACTTATGGGCCCACAGAAGAACTCGCCGGCGCATTCGAGATGGCCGATGGTACCCCCTTCGACTGGGCTGTCCACGGCGCATCCCCCTTCACAGGCCGCGAACCCCGCTTCTACGCGACGATCCTCTATAACGGCGCCTCCTGGGAAGGCAGGAAACTTGAATGTTACCCGGGCGGAGCGGACGGATTCGGAACGTTCCAGCGTTCCGGCTGCGCAGAAGCCTCAGTGACCGGATACTATCTCCGGAAGTGGATAACGGAGTACGACGAGAGGTGGGCCTCCAGCGGCAGCTCACACTATTGGATTGCCCTTCGCTACGCTGAAGTCCTCCTGAACAAGGCAGAGGCGGAGGCGCAGTCAGGAAGCATCCCCGATGCCCTTACGACCCTGAACCTTGTCCGAAGCCGAGTGGGCCTTCCGGACGCGACGGCATCTTCGCTCGAGGAGTTTATGAAAGTCCTCGAACACGAACGGATCGTCGAGCTTGCCGGCGAAGGCTTCCGCTACTGGGACCTCCGCCGCTGGAGAAGGGCAGTCGATGTCATAAACGGAAGCAATGTCCACGGCTGCAAGCCCTCTCCCGACGGCTCCGGCGGCTTTACCTACGAGATAATAGACGCAGATAACGGCAACGTCCGTATCTTCAAGCCCCAGTACTACGCTTTCGCCATTCCCATAACAGAAATGTCCGTAAACCTCTCGATAGGGGAGCAAAATCCAGGATGGTAGTATGAGAAAGTCATTATTAATTTTGCCCATTGCGGCCCTTGCGATAGCCGCCTGCGCCACGCCGGATAGTGAGTTCACTCACGATGAGTGCCGTATCGAGTCCATCACCGTTACCGTCCCTGGCAGCTCTACTGCCCCCGAGGTCGCCGGCGTACTCCGTACGGACGTCCGTCCCGGACAGGAATGGTACGTATTCGCCATTCCCCGTGACTATCCTTCCCGTTTCGGCTTCGACCCCTCGTCTTTGAAAGTCGTTGCGAAATTGCCCTACGACGTGTTCCTGACGCCGGGACTTGAAGGCCGGAAGGACCTTTCAAACGAAGCCTCTCCCTTTGAGACTACCGCGGAGAACAAGGTTACGGGGGAGAAGCGTACATATTATTTATTTGCATACATATCAACTTCTGCATCAGGAGATTAAGTTATGAAAAAGTTCAGTTTTGCAATTGTTCTCGCAGCCCTTTGGCTTATTCCCGGCTGCGGCAAGGAAGAAAAAGGCGGTGAAGGGGACGACTCCGGAAAAAAGGAACCCGAAACCGTTCTCGGAACCCAGGCTGACATAACCTCCTTCACCCTCGTAAAGGGCGAGGTGCGTATCGAAGCCGCCGTCTCTTCCTTCGAGAAGAAGGTCGTTATCGTGTATATGCCGGAACAGGCCGGATCGCTTGTAAACGCATCGGCGGAGGTGACTCTCTCTGAGGGAGCCACAATAACCCCCGACCCGTCCCTTCCCCTTGATTACAATGACGAGCAGATATTCAAGGTTACCTCCCAGGACGGCAATCTTACGAAGAATTACGTCGTTTCCGCCTCGATGGCGGCGGTTGTCAACCAGGTTGACCTGGTATGGACAAAGTCCTACTCAAGCCTTGGAATCCCTGACCAGATCTTCGACCAGGGCCAGTCCCAGATAGGTTTCTGCGCCCCCGACAAGTTCGTTACCCACGACGGCTCCGTCTTCGACCTCGAAGGTAAGAAGCTCGGGACCATCAACAGGGACGGCATCCCTTCGGACTGGGGCCTGATTTCCCTCGCAAACGACGATGACGCTCACTTTATCGCAACCTTCGGTAACAACTACACCTTCACGGACACTGTCGACCGCAACAACGAAGGTGCCGTGTATATCTGGGCCGACGGATGGGATAAAAAGCCCATAGAACTCCGCCGCTTCACGGAGGATAATATGCCCGTGTATGCATCCTACTGGCCCGGAAGGTGCGACTGTATGGGCCTTAGCGCTGCGGGTTCGTGGGACGGCGAACTTCTCGTCTCGACCCAGCACTTCCACGACGTCAGTATCAACGACGCCCAGGCGGAGGTGTTCGGAATCCCCCCGTGCTCCAATACGGACCTTCACAACGTGATGATGTTCAAGGACAAGAAGTTCCAGGAAATCCGCGTTTTCGACTCCCGTAAGCGCCTGAACGGCAACTGGAGCCAGATGATAAGCCCTGTAAGCGCATCCTACGACGGCGCTTTCGTAATAGGTAACAGCCAGCCGGTGAATGCCACGGGCTATACCGCGTGGGTCCGTCAGAACTTTACTGACCTCGAAAACGACTACGCCCTCCGGGGACTGGGCTCCGAAGTCCAGGATCCGGAAGTATCCTACGACGGCGAATATGGCTACGGAAACTATTCCATCGGCCACGTGAAGGCGTTCAACTGGTATGGAACGGATGCGGCAATCGTTATCTCAACCTTCTGGGAGGGGACCTATATGACTATCCAGCCCCTCAATCCGGACCTTCCTTACATCCTCAGGACTACGATAGTATCCAACAAGAGCGAGAACCGTTCTTCCTGTGCATACTGGTTTGACGGGAGCGCTGACAAGGCCTATATCCTCCTCAGCGTAGGAAAGGGAACCAATGGCGCAGAGGTGAGCCTGTTTGAATTCTACAGAATGGCTGTCTAAGAGGAAAACGATGCACAGTTACAAAGTAATACCCCTTCTTCTTGCCCTCGCGATTTCGTGCGGGGACGAGACACCTCGGCCGGAGCCGGTCATACCGGATCCGCCAGCGCCTTCTCTTGGCAGCGGATGCGACATTCTCTCGATGAAGATAAAGGCCGGAGATTTCGATCTCCGGACAGAGATTGACACGGAGAACTGGGGTGTTACGATATACTGCTATGAGGAGGACGAGGAATTCCTTTCTGAAGCGACCTGCGAACTCGAGTTATCGGAGGGCGCGCGTGTTGAGCCTGATCCTTCCGTAGCGCGTAACTATAACCGCAAACTTACTTTCGTTGTCACGGCGGCGGACGGCTCAGAGGCAATCTACGTTGTAAAAAAACAGGTTCTCGAGAGGCCATCAAGGCCCCGTAAACCCGTTGTGATGTGGATTGATTCGGAGAACAGCATGTTTACCCTTGACACGAAGGAAAAGATTGCGGATGCCGTTATGCACGCATACAACTGCGGCTTCAGCGGAATCGTAATGGACATAAAATCTCCTGCGAGCGGGGATGTCCTTTACAGGAGTGACTTCCTTGGATACTGCCCGCGTCTTAAGAAAACGGACGTGCCGCAGGATTTCGATATGCTCCAGGAGCTTATCGACCGCTGCCGGGAGAGGGGAATGACAATCTCCGCCTCCGTGAGCATAATGACTATGCCGCGTCCCGCGACGGAGAAGGGCCAGGCCTATTTCGATGAGAATCTCGCTTCATCACTTGCGAAGTGCTATCTTCCGGAGGTGGGTATTATCGACCAGAAAGATGACCCTTCCAAGGCCTATGATTTCCTGAATCCGTCATCCCCGAAGGTCCACGACTATGTTATCCGGATGGTGACGGAACTTGCGACAAAGTACGACCTCGACGGCATCGCCCTCGACTATTGCCGCTATCCTGATATGTTCAGCGACTTCTCGGATGTGTCCAGGGCCGCTTTCGAAGAGTATATCGGCGCTCCGGTTGAGAACTTCCCGGAGGATATAATGGTATTTCCCGGGACGGAAAAGGGGCAGTATGCGATGGGAAAACTGTTCAAACAGTGGATAAAGTGGCGTGCCTCGGTTATCCAGGGCTATGTCCGTGACTGCCGTGATGCCATCAAGGCCGTCAATCCTTCGATAAAGCTGGAGTACTGGTCTGAGGCGTGGTGGTGGGACAGCTGGATGAAGGGCCAGAACTGGGCCTCCAGCAAGGCAGGAAAGCCCAGCGGAAATGCCTGGGCGGCGGATGACTATATGGACACGGCATTCGCGGAATACCTCGATATCTATCACCTCGGGGCCTATGTCTCGAAGGTGTATGGGCTTGGTGAGCTATATACGATCGAGTTCCTTCTGAATTACGGGAAGCAGCGTAACGCCGGCGCCTGCACTTTGTATGCCTCCTTCGGCGCTTATAATGCGAACCTTAACTGGACTGATGCGACAGAGTTCTGCTATATGAATGCGGAAGGAGTGATGATTTTCGAGCTCGGGTCCGTAAGAAACCGCTGGGGAGTGTACAAGAAGGCGATATGGAAGGCGATGAGAAAAATGGGCGAATACGATGATTGAAATTGCTGTCGTAGGAATAGGAAACAGGGCGGGGAAGTATCTGAGCTGTCTTTCCGGGCGTAGCGACGTACGGATCAAGTACCTCGTGGAGCCGGATCCTTTGAGGCTCCAAAGGGCAGGGAACCTGTACGCTGTCCCGGAGGAGAACCGTTTCTCGACGCCGTATGACTTCGTGACGGGGGCATCGTCCGTCGACGGAGTCATCATCTGTTCCCCCGACAGGTCTCATTATCAGATTGCCGTCCGTTGTCTCGAACGCGGGTGGAATGTACTTTTGGAAAAGCCCGCCGCGGTCTCTTATGACGAGTGCGAGGATATTGTAAGGATTGCTTCTGAGCGGCAGCTTATTGCCGGTGTCTGCCTCGAGATGAGGTATCACACCTTTTACAGGCGAATCAAGGAAATCGTCGATTCCGGCGCCCTTGGGAAGATTGTTTCCATAGCCCATACGGAGTTCATCGGACGCGACCGTATGTGCCATACTTTCGTCCGGGGACTGTGGTCCCGCGCGAAGGAATCTTCGCCCATTTTCCTTGCCAAATGCTCCCACGATGCTGATTTTGTGATGTGGCTTACCGGAGGTACGGCGGGACGGATCGATTCGATGGGCTCGCTGACGGAATATACTCTTGAAAATGCGCCGTCAGATGCGGCAGAGCGCTGTGTCTACTGTCCATTGGAGGCGGAATGCGCCTTTTCTGCCGTGGACCTTTACAGGCGACGCGGCGACTGGACTTCCGGATTTGACGTCCCGGATGGCGGGACGCTTGAGGATACGATAGAGACGGAGCTTATCGCTGGCCGGTACGGCCGCTGTGTCTATAAGTGCGACAATGACGTCTATGACCGTCAGAGCGTGTCTTTTGTCACTTCCGGCGGGGTCGCTGTCAATATGTACCTCGACGGGGTGACGGATAGGGAAGGACGGTATACGGAGATAGAGTTTACAGGTGGAAGGCTTGTTGCTGACGGGTTTATCCTTAGGTACGGGGCCGCCCCGGATGCGGAGACGGTCGAAGACTTCTCCGCCCTTGCACTGGAACCTCTCCACGGCGGCGCGGACAAGGCTCTCCTTGATGACTGGATTGACTCCATCCGCGACCACAGGCCCATGGAATCCTCCCTCCGGGAGGCTCTCGAAGGCCACAGGATATGTATTGAAGCCCACTAGAGACTATGGTTTCCGAACTGATTGACAAATATCTTTTTCTGCTTCAGAAGATATCTGATGCGGGGCCTTCGGGGATTACGTATGAGAGAATCTCGAGGGCCTGGTGTAACCGCTATGGTACAGAGGATTATCCGAAGCGGAGTTTTGTCAATCACCGGCTTGCGGTCGAGGAGATTTTCGGGATTTCGATAGGATGTAACCGTTCCACCAACAGATACTACATTGAAGAGGACGCCCTGGATACCCAGCGTAGCATCGAGTGGCTTGTCAGCACTTTTACGGTCAACAGCCTCCTCAGCCTTGGGAAAGAGAGGCTCTCGGGAAGGGTTGCCCTGGAGCAGATACCTTCCGGGCAGAAGTATCTTTCATCTGTGATGGAAGCGATGCTGGATGGGTGCGTAATTGAGATTCAGTACCGGAAGTACCGCACCTCCGCGGATGACCCTTCGCTTACGGAAACGCGAGTTGTGCGTCCGTATGCGCTGAAGGAGCACGCGCGGCGCTGGTATGTCGTCGGTTACAGCGAAGAGGCGGAGGGGCTGAGGGTGTTCGCCCTTGACAGGATAATGGGCCTTGAGAAACTGGAGCGTAAATTTTCGGTTCCGGAAGGGTTCAACCTCGATGAACTGTTCGAGGCTTCGTATGGGATTTATCTTCCGGAGGGGGAGACTCCTGTTACGGTCGTTTTCCGCGCAGGGGTGAGGGAGGCTGCGTATCTTACTGACCTTCCGCTCCATCCGTCCCAGATCAGCGTCGAGAAGGGCCCTGATTACGAGGTTTTCGCGGTGAGGGTTATCCCCAACGTGAATTTTTATATGGACCTGATGGCCCGCGGGTCAAGGATCGAGGTGCTTGAACCGGGATTTGTCCGGGAAAAGCTTCTCGCGGAACACCGTGCGGCCCTGAAGTTATATTCAAAGCAAGATAATGAAAAGAATTAACCTTATTGCAGCAGCCTTTGCCGCACTTGCTGCGGCGGGATGCATTGACAAAACCCAGATGAAACCGGAAGAAGGATACATCGGCGAGGCCGACATCGTTCTCGAGGACGGAAGATTCACTCCGGAGGCGCTTCTTGCCCTTGGAAGGATCTCTGATCCCCAGCTCTCACCCGACGGGAAAACCATCCTGTACGGCGTCAGTTACACATCGATAGAAGAAAACCGGAGCGTCCGGAACCTGTTCATCGTTCCCTCCGAGGGCGGCGAGAAGAAGCAGCTTACCTTTGCGGGGAAGAGCATTACCAACGCTCGATGGGCCCCTGACGGCAGGTCCATTTATTTCCTCCGCGAGGGACAGATTTACAAGATGCCGTACCGCTCGGGCAACGTCGCCCTTCCTGCGAAGATATCCGACGTCCCAGCCGGAATCGATGAGTTCGCCCTTTCGCCCGATGCCACCCAGCTTCTGTATGTCTCGCAGGTCCATTCCGCCGTCGAGCGCCCCGTCGATTCTGACCCTATGCTCTCGAAGGCGAATGCATACGCTACCGAGGACCTTATGTACCGTCACTGGGACCATTGGGTTGAGACTATAGCCCATACGTTTGTGGCCCCTCTGGGCGGTTCTTTGATTACCCGGGAGAATTCATATGACCTCCTTGGACCGGACGAAGCTTTCTATCAGCTGCCGAATGGGCCTTTCGGGGGAGTGGAACAGCTCTCCTGGCACCCCTCGGGCCGCTATATCGCCTATTCCTGCAAGAAGCTTGCGGGCACTGAGTACGCGTTCTCGACCAATACCTGCATTTATGTCCACGATATCCTGTCGGGCGCAACTGAGCAGATCACCTTCTCCGGCGGTTATGATACTGACCCCGTATGGTCTCCGGATGGAACCCGTCTTGCCTGGCTCTCGATGGCCCGTGACGGTTACGAGGCGGACAAGGTGCGGCTTATGGTTTCGGATGTCGCCATCGACGGTAATGAGGAGGATGGCCAGCAGTTCTCCCTTCGCTTCACCGAGCCCTGTGACCTGACGGAGTCCTTCGCGTGGAACGCCGCCGGCCCTGTATGGGCCCCTGACGGTAATTCGTTGTATTTCAACGCTCTCGTTGACGGATTGCAGGGGATTTTCAACGTCGTTTTGCCGGTGGATGACGATGAGGCCGGGGCTGCGGGCACTGCCGGAGCGGCGGGCTCCGCCGGGGCTGCCGGCTCTGCCGGGTTCGCCGGGGCTGCGGGCTCTGCCGGGGCCGCCGGGGCAGCGGGCTCTGCCGGGGCCGCCGGGTTCGCCGGAGCTGCGAACTCCGCGCCCGTCTTCTTCCGTCTCACGTCGGAAAACCTCTGGTTCGACTTCGGGTCCCCCTTCGGAGTGCTCCAGGACGGAACGCTTCTCTCGACATTCTGCTCAATGGACTTCCCCACGGAAATCGTCGCTGTCAACGACAATTCGTTCTCCCAGATCACCTTCGAGAATCAGCACATCCTCTCTCAGCTTACTCCCCACGAGACAGAACTGCGAAAGGTCCGTACCGTTGACGGCAAACAGATGCTGACGTGGGTTCTCTTCCCGCCGCAGTTCGACCGCACTCGTGAGTACCCCGCCATCGAAATCCTGCTTGGAGGCCCCCAGGGGACGCTTTCCCAAGGATGGTCCTATCGCTGGAACTATTTCCTTATGGCCCATGAGGGCTACATCGTCGTCCTCCCTAACCGCCGCGGTACAACCGCCTTCGGTCAGGAGTGGTGCGAGGAGATTTCGGGCGACTACATCGGCCTCAATATGCAGGACTACCTCGCCGCGGGCCGGATGATCAAAGCTGAACCCTACGTTTCCGGACTCGCCGGCTGCGGCGCTTCGTATGGCGGATACAGCGCTTATTATCTCGCCGGCATCCACGGCGACTTGTACGATTGCTTCATTGCCCATGCGGGTATATTCAATGAGGAGCATATGTATATGGAGACGGAGGAGATGTGGTTCCCGAACTGGGATAACGGCGGTGTCCACGAGTATGCCTATGAGCCTGGTATCATGGGCCCCGGCCGTGATGGCATTACATTCGGCGGCATCAAGCAGGGCGGCTCTCCCTGGAGCAAGCTCCCCAAGGCCCGCCGTCACTATGACAACTCTCCCCATAAGCTCGTTCGCAACTGGCACACTCCTATCCTGTGCATCCATGGCGGTTCAGACTTCCGTGTCCCCTATGACCAGGGTATGGCAGCCTTCAATGCGGCCCGTATGATGGGCGTCCCGGCCCGCCTCATCGTCTTCCCTGAGGAAAACCACTGGATACTCAAACCCCAGAACGCCCTCTACTGGCATCGCGAATACTTCTCCTGGCTCCGCCGCTGGATTGGCCCCTTCGAGGCTTCCTCAGAGGAGGCTTCCTCAGAGGCAGCTTCCTCAGAGGCAGCGGCATCCACCGAGGCCGACAGACGGCTAGCGCCGTAAAGTGTAAACTATTGACTTATAAATAGTTATACAAAAGAGGGGTATCTTAAACGGCACCCCCTCTTTTGTGTAATAGATTGTAATTCAATATTTTACATTTCACGCTCGAAATCGGGAGCGGAGCCGGGGCGGTGGAAATGGCGGCGGCGGAGCGCTGGGTGACGAAGGAAGTGCGGAGCGGGGAAATTGGTTTTTCCGGCCTCGTCCGGAAAAATAATTTCACCGCGCAGCAGGGCTCGCCGCCGTAGGGCTGTGGGCAAAAGGGGTGCCAAACCTGGTCGCCATAGGCAAAGCAACATAGGCAAAGCAACACGGGCAAAGCAACACGAGCAACCACGCGGCACCCGACCACATGACACCAAGCCGGTGGGCAAGAGGTCTTAAGAAATTGTGGAATAGTCTTTTGCGCGGTACTTGTCTTTCGCGAGTTCGGCGGCGAGGGGCGCGTTGATGGGGAGAGAGAGGGATGGATCGCGGTCCAAAACGAGGGATGCGAAGTTTCGTGCCTCGCCGAGGAGCAGACCGTCCTTAGCAAGGGAGGCGATGGAGAGGGATACGGGAAGGCCGGATTGCTGGGTGCCTTCGAGGTCGCCTGGGCCCCTCATCTTCATATCCTCCTCCGCCAGCTCGAAGCCATTCTCCGTAGCGCACATAAGGTCAAGCCTCTTCTTGGATTCGCGGGAGACCTTCACGCCCTTCATCAGGATGCAATACGAGTTTTCCGACCCACGGCCCACCCGGCCACGGAGCTGGTGGAGCTGGCTGAGCCCGAAGCGTTCCGCACTTTCAATCACCATAACAGAAGCGTTGGGGACGTCTACGCCAACCTCGATGACCGTCGTCGAGACAAGAATATGGGCCCGGCCGGCCGCGAAAGCGTCCATATTGAAGGACTTTTCCTGCGCGGTCTGCCGCCCGTGAACGATTGCGACTTTATAGCGAGGCAGCGGAAAGGCCTTCACGATTTCTTCGTAGCCCAGTTCGAGATTCTTGTAGTCCATCTTCTCACTCTCGAATATCAGCGGATAAACGATGAACACCTGACGTCCCTTTTCGATTTCCCCGCGAATGAAATTATGCATTGCAACCCGCTTGTTTTCGCCCACACAGATAGTTCTGACAGGCTTTCTTCCGGGAGGCATCTCATCGATTACGGATACGTCCAGGTCGCCGTAAAGGGTCATCGCTAGTGTCCGGGGGATAGGCGTTGCCGTCATCACCAGGATGTGGGGCGGTCTGTCACCCGGGCTCTTTTCCCAAAGCCTTGCCCGCTGATCAACGCCAAACCTGTGCTGCTCGTCGATAACAGCAAGGCCCATGTTGCGGAAAACAACAGTATCCTCAATCAAAGCATGGGTGCCGATGAGAATGCCGATGGACCCGTCTTCGAGGCCGGCATGTATTTCGCGGCGGGCGGCAGTGCCGGTCGAACCGGTAAGGAGAGCGCAGCGGACACCCGTCGGGGCAAGATATTTTGAAACGTTCGCAAAGTGCTGCTGGGCAAGCACTTCCGTCGGGGCCATGATACAGGCCTGATAGCCATTTCCTACTGCAATAAGGCAGCTGAGCACAGCCACCATCGTCTTCCCGGACCCGACATCGCCTTGCAGGAGCCGGTTCATCTGATGGCCGCTCCGGAGGTCTTCGCGGATTTCCTTGATTACGCGCTTCTGGGCCCCGGTAAGATCATACGGCAAGGAGTTGTAGCAGTCATTGAATGGCTTCCCCACCATGGGCATTACAATTCCGTTATCACTGCGGGAGCGAATGTATTTCTGCTTCAGGAGGGACAGCTGCAGAAGGAAAAGCTCCTCAAACTTCAGGCGGCGGGTCGCTTTTGCGAGGGCATCCTGATTTTCGGGGAAATGAATCTGCCTCAGGGCATACGTCAGCGGCACAAGCTTTTTCTCCTTGAGAACGTATTCAGGAAGGGTTTCGCGGAGGTCACGCTGGGCCTCGGCGAGAGCTTCGGCCATAAGCTTAAGCATCACCTTGCCGGTAATTCCGCTGTTACGAAGCTTTTCCGTGCTGGAATAGACTCCGGTCAGGGTTCCTCCGGCCGATGCGGAATCCGGGGCATCGACTTCAGGATGGACAAGATTAATTCTTGTTCCAAAGACGGACGGCTTCCCGAAAAACACGAACTCACAGCCCGGCCTGAGCCGCTCGTGCATCCACTTGATTCCCTTGAAAAAGACGACCTCGATGCTTCCGGTACCGTCCTCGACCATAACAGAAAGCCGCTGGGCCAGGTTGTATTTGATTTCGCCGGGGAAAGGGTCGCCTGTCTTGGAATAGACTATCGCCTTTGTCACCCGGGCACGAATCTGGACATACGAGAGGTCCGGACGGAGGGATGCAATGCTCTGGAACCCGCTCCGGTCGACGTATCTGAACGGATAGAAGCGTACAAGATCCCCCACGGTGCGGATGCCCAGCTCCTTCTCAAGCAGCTGTGCCCTCTTCGGCCCCACCCCGTGCAGGTACTGTATGCCCATCTCCATTCCCATATGACAAAAATAAAAAAAATTTCGACGACACAAAAACCCACGGTCAGCCGCGGCGGCGACGACACAAAAACCCAAGGTCAGCCGCGGCGGCAAACCTCGTGGGTAAAAGCAACCCTTTTGCCCACAGCACCCGGGTTTGGCACCCCTTCTGCCCACAGCACCCGGGTTTGGCACCCCTTCTGCCCACGGCTGTGCGGCGGCGACCCTGCTGCGCGGTGAAATTATTTTTCCGGACGGGGCCGGAAA
>ERZ842401.2124-NODE-2124-length-26974-cov-11.487388_pt1 | contig 26974 bp, 40 predicted proteins | sample MGYA00521270_ERZ842401 | MGnify/ENA primary metagenome ERZ842401 (study PRJEB31892, sample SAMEA3878208) | bioreactor metagenome | biome: Moose rumen | place: Sweden | collected 2011-10 | study: EMG produced TPA metagenomics assembly of the PRJEB12797 data set... | reverse complement strand
CTTTCCAGGCGTGCCTCTTCAGCCACTCGAGCACCTCTCCTTCAATTAGTTACGTTTTTCGCTGCTTCACTATTGCAAGTGATTTGCGAGTTTTTTTTGTTTGACTTGCACTCAATATTCAAAATATTAAATGACGTTAAATATATTCGCATATATTTTGATATATCACATATTCTTCATATCTTTGCGCCGTCGTTTACAACTTTGTGCAAAGTTACAAAGAAAGTACGAGAGAAGCGCAAGTTTTACAATATTTAATATTAGATACATGGTGACATCTGTTGAACCCGTGGTAAACCAAGCGGGAAGATACACAATTAAGGAAACAAGCGATTTGCTCGGAATTGACAGGAGTACGCTGAGAGTTTATGTAAAGGCTGGTTTGATACGTCCTATATTCAAGAGGAATCCTGTGAGAATGAATATGCCGAGGCAAAGGTTTCTTGGCTCGGAGATTATCAGGTTTTGGAGGGCATTTGTTTGAACATGCTGCCCTCTCCCGTCAAAAGCCATTGTGCTGAGATTCCATAGTCGCGGACGAGGTATGTGAGATATTCGGCTTTGACTGCTCCCTGCTTCTGGCTTTTGATGGTGTAGAGGTTCCCAATAACGACATTGTATTTCTTTGCAAAGCCGTAGATACCGCTGAGTTCGCGTTTGCGTTTTAGCATATCTATGGCTTCAAAGAACCTCTCATTGATTTGCAATGCCGTTTCCGATACGTTGAACATCAGTCGAACTGAATCTTTTCCAGAAGACTGAGCAGCCGATCGTTCATACTGGATAGTTGACGGGCAAACGCATTCTGTGCCTCAATCTGCTGGCTGATGGTTTCATTCTGCTTCTTAACGATAGTGATGAGGTCGAGCATCGTAAGTTCGTCTTTGCGGTCTATTGGAATGTCCTTATCGCGTATCTGCTCTGCACTGTCCGTGAGGTAAGCATCTACATCCTCACGACCGTACTTCTCACGGAGCTTGTTGAGCATTTCGTCCGTGAGGTCAATTGCGTTGTTCTCGTAACGGGAAAGGTTTGATTGCGTCAGACCGATGACGGCTGCCATCTCTTCCTGGAAGATACCCTTTGCTTTTCTGAATTCCCTAATCTTGAAATTACCCATATATTTGTTATTTTTGGTTAAATATCATTATATAAATATGATATATTTGCATATATCAAAATATATTTGTATCTTTGCATAAAGAAATTAATTACAACGCAAAGTTAAGATAAAATATTCAATCATCAAAGAAAATGGGTGAAAAAACTGAAAAAATCACATTGAAATGCTATTATCAGTCGCTGCCTGAAAGGGTTGCTCCTAAGCAGAAACTGTTGGAGGAGATACAGGAGGAATGTGACCGACTGACGGGTAAGCGTCCGACGATAACGACGGTGCGAAACTGGGTACTCTATGACATCAAGCCGCAAAGCCCGATGTACGTTCAGGCGATAGTTAATGTAACAGGCATCAAGGAGGAAGACTTATGGTAGCATCGGCGATGGAGTTCTATGTATATGAGGACGAGTTGTGGTGTCGGACTAATGACGGCAGGAACTTCCGTGTAGAGGAAGATAATACGGAAATCGTCTCTTATATATTAAATAATGTACGCGCACAATACCCGGAGGCATACGATGACTTGGAGAAGTGCTATCAGAAGAGTGCTGCCAACCCGAGATATTACCATTTCCTCATGGCCCGCAGGTTCTGTAAGTGTAACTTCGGGAATCTTGACCCGACAGAAAAGGATGTCAGGAACATGGATGACGGTATCCGTTTCCGTTTTGAGAGAGTTGCTTGTCCGTTACGTGGCGAATGTCCATATGAGGGAAGGATTTGCATGCCGAAGTTCAACAGCAACCTTTCAAAATCCGAGTATCGTGTGATGAGACTTCTGTATGAAGGTTTGTCAAAGGATGAGATTAGCATTAAGTTGTTTGTCTCGCCTTGGACGGTCAATAGTCAGATAAGAACGGCATACCTTAAACTTGGCGTTCATTCGGAAGCCGAGTTCGTGAAGTATGCCACAGATCATAATTTATTCAAAGAACCAATTAAGGAGTAGAGTTATGGAAGAATTAATGTACATTCAGTCGAAGATTCATGCACCAAAGGACAGCGTGAATCAGTATGGCAAGTACAAGTACAGGAAAGCCGAGCAGATAATGGAGGCGGCAAAGCCCTATCTGCTGGAGAAGCAGTGTCAGCTTGTGGTAACTGATGAGATTGTACAGGTGGGTAATTTTATCTATCTGAAGGCAACCTCGACTATCACGAACAAAAAAGGAGACTCTGTATCAGCCGTTGGATGGGCGCGAGAGGCCGATAGCCTTGCTGGCATGTCGCCTGGTCAAGTGACGGGTGCAACGTCAAGTTATGCCCGTAAGTATAGTCTTTGTGGCTTGTTTGCTATTGATGACACAAAGGATTTGGACGATGAAAGTGTCACCAATCCTCAGCCAGTTCCACAGCAGCAAACGCAGGCAAAGAAGCAGACAAAGGCTGCTCCTGCAAAGCCAGCACAGCCCGCCATCCCTCAGATGAACCTCTCGCTTGACGATGCAAAGAGACAGATTGCCGAGGCTACGACGAAGGAACAACTGACGGCCATCTACAACGGCAATAAGCACCTACAGACGGATGCTGACTTCCTCGGTGCGCTGACCACTCGTAAGAACCAAATACTGAACCCGAATGGACAGACCGCTGCTTAATCAATCTCCCGTCATATTCAATGCGGAGAACCACACCTATCTGCTGAATGGCAGGTATCTGAAAGGCGTGACGAGTACGTTGGTGCGCCGTGCCTACCCTAACACCTACCCAATTCCTGAAGGGATGACTGAGGAACAATGGGAGGCAAAATTGAAACAGGCTGCTGCCAAAGGTACGGCCATGCACCAGGCTATAGAACTCTATGAGGATTTGGGTGCCGTCGGTGATATGCCCGAAGTACGGAACTACATCGACGTGAAGGAGAGCAACGGTTTCGTGAATCTTGCCACCGAGTACATCGTGAGCGACGAGGAACACTACGCATCGGCCATCGACCATGTGTGGGCCACTGAGGACTATGAGGAGATTGTGCTTGTTGACCTCAAGCATACATGGCAAATCCACGAGCCGGAGGTGACCTGTCAGTTGAGTGCCTACAAGCGTTTCTTCTTACAACAGAACCCTCACCTGAAAGACCGCCGAATCAGCATTGCCCTCTTGTGGCTGCGTGGCGACAAGGTGGAGTTCCGTCTGCTGAAGCCGATGGCCGACGAGGTGATGGATGCGCTGATAGAGGCCGACCTGAAGGATGAGACGTTTGACATTCAGCAGCACTATGGCGACCTGCCCGCGAAGTTTGCCGATGCCGAGGAGCAGATAGCCCTTCTCTCGCAGGAAATCAAGGAGAAGAAAGCCCTCTACGACGAACTGACGAGCGGACTGCTGGCCCTGATGAATGAACATGGTATTCAGAAATTCACAGGACAGCGCATCCAACTGACCGTAACAAAGCCGTCGAAGCGTGAGACGTTCGACAAGGACTGCTTCAAGCACGACCATCCGGAATTATACGAGACATATAAGTCTTATACGGAAGTAAAACCATCATTAAGAATAACAATTAAAAAGTAAGATTATGGCAAAGAATCATTTGAGGGTTTCAGTTGACCCTATGAAGTTGAAGTGTGGAATCATGGGCGTGAAAAGCCCGAAGACAGGTGTGACGAAGAAGTGTCTGATTATGCCCATCGAGGACAATGACTTCTTCAACAAGGTCGGCGATGACGGCAAGATTACCATTAGAATGACGTTCGACGTGTGGGAGAATGACAATGTTTCTCAGTATGGCGACACTCACATGGTGAAACTGTCACATTCGAAGGAGTGGAACGAGAGTCACACTGATGAGCAGAAGAAAGCAGAGCCGATTATTGGCAATGCCCGCCCCATCGTACTGAAGACGGTTGAGCAAGTGAACGTTCCTGCTGCCGAGGTGGTACAGGAAGAGGAAGCAGACGATCTGCCATTCTGAGGACTAAAACAGAGTTAGCATATGCCTGGATGCTTCATGAAGGACTGTGAGTTCGTGGTCAACTCCGAGAACACTAGAATCAAGAAGTGCTGTGCCTCTTGCGAGTTCAAGGTGGGCACCAACGATAACAACCACCGCAAGTGTACGTTGAGCGGTAAGAAGGTGACGAAGGACTTCCTCTGTCGCAGTTGGCGTATCAGCAAGGAAATGGATGTGTTGAAAATCGGCTATAACAAGTAGGCACATGATTTACAATCTCGGAAACGAAGCACAGCGGCAGGACTTCAAGGCCTATTGCAACCAACTCTACAAGTTGGGAAAGGAGAAAGGGGTGTGGGTGGAACTTAGCAAAAAGCGCCATCAACGCTCCCTTGCCCAGAACTCCTACCTTCATTGCATCCTTGGCTATTTTGCCTCGGAGTTTGGCCTGACGATGGAAACCGTGAAGTATGACATCTTCAAACGGAAGGTGAACTCTGACATATTTGAACGTTCGAGGACGAACAAGCGCGGACAGGCTATCACCTACATACGCAGCACCACTGACCTCGATACAAAGGAAATGTCATTGGCTACTGAGAGATTTCGCAACTGGTCTGCCACCGAGGCTGAATTTTATATCCCGGCTCCTGACGAACATGATGCCCTTTTCGAAGCGCAGAAACAAATTGAGGAATATATGCAATATCTATAATTCGGGTAGGCTGTACTGCCTTAACATGGGGGTTTAATTCACCCGTGAAATCACATTAAAATCTGTGTTACAAATGGTTATCACAGTTACGGTGTAAATACATCTTAAAATAATGCGATATACAGCTGTTGGCCGCCACTGGTCAACGTGTACTCTGGTGTAAATACATCTTAACGTAAGCACAAACAGACAGAAAGATATGACAATGCTATAAGATATGGTTATAACACGAAAGATTGAGGTTTTTGTATGCGAGAGCGACAAAGACCAGCGTAGGGCATACTACGAGAAACTTTATGCCAACAGAGACATAGCCGTAAAAGTGGCGAATATGGCGATGAGCCACCTCTTCGCACTTGATAACACCATGCCTTATCTCAGTGACGAGGACAAGGAGAAGGTGACGTTCCTTGGCGTAAAGGGCGACAAATCCACCAAGCAGAATGCTCCTTACGTGGCTGCAAGTGAAGCATTCAAAGGGCAGGCTGACATGGGTATGGTTTCCTGTGTTCTACAAAATGCACAGAAGATGTACCAAGAAGACCGTAAAAGAGGCATGTGGAACAAGTCACTCCGGTCATACAAAAGTAACATGCCTGTGCCTTTCAAGAAAGACCGCTTCGTGAACCTCCGTTTTGCCGAATATGAAAATGGTAATGGAGAAAAGCGCGAAGGATGCTTCTTTACGTTGATAGGCGTACCTTTTCAGATGCGCTTTGGGCGAGACAGAAGCGGAAACAGGCTTATCGTTGAGCGTGTCATCAGCGGCGACTACAAGATGTGTACGTCATCGTTGCAATTTGACGGTAGTAAGATATTCCTTCTGCTCTGTGTAGATATGCCGAAGAAGGATGCAAAGGTTGATGCAAAGAAAACTTTATATGCTTATCTTGATGTTATGACCCCCATTACCTGTACTTGTGATGTGAGAGCCGCTAAAGAATATGACAGCGGTATGAAGTTCTTTGAGATAGGCACAAAGGAGGAGTTTAATTACCGCCGTCGTCAGATACAGGAGGCGGTAAGGCGATGCCAAGTCAACAACCGATATTCCGTTGGCGGCAAAGGACGTAAAAAGAAATGTCAAGCCATTGAGCGGTGGCACGACAAGGAGAATAATTATGTTGACACGAAATTGCACACCTATAGCAGGATGCTTGTTGACCTTGCCGTAAAGCACGGATGCGGAACTATTGCCCTTCTGAACCAGAAGCCTCGTGAAGACAAGGCGAAGGAGGACAATCAGAATGGTGAGCCGTTCGTGCTTCGTAACTGGTCTTACTACGGCTTGAAGGAGAAGATTTCCTACAAGGCAAAGATGGTCGGCATCAAGGTCGTTCAGGATAAAGAAGAAAAAGCTTTCAATGAAGATGTATAAACCATATAATCGGGTGGGCTGTTCCGCCTTAACGGGAGAGTTTTACTACTCCCGAAGTTGCCTAACTTTCTGCGCTTTTAAGCGTTAGAGAATACTAGGTGTAAATACACTGAATATGTAGGTAATATACAGTCAACTTGCCGTAGGTCATCAGACCGTCCAGGGTGTAAATACACTGAATATGTAGGTAATATACAGCATGTTGGTGATTTTCCCGTAGCATTTGGGTGTAAATATACTGAAAGCGGAAGTTACATACAGTGGGTATACATGGAAAAAGATTATGGTGTCTCAGAAAACTTACATATCTAAGTGTGGCATAAAACCATATCATTCTTCTAAGAAAACCATATCTAAGTTTGTAAGGAACCATTTGGAAGATTTTACAGGTATAATAATAAAATAGGACAAAAGTATGAAATCAGAACTATTGAATTACAAGCCGGAGAGCATCGAGTACGTTGTGGACGATGTGGTGGCCGAGCAGTTCCCGCAGGAACTTGACTTCCTCTCGCTGGATGAGGGTCAGTTGATGGGTGACAAGCAACTGAAGACGAAGCGCGACGTGCTGAACTTCGTGGGTAAGCACTTCACGGCGCAGTTCCCTACGGATGAGTTTGCCGTGCGCAAGTTGACGGACTTTGAAATCAAGGCCACCCGTGAGGAGTATTGCGCTTTGACTGAAGATCTGCTGCCCGTGCGCCGTGCCGAACTGGAAGAGGCCATCGAGAAGGCGAAGAAGCTGAAGCGTGATGCCGAGGAGGCCGTTGCCGCCGTGGTACAGGACATTGCTGCATACGCCGCACAGGTAAAGCAAGGCACGAAGGAACTGCTGCTGAAGTCGAAGGATACGTTTTCGATTGCCTTGGCTGGCTACTATCTCATCTATACGTGGGACGAGCAGAAGCAGAAGTTCGTGCTTGCCAACGGCTATGAGGTGACAGACCAGAGCGAGATCTTCGCTGATGACACCAAGAACCGCGAAATGATGCTTTCTCTCTTCGGTGCTGAGTTCCCTGAGACGCAGCGCAAGCCGAAGCAGGAGGACGATGATGATATTCCTTTTGGTGGAGAAGAATAAGCATGAAGTACACCTTGAGACCCTATCAGAAACAGGCTGCTGATGCGGCGGTTGCGGCTTTCGCCAAGGGGAAGTCGAATGGGATTCTTGTGCTCCCAACAGGCTGTCATGCTAAAGGAACTAAAGTTCTGATGTATGATGGTACAATGAAATGTGTTGAAGATGTTCATATTGGTGACCTTTTGATGGGTATTGACAATAAGCCACGTAAGGTAATCGAGTTACATAGTGGAACGGACGAAATGTTTGAGATACAACCGAAAGTAGGAGATTCTTTTATAGTGAACAAAGGGCATATCCTTTCGTTGTATAAGACTAAGGAGGGCGACTATCCAAGTGAGCAACCGCGTATTGACGAAATATCGGTAGGTGATTATCTAAAGAAGACCAAATGGTATAAGCATATTCACAAACTACACAAGCCCAGTCAAATAGATTTCGGACATGTCAATGGCTCTGTTGGCGAGCCTTATCTTCTTGGATTGTATCTTGGTGACGGAAGTTCGGTTAATGGATGTTACTGTATCACGACAATGCGTGATGAGGTTGCCGAATATTTGGAAGATTTTTGTGAAAAATGTGGCTATAGCCTACGGATTTCAGAAAAGAGTGTTTCAAATAAGGCAAAATCTTATTATATCACAGACCATGGGAAGAAGAACAAACCAAATCCAGTATTGGACTGGCTTCGTGACCTTGGTGTTTTCAAACTGACCGCTGGAGATAAGCATATACCGCATCAGTATAAGACCGCTTCCGTTAGAGACAGATACGAATTGCTTGCCGGTCTTTTAGATACAGATGCGTGGTATGATGATGAAAAGTGTAGCTACGAGTATTGTACAAAATCTCTTGTGATGGCAAAGGACATACAATTTCTCTGTCGTTCACTCGGCTTCATGTGTAATATCGGGAAACCGAAAGTCGTGAATGGTTTGAATTATTACCGAATGCAGATTAGCGGTGATTTAGAAAAGATTCCCACGAAAGTTGCCATTCGTCAGGCGAGGGCAAGAAAGATGAAGAAAAGTGTCCTTGTAACAGGATTTGATGTTAAGTCGATAGGAATAGGAGAATACTACGGTTTTACACTTGATGGCGACCACTTGTATATGGACGAGCAATTCTTTATTCATCATAATAGCGGAAAATCACTGATTATCGGCGACATAGCCGCACGGCTCGACAGTCCACTGCTGGTATTCAACCCTACGCAGGAGATATTGAAGCAGAACTATGAGAAGATCTGTTCCTACGATATTCTCGATGTGGGGCTGTATTCAGCATCGGTCAACAGGAAGGACATACGGCGTATCACGCTTGCCACGATAGGGTCGGTGAAGAACCATCCCGAAGATTTCCGGCTGTTTAAGTACGTATTGGTGGATGAGTGTCATGGCGTATCGTCGAAGGACGGCACAATGTATAAGGACTTCTTGGAGAGCCGTGATGACCGTGTGGTGGTTGGCTTGACGGCATCGCCTTATCGTTTGGAGCGTGGGGCCTACGGGTCGATATTGAAATTCCTGACGAGAACGAGGCCACGGGTGTTCGGCAAGGTGCTGTATGTCTGTCAGACGGGCGACCTGCTGCGAAACGGCTACATATCGCCAGTGCAGTACTTTGATGTGACCGATAAGATTTCCTTTGACCTGCGGAGGGTGAAAGTCAACTCTACGGGTGCCGATTATGACGAGGATAGCCTGAAAGAGGAATATAAGCGAAGTGACTTTATGACCGATTTGGTGAATTGGACGCTGCGAGTGCTTCGACCTAATGACGGAAGCCGACGGAAAGGTGTGCTGGTGTTCACAAGGTTTGTCCGCGAGTCGGAATTTCTTGTGGATTGTCTGCGAAAGAAAGGAGTGACTGCCGTGGTGGTGTCGGGTGACACCCCGAAAAGGGAGCGTGATCAGATTGTGGCTGACTTCAAGGCCGGGTGCATACAGGTACTGGCCAACGCCAATGTATTTTCGATGGGCTTTGATTATCCTGCCCTCGACACGGTGATTATCGCCCACCCTACACGCTCATTGGCCCGATGGTATCAGCAGATAGGCCGTGTGGTCAGGCTTTCGCCAGGCAAGACCGCTTGGGTGCTTGACCTCTGTGGTAACTACAAGCGATTCGGTGGCTTTGAGGATTTGAAGATAGAGTGCCCGCTTGGTAGCAGCCGTTGGGTGGTGACATCCAAAGGACGGCAACTGACGGGCGTAACATTACAATAAACTGATTAAACTGAAAAGAGAACAATGAACGAAGAGTACAAGTTTGCCGTCAATGGCGGCGAGAACGAGAGTGAGAACGGACACAGTAATGAATCGATAAATGAGATTTGGTATTCATGATGAATGTGAACGACATACCAAGGGAACTCTACTCGGAGATACAACTGCGCTTCGAGTCGGATAAGAATGTGCGGCTGTTGCGAACGGCTCAGCAGGAAGCCCAGCGGACGGGTGATTTCAGAAAGGCTTTGAAGATAGCACAGGATATTGACAACCTGTGGACTATCTGCCTTGATGACTATCTCCAGCAAGCCGAAAAGGAGGTTGGCACCATCGACACCGAATCGTCCGACATTCCGCGCAAGGACAAGGATGAAATGATGGAGAAGATTATGGTGCTGTTCATGTGCTGCGACATCATCGAGAGCAGTACGATAGACCTCAACGACATTCTCCACCGCTCGCACCCCGACGTTGACATCACCACCTTCAATGATTTGAAGCAGGCATTGACGATGGCGAGGGAGAAGTTGAAGTATTTACAAGAGACGGGCGACTATATGAAAGACCTTGTGTGGGCTGAGAAGTGTGACAATATGTACGACCTCATGCAATCCAAGGCGAAGTCTATCATCCGCAAGCGCAAGGAGAGTAAGAATTGGGGCGAGAATATGAAGAAACTTGAGAAGAAACTTAATAATGATAAAAATAAGGAATCATGAATATCATCGATAAGTATAATCAGGGTCATTCGGAAAGGAAGCGTCGTGAGGTTGAGGAACGCGCTGCTGAGTTATATCAGTTGACAGAGCATGGCGGTGAGTTATGGCTGACATTCAGCGGCTCATTGGTCTGTCCGTGTCAGATGCTGAAGGATGAGCCGGTGGAAGCAGTAAAGAAAATGAGGGAATTATATATAAGGAGGCATGAAACCAAACAATAGGATTATGTGCCCGGACTGTGGTCGCCCGAAGATGCTCTTTGAGACGGAGCGCAAGGCGAATGACTTCATACGTTGGAACGGTGATGAGATTGACACGCATGGCGGTCAACTGCGGGCTTACTATTGCCCAAGTTGCTGCGGATGGCATATATCACACTACAGATACCACGAAAGTTACGGGCATCGGACAGAGAATCTGATTGGTGCCTATGAGCGGACAAAGAAGTCGATGGACAAGATTGACAGGCTGATTCACCACGATACAGTCAAGAAGGCGCATCGGAATATTGAGCAGGAGGCTGCTGACATCTATAGAGATATGCCGGAGCAGATTAAGGCTGTCGGTCAGAAAGGCCCTGTCAGACGCTATCTGACAGAGTATTTTGCCGAAAAGGGTATGAAGGAAGATAGCCGTATAAGACAAGAGGTGTATCGGATTTTCTGGCATGATATGTATGTTCGATTCAACAATAGATAATAATGGAGTACAATTGGATAGAAGCAAAAGCCATCAGTAATGGCAGACACATAAAGGTTCGTCAGGGAGAGCCTGGCGGCAGGATTTTCCTCGATGAAGAAGGGACGATGTTCGTAGTCAACGACCTCGACTTCACCGTGAACTATGCTGAAATGCAGAGGATTGCAAAGAATAAAGGTATAAACTCGCACATAGACAAGTTGTGGGTGGCAGACAATACGATTTATCTTACTGGTGCCGACACGGAAAAAGCAGAGCAATTCATCACTTCTCTCGGTGCGTTTGGGTATGACACTCAGATTCTATTAAACGAGTACAAACAAATAAGGAGAATTACAATATGAGTAAGAAAGAGAAAGAGACAAACAAGCATATCTACAACCTACAGCTAACCGAGCGGCAAGCAAAGTTACTCTCTTATGCCTGTGACCAGTTCATGCGTTGCATACAGGGACAGCCGGAAGCCTTTCAATACCTTATGGAAGATGCATGGGAGGTACGCTGTAAGGAGTCAACAGGCGAAAGAATGAACAAGGAATGGAATGGGGGGTGGTGGAACATGCGCCATCAGGCGGAACGTCTCAGCAGACTTGCTACCAAGTTGTTCTGGGGCTGTCGGCAAGGCTACGGCATCCATTACGACGATGCCGCCGACATCTTCTTTGACATTCACCGTGTGCTGAGACACCAGTTCTACAAAGACCGTGGTGACACATCTAAAGCCTTTGTAGATTCCGAGAACCCTACGTCACCGATTGGCAATGAGCCGTTGGCTGTTATTTCACGCACAGATAAGCCGACACCGAAAGAATTGTTGAAGGATATTGCGAAACTCTATGCCGATATAAACAACTGCACAATGGACTTGGTTCATGCACGGGCCACAAAGAATGATACCGCTGTTGCCAATGCTCAGCACAAGATGGAGTCGCTGATGGTGGCTACGCAGCAGGAATTGCAAGTTATAAACGATTATCTAACCAAACAAGAATAGGAATTATGAACATTATCAATTTAACACAGAAGAACTTCACGAAAGTGATAGCAGAAAAGTTAAACAAAATGGATGGAATGGACTTGCTTGCCGCTTCGCTCTTTGGTGGCAAAGATGAGATGAATAAGATGATAGATAGCGTGCCAGATGAGAATCTGCTTTGGGTTAATACCGACCATGTGGTAGCTGTATCTGCTCCGATTAAGGCGAGTGAAACGGGCGAGGTGGTGTTCCGCATCTACTTTGACCATCCTGACCGCAATGACAATCCGATATGGATTAAGGGTGACGACTACAAGCGTTTCATACTTGCGTGGGCAGGCGAAGTCAAGACTATCAACGAGGGCGAGTACGAAGTGCCCAGCGGCTATCGTGCTTTCTCCTATAATGACGGAACTGTCGTGAAGGTTGAAAAGATATAAGATTGAGTTGACTATGCCGATACGACCAGAGAATAAAGCCCGCTATCCTAAGAACTGGAAGGAGATTCGGATGCAGATACTCGAAAGGGCGAATAACCGCTGTGAGATGTGCGGTGTGGAAAATCACTCGGAGTATGTGCGCAAGAAAGACGGAAAGATTTGCAAGCACGTACTGACGATAGCGCACGTTTATGACGAGTCGCCGGAAAATGTTGACCCAAGCAATCTCAAGGCATTATGCTGTTTTTGCCACAATGGGCTTGATGCAAAGATGCGTGCGGAACATGCAAGAGCAACAAGATTGGCAAAAGATAAATCATTAACATTAGAATTTTTATAGCGTATGGAATATAAGTTTAGGGGATATGATTCAAGTTCCGCAAGTAAGGATTAGCCAGTCAGTCCAGCGGAGCGGATTAGCCTAAGTCCCGATTGGTAATAGGGAACTACGTTATTGGTGAATGTATAGGCACTTTCAGATGGTCGCCCAAGTCTGAAACCCTGCGGTCAGTGATTAAAAGGAGCGAAAGCGACGGTGTTGCTGACAAGAAACCACCTCATAACATTGGCGATGGGCGCATCACGGGAGCAATCCCGACTTACAACAAAGTTGTTAACAAGTAAAAGTAAAAACAAGAATGGTATATGTTTTAGACATAGCAGGCAAGCCGTTGATGCCAACGGAGCGACACGGAAAGGTCAGGAGGCTTTTGCGCGACGGCAATGCTCATGTCGTAAGACTACAGCCGTTCACAATTCAGTTGGATTATGAGAGCACCACCTACAAACAGGAAGTGAGTTTAGGCATTGACGCTGGCAGCGTGCATATCGGAGTGTCTGCCACTACGGAGAAGAAGGAGCTGTTTGCCGCCGAGGTCGTTCTTCGGACGGACATCGTGAAGAAACTTGCGAGCCGTCTGGAGTTGCGTCGCACAAGGCGTAACCGTAAGACCCGCTACCGCAAGCCGAGGTTCGACAATAGGCGGCAAAAGGATGGCTGGCTTGCACCAAGTATCAGCAACAAGGTCGAGAGCCATTTGAAGGTCATCCGCATGGTCCATTCCCTGCTGCCTGTCACCAAGACAACCATCGAGGTCGCTCAGTTTGACGCTCAGAAAATCAAGAACGATGCCATTCAAGGCGTGGAGTATCAGCATGGCGAGCAGATGGGCTTCTGGAATGTCCGAGAGTACGTCCTTGCCCGTGACGGTCACAAGTGCCAGCATTGCAAAGGAAAGAGTGGCGACAAGATATTGAACGTTCACCATTTGGAGAGCCGAAAGACTGGCGGTAATGCACCAGGCAACCTCATTACACTGTGTGAGACCTGCCATAAGGCATACCATCGTGGAGAGTTTGAGTTGAAAATCAAGCGTTGTACTTCCCTGCGAGACGCAGCCGTTATGAACATCATGCGCTGGGCGGTTTACGACAAAGCAAAGGCTGAGTTCGGGAACGCCCGTATGACCTACGGCTATATCACCAAGCATACACGCATAGAGAATGAAGTTACAAAGTCGCATTGTGCCGATGCTTTCTGTATCAGTAGGAACGTAAAAGCAAAGCGTATGGGTTCGTACTTCAAATGCCGATGTCTGCCAAGGCACACAAGAGCCTTGCACGTATGTAACCCGAAGAAAGGCGGCATCAGGCGCAGTGCCGTGGCGAGTCATTGGATAGGCAAGTCACGGCTACAAAGGTATGACTACGTAGTGTGGAATGGAGTAAAGTGCTTCATCTTCGGCAGCACAAACGGCAGACCCATACTGCGCGACATTGATGGGAAATCCGTAATGCAAAAAACATCTGTCAATGCAAAAGAAGTGAAATATTTACACAGAAATAACAAATTTATAATGCAAGAATTAACTTACGAAACTTGAATAAAGATGATGAAAATTCAACTTTAGCGTGATATGAAACAGGAAGAAGAAAAGTGTTGCGGTGGTTGCTGCTGGTTCCATAGTGAGGACACCGACGGATGGGGATTCTGTATAAAGCAGAAAGGTATGGACACCGACATCATGAACTGTTCCGACCTTTGCACCACTGACGGGTATGTCAGCCGTGAGCAGATGCGCCACTATCTGGCGGTTCTATTGCAAGCGAATCGATACAGGCGCGACTAGAACGTGCTCTCTATCTATCGTATGCCCAACCCGACGGAACTTGGCAAGGCTATAGATTTTGCTTGCAGTTTTATTAAGACATTCAGTGAACTTTAAAATATTGAGATTATGGAAAAGAAAATGAACGTAGAGAATCTTTATGGGCGGGTGGTATCTCCTGCCAAGTCGTGTAACAATTGTCCTAACGACAAGAATTGCTGTAAGATTGAAGTGCCAGGAATTGGCTTGCTTTGTCTCGCGGACAAGGACACTGCCTATACTGCTCTTCAGGAGAAGTACGATGGTGTAGTAGAAGAAAGTGCTGCCATGAGCAAGGAACTGTCTGAGTTGCGCAGCAAGAACTCCACCCTTGAGGCATCCAACAAACACATGGAGGCAGAATTGGAACGTGTCCGCAAGGCCAATCAGTTGTTGAACGAACTTAATGATGAGCGGCTGCTTCAGATACAGGAGTTGAAAAACCGTGGTTTCTGGGCGAGGGTTTTCAATAGGCAAATAAGTGGAACGAAGGAACTGAAAATATGTATAAGGAGTTAGGCAAATATGGTTGCATCAATCTCCGTTCTATCACCTATATAGAAGATAGAGTTGAGGACAAAAGGCTTGGCTATAAGTGGGCTTTTGACTTGGAACTGCTGCCATGCGTGAAAATATCCAACCATGACAGCAGGGTGTCAATTATCATACGATGGCTGAATTGGGAACTATTATGGTTTAAGTACAAACTGAAAAAGACATGAGTAAGAAACTCTATTATGCCGTGAATGGCAGCGGGCAGGGTGTAATATTCTGTTCCGTGCCGGAGCGCGATGACCATAGGAAGATATGGCTGGGTGAGATTGTCGGGCTGTTTGCATCCCTTGTGATGCAGTTAGAGTCCGAAGGCTTCACCTTGCCTGTGTTGAAATGGACGGATGAACCCGTTATGTTGGAACTAAATTTGCAAGTATGCTCAGAAGAACCCCGTTAAAGGCAAAGACACCACTTAGGGCCAAGACGCCACTAAGAGCCGTGTCGCCAAAGAAGATGAAGGATGCCGCTGAAAGCGATGCCCAAAAGGCAGAAAAGCCGAAGCGTAAGCGTCGTACAGAGCCGAACTATGTCGCTGATATGGATAAGGTGTTTCAATACTATATTAGACTGAGGGATGCCATGCCTGGAGGTTATACAAGGTGTATATCATGTGGAAAGATAAAGCCTTTTGATCAAATGCAGGGTGGTCATTTCTTTGGAAGAGCAAGTTTTAGTACACGATGGAGTGAAGATAATGTGCACAGTGAATGTATCTGGGATAATTGCTATAACGGAGAACATTTGTTAGGCTTTAGGGAAAATCTTATTAAGAAGATTGGACAACAGAGATTCAACCTCTTGGTTGTTCAGCGTAATAAAACGAAGAAGTGGAGTGACTTTGAAATACAAGCTATGATAGTCCACTATGGAAAGTTGTGTTTACAGTTGTCGTCTTCAAAAAAGATCCCTATTAGTAAGTGCGTAATGGATATTATAAAGCGATATGACAAACGAGAAAGAAATAAGAAAATGTAAAATCTGTGGCAAAGAGAAGCCGATGTCGGAGTATTACTCAAAAACATATACCTGTAAACGGTGTGTTTGTGAAAGGAATGCCCGTAAATCATTGGCTAAGCATCTTTCTGCGAATCCAAATCTACCTAACGAGGTCTGGAAGGACGTTGTTGGGTATGAGGGATTATATAAAGTTTCTAATATGGGTAGAATTCGGAGTTTTGTAAGAGGTGGAAAATGCGGGTGTATTTTGAGTCCTGTAACTCACAGGCAAGGTTATAAAGAAATTAAACTATCATCAAATATGGGATATAAGACATTTCTCGTTCATAGACTTGTTGCTGAGGCGTTTATTCGTAACCCAGAAAGTAAAGAGACGGTAAATCATATCGATGGGAATAAAGCAAATAATACTGTTGAAAATCTTGAATGGGCAACTATTAATGAGAATATCGCCCATGCTTATAAAATAGGATTAAGAACATTTCCTGAGAAACGGCTCCAACAGATGTATGAAGGTCAAAAGTTAACGAAACATGATGTTGAGGAAATTCGGGCTGAGTTTAAAGAAGGTGTTCGGCAGAAGGATTTAGCAGACAAGTACAGCGTTTCGAGGGCACAGATTTGTAGAATAGTAAATGGTTTATCAAGACAACAACATATGAACTCTAACAAAGATTAACGGCTATGACAAGTAACAATATAATAAATGGCATACTTTTGCACAGCCACGGATTGGAAACGAAAAAATTCGGAGCAGCGTTTCACAACGGACTCCGAATTAAACCAATTAAACTTGTAAGAGTTATGCTCGAAACAAGTTCGTGTGCAAAGGTACAAAATATATTTGTTCCATGCAAGTTTTTCATCGAAAAAAGCCCACCGCAGCGGGCTTGGGATAGAATGAAAGCCCAACAATCTCACAATAAAAATGATAAGGCTTTACAGGTGCAAAGATACAAAAAAATAATGTTATATGCAAATATATCAAAAGGAATTTCGCTATCAAGACCAAATATTTAGTATTTTTAACTATCCAAAGTTGCATATATGCGGAAAAATGCGTACCTTTGCATATAGGATAGAATAAAAGTGTTAAACTATTAAAGAACAATAGAAATGACAAAGAAAACAGAAAACAAGCCGGTACAGGACTACTGGAAGTTCACGAGAGAGTTAAGGGCACAGTTGAATCTGGTCAAGATGCTGGAGCGTCAGTTCTTCGAACTCGACGATCTGTGCGAGTGGGCAATCAGAAACGATGTCACATGCCTTGATGACAAGTCGGGCGAGCGTGTCAGCGTGGTTGATGACTGTCTGAACAAGCAGCAGAAGGATTGCTATGAGCGGATGCATATCGAGGTGGGTAATCTCTACGACAAGCTCAGTCAGGGTCGCCAGTGTTTTGGATTTGAAAATGAGTAAGACTATGGAAGAGAATCTGAACAAGTACATCAAGAAGAATCATATCAAGGCCGTTGAGAAGTTCAATGAGGAACTTCGCAAGTGGGCCGAGTACACGAATGGCAATCCTGATGAGCCTGCCGAACTCTATGAGGACATCAATACGCCGTTCACGCTGACAAACGTCCGCGTGGAGGATGGCTGTCTGAATTACCTTTATGACGGACGCGAGGAGAGCGAGAAGATGGTGCGCCAATGGGAAGATACGGGCGAGTGGGAAGAGGTCGAAGGACTTGACAGTATTCCCGACTATCTGAAGTTCTGGAAGGCGTGCCTGCGACGTGCCAAGCGATACTTTGCTATGGACCCGGACAAACTCGACCGCCTTTCGGAAGGCGAAGAGGACGATGAAGATGACGAAGATGCTCCGAATTAGACCAATTAAACAGAACAAGAGTTAAACCGGCCCTGCGGGTGTTCCCGCGAATGTCCGCAGGGCTTTAAGAACACAATCTGATTATGATTAGAACAAACTTATCGACAACAAACAAAGTGGGGGGGGCAAGAAAATTCCTGTCGTTCGACGTGATGAAGAACGGCGGCGAGGATTTCGTCTGTACGATGGAAATGCCATACAACCCACTGTTCAAACTGAAATTACAAGAAGTGTTAGACTACATACTATCCAAGCGTCCTACATTGAAATACAAGAAGGACGTGATGATATTTTTCAATGACTGATTTATGGCTGAAAGAACTTTTACGTTTCGTGAAGGGTGGAAAGTGGCAATAAAGGCTCTGCCTGATGACATCAGGCTCGATGTTTACGACGCTATTGTTGGTATGGCGTTCGGGGATAGCGTCGAGGGGTTGAAGCCTATGGCAGAGATTGTCCTTAACTTCATAAAACCGCAGATAGAGGAAGAATTTCGCCGTAAAGAAGCAATAACCGAGCGTAACAGACGCAATGGAGCAAAGCATGTGGCAAAGCAACAACAGGCCGCAGAACCTTTAAAAGAAGATGATTTGGATAAACCGAACACAACCCAACACAACCCAGAAGAACCCAGCATAACCCAAGAGAACCCAAATAACCCAGTGGCTTTTTTGGCATCCCAAGAAAGAAAAGAACCAAAAGAAAGAGATATATTTTCAAATACAAAATCTGACGATTTTGATTTGTTGGGTAAGGGCGCGCGCGTAAGTGAAGGGCAGGAAACAGAGAAACCGAAGCGAAAGCGAAAGACCGATAAAGACCCTGAAACCGTCAGATTAAACTCTGAGGCAAGAGAGTTATTCAAACGGATATATCTCGAAAAATACGGAAGTCCTTATGTTTGGGGGCCGGCCGACGCAGGGCAGATGTCGAACTTGCTGAGTTATATCAGAGTCAGCAGAACCGAAAGAAAGATACCTTTGGCGACAGATACAGACAGTATGCTACAAGCCTTAGAATCGTTCTTAAATGCGATAAACGACACGTGGGTTTTAGGGAATTTTTCGGTGAAGGTGATTGCGTCGAAATATAACGAGATAATTTCACGGATTAAAGGACAGAAACAAAACAACATAGCAAATGGAACAAGTAAACACGACCCGAAGCGAGGGGCAGCAGCCCCAGACCCCCGAAACGCCGCTGACGTTTATGGGCAGGAAGTTGATACGCTCTGACTATTCGACACAGCGGCTATATAACACGATAGGCTACTCCTACAAGCGGCTTGTCGAAAGACATGGTGGTGAGTTCGTAAAAACGGATAATATCAGGATGCAAATCGACAAGATAGCCAAGATGCTGATGGAAACAAGCCGATACGGACTTTTCATTAACGGGCAGGTTGGCAACGGAAAGAGTACGCTGACGAAGGTAATCTCTCAGATTATAAACCAATTCGTAACAAATCACTATTTCTTCCAAGGCGACATCTTCGACCTTGACTATTGTGCTATTGTCAACGCAAGAGAAATGATACGTGTCTATTCCAGAATGCCCGACAAGTTTGATGAAATGATGCGCCGCTCATGGCTCATTGTTGACGACCTCTGTGAAGAGCCGAAGGAGATAGACGTGTACGGAACGAAGTGCAATCCGTTTATGGAGTTGTTTGACTACAGGTACGAACATCGTCTGCCGACGATATTGGTGTCTAACCTGACGTATGCCGAAGTGAAGGAACACTATGCCGACCCACGTTTTGACGATAGAATGACGCAGATGTGCAATCGTATCACATTTAGAGATAACTCATTCCGCAGATGACACAGAACAGAGCAAAACCGATGCCGCAGGAAATGCAAATGCTGGTGAATAGACCAGACTGCGAGAAGACGGTTATTGGCACGATAATTGTCAATGGAGGAATCTATGAGCATGTCTGCGCGACTCTTGACGATCAATGTTTCTATGATGGGAAGATGCTGGCTGTATGGCAGGCGATGGCCGAGTTAAGGAAGAAAGGCGACCCAATAGACATTATCACGGTGACGGCTGAACTTGCGAGAGAGGGAGTCAATATCGAGCCGTGGGAGGTTGCCGAAATATCTTCGAGTTCAATGGCCAGTACTGCAAATATAGACTATTACATCTCCTACCTGAAGGAACTCAGTCTTCGTCGAAGACTGTGGAGACTTGGCCAGAAACTTATAGAGGCTGGAGTGGCAGAGACAGAGGACGTGGCTGATATACAGCAGTTAGCAACAGAAGAACTGAACGGACTTTTCGGTAATGCGAAGGGTGTGGTATCTCTGAACGAGGCTCTTGTCAAGTTGATAGACATCATCAATGCCAACCTGAACAACAAGCACATAACAGGCTCATATACAGGTTTCCGACGGCTTGACGAGAAAGGTGGGCTTCACGCCTCCGACCTGATAGTCATAGCGGGCGAATCAAGTCAGGGGAAGACGGCCCTAATGCTCTCTATCGTGAAGAATGCCGCTGAGAAGGGTGAGAAAATTTCAATATACTCTTTAGAGATGACAGATGTTCAACTTACGGCACGTCTGTTGGCAATGAGGTCGGGCGTGTCGAGCAGCGATTTGATGTATAGTAATTCGCTGAACCCCTCGCAACTGGAACTGATAGACACAGCCAAGGGTATGCTGCCAGGCGACAACATCTTCTTTGACGACGAGAGCACGAGCAACCTTGAGTCGATACTGCTCAGTATAAGGATGATGAAGATAAAGCATGACATCAAGGGTGCGGTGGTGGACTACCTGCAGATATTGAACGTCAATCAGAAAAACAACAGCTATACCCGTGAGCAGGCGATGGGCGACGCTGCCCGTCGGCTGAAGAACCTCGCGAAGGAGTTGGGTATATGGGTTATCGCGCTGAGCCAGCTGAACCGCAACTCACAAGACCCCGTGCCGACGATGGCTCGTCTCAGAGACAGCGGGCAGATAGCGGAGGCAGCGGATATAGTGATGCTGGTGTATCGCCCGGAGATATATCACAGGACATTTCCACAACCTTTTGAGCAGTTGACTGAGGAAGAGGTGAAGGGCAAGGCGATGATAGACGTGGCGAAGGGTCGTAACATCGGTGTGTTCAAGTTCCTCGTGGAGTTCAATGCTCAGACTACCCATTTCGTGGATATGTCGCTCGAAGACAACTACGAGCCGATGGTTCCAGTGGAAGAGGATGCACCATTTTAGAGATTTGAAATCAATTAAACGAAAAGAGTTATATGGAGAAACTGAAATTTGTTATTCAAAACGTGACTTTCCAAAACCCTGAGAACGGATATTCCGTATTTCAGGTGGATGCTGGCGAAAAGGGCTGGCAGACGGTGGTAGGTACGTTCCCCGATGTGGGCGTAGGCACTACTATCGTGGCAGATGGGGAGTGGCGTAACGACAAGCGGTTTGGCCGTCAGTTCATGGCAACATCGTGGAAAGAAGAATTGCCATCTACTGTCCTTGGTATTGAGAACTATCTCGGTAGTGGGCTTATAAGCGGTATTGGCAAGTCGGCGGCAAAGGAGATTGTGAGGCATTTCGGGCAGAACACCTTGGACGTTATCGACAAGAACCCGCAGCGGTTACTTGAGGTGTCTGGTATCGGCAAGAAACGGCTGGCTAAGATACAGGATTCTTGGAAGAAGCAGAAAGGTGTCCGCGACGTGATGGTGTTCCTACAGGGGCATGGCATCAGTGCGGCCTACGCAGCTAAGATTTACAAGGAATATGGCAAGGACAGCATTCAGAAGGTCAAGGAAAATCCCTATTGCCTGGCTGATGACATCTTCGGTATCGGCTTCAAGAAGGCAGACGAGATAGCGGGTCGGATGGGCTACGGCAAGAATGATGTTCGGCGGTGCAAGGCAGGAATTATCTATACGCTCAACCAATTGGCTACCGATGGCCATTGCTATATGGAGCGGTGGAAACTCATTAAGGAGGCAAAAGAACTGCTTGCGGCTGACGAGCGGCCTATCACGGAAGCCATGTCGGCGATGGAGTTGGAACAGAGTATTATCCTCGATGGTGAAGATGTGTTCCTTCCGATGTATTACTATTCCGAGGTAGGAGTGGCTAAGAAACTTGGAAAACTGATGGACGGCAAGATAGACGATGCCGACAAGGTGGATATAGAGAAGATGGATACTGATGGGATAGTTTATGATGACGTGCAAATAGCGGCTATAGAAACGGCCTTGCATTCAAAGGTGATGGTTCTTACGGGTCTGCCCGGAACAGGAAAGACTACCACAACGCTTGGCATCATAAAGGCGCTCGAACTCTCCAATAAGGAGATATTATGTTCTGCACCGACAGGGCGAGCCGCCAAGCGTATGAGCGAGGCGACGGGCAAGGATGCCAAGACCATTCATCGACTGCTGGAGTACAAGCCGCAGGAGGGCTTTTCCCGTAACGAAGACCATCCGCTGAGTGGCGACGTGCTGATAGTGGATGAATCGTCGATGATAGACATTATGCTGATGAACTCCCTGATGAAGGCTGTGCCTCAGAAGATGCGCCTGATACTTGTCGGAGATATTGACCAGTTGCCAAGTGTCGGAGCGGGTAATGTCCTGCGCGACATCATCGACAGCGGCGTTATCCCGGTGGTACGGCTGACACGTATATTCCGACAGGCACAGGCCAGCCGTATCGTCACCAATGCCCACAAGATAAACCAAGGCACGTTCCCCGATGTGAGCAACGGCAAGGAGTCTGATTTCTTCTTCATCCAGCAGGACGATCCCGATGCGGTGGCAGCGGAAATCGTGAACTTAGCCAAGAACCGCATACCGAAGGCATACAACTATGGTATCGGCGATATACAGGTGCTGGCACCGATGCGTCGTGGAGTGGTAGGAACCATCAGTCTGAACATTGCGCTACAGGAGGCCATCAACCCCGTCGGCGAGTGTATTTCCTATGGCTCGTTCAAGTACCGCTGTGGTGACAAGGTGATGCAAATAAAGAACAACTACGAGAAGGACGTGTTCAACGGAGATATTGGTGTGGTGGAATGTGTCAATACCGACGAGAACACGATGACGGTTTCTTTCGACGGCAAGGCGGTGGAGTACGAGAAAGGCGACTTTGGCGAACTGACACTTGCCTATGCCACCACTATTCACAAGTCGCAAGGCTCTGAATATCCCGTAGTGGTCATGCCGCTGATGATGAGCCATTATGTGATGCTCCAGCGAAATCTTGTCTATACGGGTGTCACCCGTGCCAAGAAACTCTGTATCATCATCGGTGAGAGCAAGGCACTCGGTCAGGCTATCCGTAATCAAGTGGTGCTCAAGCGGAATACGAAGTTGAAGGAGCGACTGAACGAAAACAAGAAATCTATGGAGAAGGTTGCTGAGGATAGCAAGTCGGCACCAGTTGAGGAAGAAGCACCATTTTAATATTAGGAGTTATGTACCGCTGTAAGGATTGTAAATGGTTTGCCCGGCCAAAGACGAAACGCATCAGTTTTCTTGGCTGTTGTGTCGTGCTGGACGAGAAACGTGACATGCTGACAAAGCGGTGTAAAGAATATTTTGAAAGGAAAGAACTATGACAGAGAAACAGAAACAGATACAGGCCGACATTGAGCGGCATGTGGCTCATATGGCTCGCGTCCATGCCGTCAAGCAGGATGAGGTGTGGCGGGAGTTATATATGAAGTCTTTAGAAGAAGTTACATTAAAACAATAGTAATTATGACAGAAAACAGAAATCGACAGACCGCAGAGACAGGGGACTTGCGCCAGCGGTCGGAGTTTATCAAGCGAGTGTACGACTTTGCCCGCTTTATGCAGTCTGAACACATCGACAACGGCGACAAGGCTATGCTGATTTGCGCCATCGACGGTGAGGTGGGCGAAGGCCGTACGGGTATGGCTCAGATAGTGCTTGGCGAGCCTCGGATGGTGACGGCGGGATTGTCTTCGATGATGAGCGAGGAGCGCACGAGCCACATCTTCCGTGCTGCCCGTGCGGCAAGTGCTATGGAGGACAGCAGTCTTGAGGAAGCTATCAGTGAGAAACGGAAAAAGCAGCGGACGCTCTATGGCTATTCGGTTCTTGTTGGTGTATGGGCAGCGGCATTGGTGGCGTTTTGGTTAGCGGGTACCGCGAATTGGATTACCTCCGTCTCAAACCTCCTGCTCGTATCGTTCTATGCCTTCATGCTTTACATCCTAATCAGAGACAATCGCCGACGACTGAAACGTCTCAAAATCAAGGAGAATCAGGAGATGAAGGACAAGGTTGACTACCGCATGGCCAAGATGTTCAGTGAGATTGCCAGTCGGATGCACCTCAACGACGAGAATGACGATGATTAACAAACTTAGAATATGACAGAATTATGATTTACGCAAGGATTATCGGCTCCATAGTGGGCATTATGGTATTGGTGTACTACCTGTTTGTGGTACTCCAGTGTTTCGGAGTCATCCGCTTTTCGCATGAGAAGATTACATTCCCGAGGGTTATGATACCCTTCTATTACTTTTTCAAATAACAACAAGTTCAACAAATTTCAAATTAAAGCATTATGAAACAGTTTCAAGTTCAAAAGAGTGCCATCATCGGCATCTTCTCGTTAGTAATCATCGTTGCTATGATGTTCCTTTTCACAGGAGCATTTGAGGATTGCGACAAGTCGAAAATCTATGTCAACCAGTATCCATTTACGGGCGAGTATGCCGTTTGGACTGAGGGCGGTTTACAGAAGCAACTCTGGGGCAATACCTACGAGTACAACAAGACAACGCAGGTGGAGTTTACTGGGGCTGAGAAGAACGACGAGGGCTATGTTGCATCAGGCGACAATCCAGCCGCTGCCGTGACGTTCAATGACCGTGGCCGTGGGTTCCTTATCGGTTCCCTGCGTGTAGTGCTGCCTATCGACGAGGCTCATATGTCGAAGATTCAGCAGGATTTCGGCTCGGAACAGGCCCTTATCTCTACGCTGGTACGTCCTACGCTCTATAAGGTGGTAACGTCGTGCGGCCCGCTGATGTCATCATTGGAGTCTGTAAGCGAGACCCGTACCGACCTGATTCAGTATATTACAGACCAGTTAAACAATGGTGTTTACAAGACCAAGACGCAGAAGATTACCGTCATTAACGAACTGACAGGCGACAGCGACATTGTGGCCAAGGCAGAACTGATTATGGACGGCAATGCTCCTGGAGGCTTCAAGCGTCAGGAGGTGTCACCATTCTCGCAGTACGGAATAGTATGCAATCTTGTTAGTATCACGGACATCAAGTACGACAAGGCTACGCAGGACCAGATTGATGCTCAGAAAGCCGCCAACCTTGCTGTGGTGACTGCCAAGACTAAATCTCTGGAAGCCATTCAGAAGACCATCCTCGTGACCGAGCAGGGTAAGCAGGCCGCAGAGACCGCCAAGTGGAAGCAGGAGGAAATCAAGGCAAAGGAGGTGACCAAGGCACAGCAGGAGTATGAGGTGGCCGAACTTGCTGCCAAGACTGCCCAGCAGGTGGCCTTGAAGGTGAAAGCCGAGGGCGAGGCCAAGGCAGCCGCCAATGCAGCATTAGTCCGTGCCGGTCTTACGCCGATCGAAGCGGCAACTATCAAGAAAGAGACGGCTATCGGCATAGCCCATGAATTGGCAGCGTCAAACGTCCAGTGGGTGCCATCGGTGATGTACGGCGGTGGAGCATCGAATGGCGGCGCGATGGATGCCGTAGGCCTGAAGATGCTGATGGATATTGTCGAGAAGATGAATAAGTAACGTTTCAATATGCTTAAATATACTTAAAGTCATTCATTTAACGAATATTTTGTATATCTTTGCAAGCGAGTAGAAATAACGGCCCAAATGCGTTACTATACAAACGCAAATGAGTTACTACGGCAACACAACTGAGTTAGTATAGTAACGCATTTAGAGGTCAAAAGTATAACGATTAAAAAGAGAGAATCATGGCGAAGATTAAGTACGCTGTTAAAGAAAACACGAAGTTGGGTACGCACTCGTTCTATGCCGTACCCGTGGTGAACGGTTCGCTGTCGTTTGACGAGGTGGTCGAGGAGGCCTGCCGCAACACGAGCATCGAGCCGTCGTTTATGAAGGCCGCTGTCAGCGAGTACATGAAGGCCGTCCAGTCGAACATTCAGAAGGGTTTCCGCGTGCCCGTCGGCGAGTCGTTCCTGTTTGTCTATCCCAACATTCAGGTGAGCGTGAAGGACTACAAGGACAAGAAGACCGGCGATACCGTGGTGGCTACTGCCGACATGGTGTCGGCCCGCAATGCCAAGAGCCGTCTCGGCTGTACGGTGGCGACGAAGTTCAGCGACGAGTTTGCCAAGAACGTGTCGTGGCAGCGCACCGATGCCAGCGGGGCTGCTGTTCCTGAGCCAGGCGAGGACGTGACCGACGATACTAATCCTTCGGGCGTTGTAGATCCCGATGAAGGCAATAGTTAAGAGAGTATTTCGTTCCCGTGTCCTCTATCGGGCATGGGAACTTTAAGGTTTAACAATTAAAATTAATACGATTATGGCAAAAGGTGGAGGCACAACGAGGGCAGGTAATGCAAGCAATCCAAGAGGACTCCCAAATGGGGGGGGGACAGATTTTTGAGTAATGCCGCAAAGCACGAAGCGACCGAAATGGTCCTTTCTGGCCTTTAGTCAGCAGACTAAAGCAAGTTCTGGTTTTAAGAGTGCGCCTGAATTTAAGTTTGACGACGCAAACAGATCGTTGGAAATAAGCACGGAGTCAATTGGTAGCATGTCGTATCAAGAAGGATTTATCGTACAAAGAAGGGCCGAAACACAATATTTTAACACCTCAGATGGTGACTTTAGAGTTCCCCAACCAGTAGAAATGATAGCCTGGGACAATGCCCGCGATAGAAGAGACGTCCGCGCTGTTGAATCGATGATGGAAAAATACCCCAAAATCCAAAGCGTAAAAATCATCAGACGTTATCAGTATATGGGTATGACATAATTTCCTCCTTTTGCCTATCTTTTGAGCCGTCTGAGCTAATTTGTGAAGCTGTAGGCGGCTCATTTTATTCGTACCTTGGATTATATAGACCGCCCAATTGCGGTGCTTCTTGGAAGGATAAAAAACTTTATTAATTTTAGTATTCTTAACTATAAAAATTAGGATATATCAATAATTTTTCGTACCTTTGCATAAAGGATAGGGAGATAAGGAAACCCAA
>ERZ842401.2123-NODE-2123-length-26990-cov-12.470020_pt1 | contig 26990 bp, 18 predicted proteins | sample MGYA00521270_ERZ842401 | MGnify/ENA primary metagenome ERZ842401 (study PRJEB31892, sample SAMEA3878208) | bioreactor metagenome | biome: Moose rumen | place: Sweden | collected 2011-10 | study: EMG produced TPA metagenomics assembly of the PRJEB12797 data set... | reverse complement strand
ACATATACAATGAGGTAATTGTTGTGAATTGCTTTCAAAATTAGTATCTTTGTCGCCGTTAAACAACCATTTGACCAAGTGGCGGTCACGGCATCGCCGAACACACCCAATTTTATACGCTCGCCATCGCGCTTGCCTAAAATGCGGGCGGGTGGGAAAACAGTCATCAAGTTGCCCTTGCCGCCCTCCGTATATGGTAATGCAACGTCCACCGTAACGTCATACGCAACACGCCGCCTAAATTTCTGCGTGAACCAATATTTATAGGTAGGCGGCTCTTCGCCGATGGGAGGGGGCCCCTCCACGAAATTCCAATCCTCGCGGCTTATTATGCTGAATGCATCGCCATCTGTAAAATATATTGTCCTGCCCGCAAGCGGCGTGCCATGAATGTCTTTTTCGCTATCAAAATCGAACGAATAACCTCCATAGAAAACACACTCGTCATCTATCACTTCTGCCACAAATAAATCATTCGGAAAGTCATCGGGGAAAGTAACGTTGCAATCGCGCACGCACTTATACTGCTTCAAAAAAATGGTAGTTAAAATTGGAAATAGCGCAGGTTGCAATTCTTGCGTAGTCACTACAACACTATTTTCGTTGTAAAATTCGAAAAAGTCGTTATCGCTCATCGCCGCCGACTGCACCGCAGTGGTGCCAAAAAATCGCACCGACACACTACCGCTCGGAATTTCGCAATAACGCTGCAAGTTAGGCAACGCCCAATAGCGAGGCGACACGGCATTAAGTAACTCATAAGTACCAATGTTATACGTGTCATTCACTATCATAGTGAGCGAGCCATCTGACAGCATCGACCGCGCAATGTCGGTTATCTCAATAACGTTTTCGTTATCAGACCTTTTGGACGTAATATCATACGTGTAATTTGTGCTTGTAATCGTCAATTTTGCCACCGACATTGCTCGATAACTGGCAGTAACTAATTTAATTACAACACGTTGACGTACAAACATTATGCTGTCGCCGTTCACGCTTTCAGCACCGAAAATAAACGCATAGCCCGCGTTTACCGCTCCGCTTGTCAATTGTTTGGTTATCATATTTTTGCAAATTCGTTAAGTGTCGCTACATTGCCCCTAAATGTTTCGAATTCCTCATACACGAGCGTTGGCGAGGGCATCGCCGCAACGGTTGGGAATTGCTTTCAAAATTAGTATCTTTGTCGCCGTTAAACAACAGAATCTATGTAATTAATTGTTATTTAACGGAGTACAGACGACAACAGAAAAGAAAAATGCCCTCAAAAAAGGGCATTTTTCTTTTCAGGTAAAGCAGTTTCTGAATTAAAACAACTCTAATTGCTGTATTGGCTGATTTACTTTCGCAGGTTTTCTACATTCAAAAATCTCCATTTCACCGAATTGCTTATCTGTAATTCGAAGAACTCCCACCTTGCCAAACTCAGGCAACATTCCCTTTACACGCTTAATATGAACATCCGCATTCTCGGCACTACTGCAATGACGAAGATATATTGAGAATTGAAACATAGTGAAACCATCTTGAATTAGTTTTTTTCGAAACTGCGCATACGCCTTCCTCTCCTTCTTCGTCTCAGTAGGCAAATCGAAAAGTACTAATACCCACATAACACGATATTCACTAAACCTGTCCATCTAAATCAGGATACATCAACTTGCGCGTCTCACCCATAAAACATTTCACGAGTGAATTTGCGGTGGTCTGTGCTGCCACCATGAGCGGACTACGATTTCCCCCAATCAACACCTCAATTACCGGAATACCTAACAAACGTCTCTTTAACTCTGTTGTAACTTGAGAATAGTCGACATTAGAATTAACAATCTCTACCACTTCTTTATCCACATAAGGTCGATAGGGCTCCATAATATCATCTGCCAGGCAATAGGCATTATAACGATTATGATGATGGATACCTAATGTAGGAAGCATGCCTGCAGCTACCAATGCTCTTGCCACAACAGCCCTAACAATGGCATAGCCGTAATTTAGCAGGTTGTTAGGCGGATCCGCTTCTTGACCTCTTATAAACTCTGGCAGCGATGGAAACACATTTTTCCAATAGTACGCTGCGGCTCTACCTTCAAGGTTATCAGCATCACCGCTCTTTACTTCTTTTACCCATCTCAACATATTGCGTTGTTCAGCTCCCACATAACGAAGTATAGCAGCCTGATTCTGTATTTTCTGTTGCACCGTCTGCTGCCATAGTTGTTTCCGCAGAGGGGCAGACGCCTCCAACTGAAAGCGGAATCGCTCATTTTGAATACTATTTCCGGTTAGTGGCAAATGTAACCCGACCGGCAGATGTTGGTCATTACAAGTGATGACGGCACAATTATTTTCCAAGAGAGCCGTCATCAGCCCTTGCGTGACAGTTATCTGTTTATTGTCAAGTAACACCACACCGATATCTTCGACAGGTATGGTCTGCTGAGCTTCATCCTTTAGATTCTGCGGCACGGAAGGCTGGTTCACCACCTCGGGGAAACGATATACCAACTGCCCTTGCCGAAACGACAGATAAGCCGGATTGGAAAAACAAAGTGTGCGTTTTATCATGGTTTCAGGATTCTTAATATTCACCTACTGCCACAATCTCTCCCAAATGGTTAACTCTTACTTTGATTATGCCGGATAATTTTGAAACACTTGTGATACGTTTCCAAATCATTTCCTTATGTGCGTTTTCCACATCATCTACTCGAGTTTCCAAATGATGTCTAAACCAATAATCATGACTACCAATTTTCTGTACTCTATATAGATTAGGACTTATTAACGCTTTGTTTTCCTGATTCAGCAAGTCTATATCCAACGGATTGAATCCTGTCTGTTCGTTGGGAAAGACGAAATATTCATTTTGCTTCATTGTAAACAAGAACTGCCATCCGTCATTTTTTCGGTATTCTTTGTCCACGACAGGCAAATCTTGGTTTGCCCGCATAGTAGCTTCATAGAAAGATACCATTTTTTCTTGCAAGTCACCATTCTCATCTTTATAAATAGCCACATGATGATTGCTGGCAGTAGAGACGAAGTCGGTCAGGATGCAATGACCTTCATTATCATAAATCAACTTGCCTCGGTTATCCTTCTTATAATGTAAGGCTGTAGCTTTGCTGATACCTGTGATAGTAACTCGCTTGATAGTAATGCCTTTTTCTTTATTCAAATAGATAGGATTCTTATCTAAATTGCTGAAGGCCTTACGGGCATCTTTACCGTATTCATCATATCTTGCTTGGAGGATTGCGCGAATATGTGGGTCAATAACCTTTTCAATTTTCAAATCCGGACTTACAGCCTTACGGATGGTGTAAACCGTCTGCATGCTCACCGTTTTAACTTGTTTATCCAATCTTTTTTTACCCGTGAAAACTTTTTTGGGATCACCTCCGTTTTCCTGCAAACGTTTCAGCAACATCTCCCTATCTTGCTTATTTGCCACCGTTAGAATCTTCTCCATATCAAACGAGCCGCCCACTTTTTCCATTTTTGTGACATACTCGAGATGACTGCCGTAAATGGTCTCATTATGCAATTGTCCGCGAGGAGTGAGTTGTTCTGTTCTGCGATAACCGGATTTAACCTTGCTTTTGTTTACATTTTTTGTAACCACCTTATTTTTAGCTTTTATTGATACCAGTATATTACTCAACTGTTTCAATGCTTCTGCTCTGAATTCGTCCAACGGCATAGGAGGCAAGAAAATCATCTTACCGTTTTTATCTCTTTTGAGATACTTTTGTTCTACTGCATATATAATACCCGATTTGTCGGAACGAGCACTTAGATTGCTAAGATAATTCACATATTCCGGTCTTGTGAAAGCAATTGTCAATGCATCCATTGCATGGTGACGATGGTCGTTACGTTTTGTCCAATCTTTTATTCTACGTATAGTGCGCCCATCATGGTCTTGATATTCCTCAATTTGACCGATAGCGGCGAATTTTGCATAATTGAGTTCCTGCATCACATTTACCAATTGCCAATCTTCACGCAAGCGGCTTGTGACGGAACCGGAAGTAGTATGCACTTCCCTCACTGTTTCCAAGAGCAATTCACGTGCTTTCTTAGCTATGTATGCCGAGTCGCTCAAATCACGATTTAGGAAGTCGGATGGAATATCATGCTCTTTCATCAGCAAATTGTTTGCCTTCACATGAGAAATAGAACCATCTGCCTCTAATGCTTTTACTCTCGCCTCATATTCAGCATAACCCTCATCGCCATATTTATCTTTGACATAATCCCGTGCTGTTTGGTTACCTTTTTCAATATTGGCATCACGCATCTCAAGTGTTTTGTTAGAAAACGAGTCATCAAACAAGCGAGACTGCGGAATGATATGCTCAATATCAAACTTCTTGGAGAACAACTCATCTTTCGGGATGTAGGTATTGGTATATAAAGTTTTGTAGCCTCTATTTTTCAGTTCAAGATACAATTTGTAGCGAATTATATCGTTTCGACTGACATGTTGCAAGCCAAACTCTTGTTGCAAAAGTTTACGATATTCTTCTTGCTTGCGTGTTTCGGCATTTAGAGAGTCTGTCATTTTTTTTCGCTCATCTGCGTTCTTTTTCAAGTCACGAGCCATCTCTATACGTATTTCATCAGGTTTGCCATAAGTATCAATGACCGCGTTCACCACATTAATCATTTGATTCAGGATTTTCTCAACTACAGGATTGCGCAGACTATTTTTAGGTAAGATTTGCAAATGTTCTTTCAACACTCTATTGTCAATCTCCTCGCGTGTTAACGATTGTGCCGAGTGACGATAGCCTGCATACATACATGCTTCATCGTATTTCTTTCCTTCACGCATATAAGGCAAGATATTACGTATTGCTTTTGTACTCAAGCTTCCATAATCATCTTGCAGCTTCACATCTGCTACTATTTTAGCTTGTTCTTCAGTGAAACCATATTTTGAGCACAATTTATCAATCAAAACCGCAATACCTGTATTTGATTTATCCCCTTCATAGGAGTAAAGCAGATGCCATAATTTATACAATTCTTCTTTTTCTAATTCCTCTGCTGTTACATTAGAATTAAAGTCAAGAATTGCCGTACTGATGCCATTCTGCTCAAAGAAATCTCTTATTACCTTCTTATCAACCTCTTTATATTCTTTTCCTTCTTCTATATTTAGATTGACAATAGCAAGATATGCCTCATACAATGCTGCTATTGTTCTATTTCCTTCTAAGTCTTTGAAGTTTAAATCATAGTTATTTCCTTTCTTTCCATATAAAAGAATAAGAGCCTGTTTTTTATTTAGTTTATTGCATATGGTAAGTTGTTCAAACAACAATTGTTTTTCGTCTTCATCCAATTCTCTTTGAACTACATTTCCATCTTTATCCTTACCTGATAGAATGATATTGTTGAGAATTTGCCATATTTTGAACTCCTGATATAATGGAGAGGACTTCGGAGCCACTCTACAGCCCGTTGTTTTAATTTTCTTCTTACCATCGACAATCACTTCAATCTGTTTTTTCTCAAATTCGCAGAAACTAACCAACCCTTTTTGACTACGCAATGGACGTTGATAAAATATAACAACATCTCGTAATTGTCGTTTCAATTCGGGCGTTAACTCATTATGATATTTTGACTGTGTATCCCAAATACGTTCAAACTCATCCATATAATCAGCTCGGTAGAATACTTCATTTTTCAGACTATGATTCGGATTTTTCTGTAATTCATCCCATTGATATTCACCTACTGTTTGATGGTTGAAGTATAACTCTTTACTTCTATCACTAATATCGCCCAAATAACCACTTGATGCATTCATTTGGCTATTAATCTTTTGAAGGACTATCGCCAATCGCTCTAAATCCACTTGTTTCTTAACGGCTTCAGCACGCAGGCGAAAATATTCTTTTTTTAGTTCTGCTCCTTTGGCCTCCAGTTTTATTCCCACTATTCCAAAAGGTTCAGCGACAATAGCCCAGGTTTGTTTCTCGTTTTTTCCTTTAAGTGCATTATATAATTCATCGGTAAGTATATTTGAATAATATTGTTTCTGCACATTCCACACTTTATTAAATTCATCCATCAAGTCCGATCGATAGAAATCTGGCAAATGTTTTTTACCTTCCTGCAACAAATGATAAGAATACTCACCGGGGGTAAGATTTTTTTCATATAATTCTTTTGCCACAGCCATTCCATCAATCAATACGCCTTCCTCTCCTCCTTTGGCTTTTCTGCTACTTTTATACCCTCTTTTTTTGTTTATCATCAAAAGCACCCTTGATAATTCTTCTAAAGATATTTCTTCACTAACAGCTTTTGCCCTCAACCTCCACGTCTCAAAAGTAGAGCGATTACTATGTTCTGCCAATATAGTATCATCCGTTATCCAACCATGTTCTTTTAATAAGCGTACTAATTCTTCACGACGCAGTTTATATCGCTGTAAATTACGTCGCATAGATCGTTTCAAAGTTCTATCAGAATTGGTAGTAATGTCTGCACCTTTAGAAAAATTATCTTTTTCATCGGTAGTTAAAGGATTGACTCTAACGCCAATCTTTACTATTTCCGATTTTTCTTGCGGATCTATGGCTTCATTAACAAGAGCCCATCCAATACTGGTAGTACCAAGGTCTAAACCTAAAATTTTCTTTGTTTTCATATCTATTTGTTTTTATATTAATCATTTACAATTATTCAAGCCACAAGCTCGAATTGCCATGAAATTCAATAAAATCATTTTTTTGAAAAAACTCAAAAAAAAAATTTGCGTAATTAAAATTAATGCTATATCTTTGCAGCACTAATTTGAAGCAATTCACAATAAGGATTATTCCGTTGTGAAAACATCAAGAGCGGGACGCAAGTCTCGTTCTTTCTTTTTAACCTTGTATATGATGGTTTTGCACATAAGTATATATCGTCGTTTGCTTCTTTATTTTTTAGTTGTTCCATCAATCTCTACACCTTTAAATTTCAAGTGAGATTGGGCATAGGTCATTGTTGAAAATGCCAATAATAAAGAAATAAATACTTTTTTCATTGTCTCAAGTAATATAATCAGGTTAAACATATAAATTTTATCTACATAGTTTTCCGTCTGCAAATATACAACATATTTTTAAACATCAAAAACGGAGAAGTTGTCTGGATTAATATCTTTTTCGCGCGGCAAAATTAGGCACTAAAACTGACACAACACGTCAGCGATACATTTTTTTGAATATTTTTTAACATATTGACTTTTATCAGTTAACTTTTTTAGGGAAATACACACAAAACAACTACGAGGAAAATATCCGTTGTGGAAAAATTGCCAAATTTTTTTGGTGTTTTTTTTGCAGAAAAAGAGTAAAAAAATGGCCATTTTTTTGCCCATAACATGCATATAATAAGAACATTATACCACAAAGTATGCACGATGTCCGCACGCTGTCCGCACGATAGGTGCTCAGAAGGTGCACTTTTCCTTCGAAAAACAGGAGTGAATTTACGTGGAAAAATTGCCAAATTTTTTACTTGCATTTCGCCAACGGGTGAACATTATTTACTTGCATTTCGCCAACGGGTGAACATTATTTACATGCGTTTCGCTAACGAGTGAACTTTATTTAGTTGTGTTCCGCCAACAGGTTAACTTTATTTACTTGCGTTCCGCCAACAGGTTAACTTTATTTACTTGCGTTCCGCCAACGGATTAAGAACTTCATTAATTAGGAGAGAACCCTCATAAATCTGCTCAATTACAGTCGCTACCGTTAGTGAAACCGTTATGAACACACGAAAGGGCAAGCACAAGAGCTCGCCCAAACGAAAAAACACAATCTTTATCAACCTTATTTCAGAAAATCTCAGTCTTTTATTTTTTGCCCCCAAAGCGTATAGAGTTGCTCTTTGCTTCGGATGCAGAGTTGGCCATTATAGAACACGACTGAAGCCGTTTGTGAAGCAGCAACAGAAATATTCTCTACGGGGGTGGCATACTTGCTGGTATATTTATAAATCGGGGGTTCGCCATCGTCGTCGCTGGTGGTATAGAAAATGGTGGAGTCTAACCAGCATATAGCTTCTCCCTGCCACTCAGGTTTGTATGCATCTATCTCCAGAGGTTGCCGTTTAAGAGTTTCTGCTATATCTTCATCTCCTTCCCTTTCCCAAATGAGTGTTACTGACAGTTTGGGAATGTTATTGTTATGATTCTTTATCAGCACTCTGCTTCCATCCGGTGAGATATCGGCTCCTGTAACAAGATGGAAGCCTTGTTTGCCATCGGCTCCGAGGTCGGATTTAAGACCGAGGTCACAGACTTTGGTAAGTGTCTGTATGCCTTCATAGTCAAGCCGCATGGGGAGACTATAGACGGAACACACGTCGTAATACACCTTTGTTATCACATATAACGTCTGCGAGATATTGTCGTACATGATGGCTTCGGCATTATGATTTTTGTCGGGATACTCGAAATGGATGGTGTCCGCCTTTATTTTGAGAGTTCCCCCCGGCTCGGACGGGATTTCAGGCTCTTCAAAATAAACGATATAGTAGTTTCCGGTGGTCTCCTCATTGTCCCCAAAAGCGCCAACAAAGAGATAGTTTTTTCCTTCAAAAACGCCTCCGCACATATCTTCCCAATCGTATCTGCCGGGGAGCCCGGAGAAGGAAATACGGAGATAACTCTGTTCCCCATCTTGTTTTGTAGCCACCACAACGCGGTAATCATCACTCTCCATCCAGATATATCCGGGAGTGACCCGCGAACAGGCGATGCCAGATACCTCAGGTAATCCCATTGATTTTTTGACAGTTCCGCATTGTTTGCGAGTGAATTCCTTACTGAGTAACAGTGTGTCACCATTGAAGAGGATAGTCGGGCTTTTTTGTGCAAAGACATCAAGACATGCAACGCAGACCACTATCCATATAAACATGATTCTTTTCATAATCATTATTTTTTAATCGCTGCAAAGATACAAGAAGTATTTTAATTGATTCCCATTGGGCAAGATACAAATAAATCTTTTTCTGATTTCTTTATTTTTACAAGAAAATAATATGCCTCATCTATTTATTTATCAAACAAATAGAATTATCTTTATTTCGTAACCTTTCGTAAAACGCACCTACCCGCCCAACGGGTAGCCGACAAGAATAAAAAAAGAAAAATGTAATCAATATTTGTTTTTCTAAAAGAAAACATGTAACTTTGCGCGGTTTTTAGAGAGTAGCGTATTTTCAGGCAACATTGCCGTAAAGAATCTGCGTCTCCACCAAAATTTTTCAAGCGAATGTCTTCATTGCAATCAGAACATATTACTACAACTGACATTACTCCCGAAGAAGAAAACCGTATTGAAGAAGAGTTTCAAGCCCTTTTGAGTGACTATAGTCATACGGTTCATCGTCAGAAAGTAGAGATTATCACCAAGGCTTTTCGTTTTGCCAAGCAAGCGCATAAAGGTGTGCGCAGACGCAGCGGAGAGCCTTATATTATGCATCCATTGGCAGTTGCCCGCATTGTGGTGAAAGAAATAGGGTTAGGAAGCACCTCTATATGTTCTGCGTTGCTTCATGATGTAGTGGAAGATACGGATTACACTATTGAAGATATCCGGAATCTTTTCGGCGACAAGATAGCCTCCATAGTGGATGGGCTGACCAAGATTTCGGGAGGAGTATTCGGCGCTCAAGCCTCCGAACAGGCGGAAAACTTCCGCAAACTGCTACTTACCATGTCGGAGGACATACGCGTTATTCTCATCAAGATTGCCGACCGCCTGCATAATATGCGTACGTTGGAGTTTCAGCCGCTCGAGAAACAGTATAAGATTGCCGGCGAGACTCAATATATTTATGCTCCATTAGCCCATCGCTTGGGTTTGTTCACCATCAAAACAGAATTGGAGAACCTGAGTTTCAAATATGAGCATCCCGACACCTACAAGGAGATATCAGAAAAGTTAGCAGCCAACAAGGATGCTCAGATGGCATTTTTTGAAGATTTTTCAGCGCCAATACGCCGCCGTCTGACCAGCATGGACTATAGTTTTGACCTTCAGGCGCGCATCAAATCGGTATATTCCATCTACAACAAGATGCAAGCGAAGAATATACCTTTTGAAGACGTGTACGACTTGCTTGCCGTTCGCATCATCTTCGATCCGAAGCCCGACTTGAGCGAGAAAGACCAATGCTGGATGATTTATTCGGCTCTTACAGCCATCTACAAGCCTCATCCGGAGCGTATTCGTGATTGGATCAGTACGCCCAAGACAAATGGATATGAAGCGCTGCATGTGACCGTGATGGGCCAGAATGGTCAGTGGGTGGAAGTACAGATTCGTACGCGCCGTATGCATGAGATTGCGGAGAAAGGGTTGGCCGCGCACTGGAAATACAAGACCGGTGAGGCCGATGAGACGGAGTTGGACAAGTGGTTGCGCAACGTGAAAGACATTTTGCAAAACCCGGAGCCCAATGCCATGGAGTTTTTGGACACCTTCAAGTTGAATCTGTTTGCTTCTGAGGTTTTTGTGTTCACACCTTCGGGAGAAATCAAACGTATGCCTCAAGGCTCCACCGCTCTGGACTTCGCCTATATGCTGCATACCGAATTAGGACATCATTGTGTAGGTGCACGCGTCAATCACTTGTTGCAACCATTGAGTTATGTATTGAGGGCTGGCGATCAAGTGGAGATACTATCCTCTCCCAGTCAGAAACCTCAAGAAGAGTGGCTTCAGTTTGTTACTACTGCAAAAGCCCAGTCACGTTTGAGAGCCTATTTCCGCAAAGAAGAACGCAAATATATACAAAAAGGAGAGCAACTTCTGAATCAGAAACTGGAAGAGCTCGGGTTGCAAGAGCAAAAAGAGAGCGTCATCCGGCGTTTAATCAACTATTATGCCCTCCAACAGCCCAATCTATTGCTGCTTCGCATAGGCAAGGGCGATATTGATTTGGACAATCTACAAAAAATCAATCAGCCACAAGGACTCAGCGGTTGGAAACGCTTTATTCCTTTCATTTCTTCCGGAGGGAAAACCGATGCGACTCCGGCCGGCAACTCTCCCGACCCGTCCGCCATTGTCACTCCTCCCAAACGGGGAAGACAACTGATTCTGACGGAAGAGAATTTCGGTGAACAATATGGCATTGCACCTTGCTGCCGTCCTATTCCCGGTGATGAAGTGTTGGGATATTGCGATGAGGACGGACATATCACAATACATAAGCGAAACTGCCCTGTTGCCACCAAACTCAAATCAAGTTACGGCAAACGCATCTACACTGCAGAATGGAGTACACATCGCCATAAAACTTACATTGAAACCATTGAATTGCGCGGCATAGACCGCATGGGTGTACTGATTCGCGTTCTCAATGTGATATCGGAAGAGTACCATATCAACCTGCATGATATGCATATCACAGCCGAGAATGGTATTTTCAACGGCAAACTGCAACTCTATGTTTATGACACGACTGAAGTGCAGGACTTATGTAAGTCTATTCGGAAAATCAAGGACATAGAGCTGGTACAACGTATCACGCAAATGGAAGGGATTGAAGACATTGCCGAGTTGGACTAACGCAGGAAACGATTTCTCCACCCAATTTGGCACAATAATTGAAACGAACAAAGCAGAATACAATAACCATCTAAATAATTAAATATGAAAAAGACATTTTTGATGAGTCTGTTGCTACTAAGCACAGTAGTTATGGCACAACAGCCGGTCATCTCATTCAGCACCACAGAGCATGATTTCGGTCAGATTTACGAAGGTGATGGACGGGTAAGTACAATTTTCGAGTTCAAAAACGAAGGTATGGAGCCGCTTGTGCTGACCAATGTAAAAGCCAGCTGCGGTTGCACTACGCCTACTTGGACCAAAACTCCCATAGAACCCGGCGAAACAGGAAGTATAACCGTAACCTACAATCCCAACGGGCGCCCCGGCACATTCAAGAAAACTATAACTATTACCTCCAATGCCAGCAATCCTACAACCCAGGTGTTCATTAGAGGTGAAGTTATCCCCAAACAAGCCAAACCGATTGACCGCTATTCTGTAAAGATGGGCGAACTCAGTTTGAAAGTAAATCACTTGGAATTCGGAACTATCTACAAAGGCAATAACGTTACACGCAGTTTGGAATATGCCAATCAAACTGACCATAATATAACCGTTGATATTCTGGTCAATGACAAAGATAACTTCCTTATCTCTAACCTGAGTTTCACCGAACTGAAACCGGGAGAAGTGGGAACTCTCAATATCAACTGGGATGCCGACAAATGTAAAGAATGGGGTGTAGTAAACCGCAAGATTTATTTCATGGTGAACGGGAAACGCGAGTTAACCGATGAATTCCGTCTGGCATTAACTGCTGACATCGAAGAAGACTTCTCCAAATGGACAGCTGTTCAAAAACAAGAGAGTCCTATCGCAGAGATGTTATCAGAAGTGAACCTTGGTACCGTAAAAGCAGGCAGTGTCGCATCGCAGAAAGTGGAAATAAAGAACGTTGGCACCAACGCTTTGGAAATTCGCAAAATACAAAACAACAATCCTGATTTGGTACGTGCTGTGGCTAAGAAAAACTTGGTTAAAGCCGGCAAGAGCGGAGAACTGAACATCAGTGTAAACACTGCCAATCAAGAACCCGGTGTATATCATCGTCAGGTTGATGTACTCACCAATGACTATAAATCTCCCAAGCGCACACTGCGTATTGTATGGACCGTAGAATAAACGGCGACTAATATTGATAGTAACGATTGATGCATAACGCAATGAACCATCTTCTTCATGCGTTATGCATTAGCCGTATTTTAATAAAGTTACCCGTTGTCGGAATTAAAACGAAGAAAATGATTATCGGTTGACAGAATGCAGGCAAAAAATGTTCAATTTTTCCTCAGAAAAGTCACGCGTTTTTTTGATAAAAAAGTGCACCTTTTTAGCGGACATGTAGCGGACATATAGCGGACATCGTGCATACTTTGTGGTATAACGCTCTTATTATATGTATATTATCAGCGTAAAAATGGTCATTTTTTACTCTGTACCGACTAAAACTCCAAATGAAAAATGTTCAATTTTTCCTCAACCGATAATCCACTCACCATCATCTCCTGACGGATGAATTAAATTCCATGCATTCGTCAACAGCGGAAGGGTACTAACAACAAACCGATTGGAAAAATTATGTATGCGCCGTATTTCATTCCGCCAACGGGTTATTAAAACTATAGTAAAGTAATTACTCCACATATTTCCAAACTCTGTTATGCAACATCCTGAAAACGACAAGCGCTATAAAGGCCTAACTGTAAATGCCGGCGTTGAGAATGTTCCAACCGTCAACCCTTATGCTACTTTTCATCGCAAAAAAAGAGTATTGTCAGTGGAAGACTATGTTCGGGGCATCCGTGAAGGCGATGTGTCAATTCTCGGACAAGCCGTCACCTTGGTGGAGAGCAGCCTGCCACAAGACCAAAAGATTGCTCAGCAAGTCATAGAAGCATGCCTCCCCTACTCCGGCAATTCCATTAGATTAGGCATTACAGGTGTGCCGGGTGCAGGCAAGTCCACTTTCATCGAGGCTTTAGGCACAGAACTCGCCAACGCAGGAAAAAAACTTGCTGTCTTGGCTATTGACCCCAGTTCGGAACGTAGCAAAGGAAGTATTTTAGGTGACAAAACCCGTATGCAAGAGTTGTCATCCGCAAAAAATGCCTTTATCCGCCCTTCACCCTCAGCCGGATCATTAGGCGGTGTGGCAAGGAAAACAAGAGAGACGATTGTGCTATGCGAGGCAGCCGGTTATGACACTATCTTCATTGAGACCGTAGGGGTAGGACAATCGGAGACGGCGGCTCACTCTATGGTAGATTTCTTCTTGCTATTGCAAGTAACCGGAACAGGAGATGAGTTGCAAGGCATCAAACGAGGCATCATGGAGATGGCTGACGGCATCGCCATCAACAAATGCGACGGGACCAACCGCGACAAAGCACGTGTAGCAAAAGCGCAGTTCAAAAATGCTCTCATGCTATTTCCTCCATCAGAATCAGGGTGGGTTCCGGATGTCACAACCTGCTCTGCTGAAGAAAAAACAGGTATCTGGGATGTGTGGAATATGGTGCTTGACTATGTGGAATATACTCGCAAAACGGGATATTTCGATTACAAACGAACTCAGCAATCACGCTATTGGATGCAAGAGAGTATCAACAATGCACTATTAGGACATTTTTATCAAAACGAAAAGATAGCAGAGAAACTCAAGGAGGCTGAAGATAAAGTTCTTCGCAATGAAGTGAGTTCATTCGTTGCCGCCAACAGAATTTTAGAAGAATATTTCGGGAACAACTTTAACGAATGAGAAAAGTTACATACATATTATTGTTCTTACTATTGTCAGGCATAAGTCAAGCTGTTTTTGCATTTGACAAACGAGTTTTGTCGGACACACTGACACATTATGCCAACGAGCAGGCAAAAGTCGGAAAAGTGAACATCTCACGCGTGCAGGTTCGCAACAATGAAGTAACTGCTTATGATGACAAAAAACTGCGAACACTCTCGATGCTCCCTATGACACCTAAGCAGGCAGAAAAGATAAGACGAATTGTTAGTCAATTTGTATTGGGACACGAAGACGGCAAAGTTTTGGTTTTCTCGGACGGATATGAATTATCAGAACTGATACCACAACGTTTTCACGAGGACAACGCTGAAGCCCTGCATTTTACCTTACCACCGGTGAAACACCCGCTGGTGGTGGAGAAAAACAGAATATGGAAGGCAGGTAAAGGATTGGATGGCATACATATCGCACTATATGGCAGTCATGGTCTTTACTTCAATCAACCTACCGAACGATGGATATTTCAACGGGCAAAATTGCTGACGACGGTGGAAGACCTTTACACAAGCAGTTTCACCATGCCTTTTTTAGTGCCGATGCTTGAAAACGCAGGCGCCATTGTTTTGCAACCACGCGAACGAGATACACAAACAGAAGAATGGATTGTAGATGACGTGGATGTGACACTCACAGGAGGATGGAAAACAATGAATGCCAACGGTTGGGGGCACAGTGAGCAACCACTGACAGAAGGCAAAAATCCGTTTACATTTGGAGGATATGCCAAATCGGAGGCACAACTGTCGCATGATAATGCCAAGCAGTTGGTATATGAGCCGCAGATACAGAAAGAAGGGGATTATGCTGTGTATGTCTCCTACAAAAGCTTAAACAACAGTGCACAGCAAGCTGAATACGAAGTGATACATAGTGGTCTGCACACCACTTTCGTTGTCAACCAAAAAATGGGAGGAGGCACATGGATATATTTGGGAACTTTTCATTTTACCGCTAACGACAAAGAACGTAACCGTGTGCTGGTGAGCAATTACGGAAAGAAAGGCGAGATAATCACTTCTGATGCTATCCGTTTCGGCGGAGGCATGGGTAGTGTGGCAAGATACAAGACTCCGGAGGATAATTCCGATGAAAGCGCACCGGTTGCCCTCATCAGCGGCTATCCACGCTATATGGAAGGTGCACGCTACTGGCTGCAATATGCCGGCATACCTGATACAGTGTATAATTACTCAAAAAGCAAAAACGACTATTTGGATGACCTCTCTGCGAGAGGCAAGTGGGTGAACTGGCTCAGCGGCGGAAGTGCGGCCAACCCTGATAAAGACGGTCTGAATATCCCCATTCACGCTGGTTTGGCTTTTCACTCTGATGCGGGGAACACCGGCAATGACAGCATCATTGGCACACTTACCATCTATACTGACAAGAACAATGAGAAAAAAAATACCTATCCCAATGAAGTGAGCCGTCTGTCAGCAAGGAGCTACGCCGACTACATACAAACACAGATTGTGAATGATGTGCAGAAACTGTATGCCCCCGAGTGGAAACGTCGAGAGTTGAAGAATGCCTCTTATAGCGAGTCACGCAACCCGGAGATTCCGATGATTATCTTAGAGCTCTTGTCTCATCAGAATTTGGCAGATATGCGCTATGGGCATGACCCCCGCTTCAAATTCAATGCTTCAAGAGCCATTTACAAAGGTATGCTCAAATATCTGCATGAACAATATGGTACGGACTATATTGTTCAGCCATTGCCCATAAGAAATTTCGCCGTCAATTTTCATGGAGAAGATGCACTGCGACTCACATGGGAAGAAACAAATGATGCTCTGGAGAAAACAGCCAAACCCGGTTATTATATAGTCTATATTAGGAAGGCGGGTAGTGATTGGGACAACGGTACAATGGTACAGAAAAAGGAATACATCTTCCACCCCGACAAAGATATTCACTATGATTTCCGTGTAGTTGCCGGCAACAAAGGCGGCATCTCCATGCCATCCGAGACACTCAGTGCGGGAATCTCGTCTGCAAGCAAGGGAAGCATTCTTATCGTCAATGGTTTCACCCGCATTTGTGCCCCTGAGAGTTTTGCATTTGATTCCATTGCAGGTTTTGTGCCCGCCTCATTGGGTATTCCTTATGGTAAAGATATCAGCTATATAGGAGCCCAATACAACTTCAACCGCAACAGCAAATGGGTAAGCGATGATAATTGCGGTTTCGGAGCAAGCTATATGGATTACAGCGATATCAGCATAGCCGGCAATACCTTTGATTATCCTACGATGCATGGCAAGTTACTTATCAAGCAACATTTCAGTTATGTATCTTCTTCTCTTGGTGCACTCGGTGACAGTATTTCACAAAACTTTACTATGGTGGATGTCATCTTAGGAAAACAAAAGGAAACGGTATGGGGACTGACAAAGAAAACTGTGGATTTCAAAGTTATTCCCCCTACTCTGCAGCAAACTCTTCGCCGATTTACCGAGAATGGCGGCAACCTGCTGCTCAGCGGAGCCTACATCACTTCTGACATGCAGAATACGGCAGAAGAAAAGAAATTCACGGAAGATATACTGCACTGCCGAGCTGCCTCCGTCAATGCCACACGCAACGGAAAAGTCCAAATTTTGCGCAGTCTGCCAGTCTCCACCCTTCAACTGAACACCACTCCTAACCAAGATATTATCTGCTGCGAAAATCCTGACGGCATCGAGCCTATCGGTGACAATGCCGTTTGCATCGCCCGATACAAGGATACAGCCATCGGAGCGGGAGTCGGCAGCAACGGCAACAACAAAAGCATTGTTTTTGCTTTCCCGCTGGAGAGTTGCGAAGAGTTTGAAAACATATACACCCACTGTATTAATTGGCTGACGAAATGAGCAAGAAAAAACTACCTCTAATAGAGAATGTGTTAATAACCGGTGTGGCTGCCGAAGGCAAAGCCCTAACGCGCATTGACGACTGCGTGGTTTTTGTACCATGGTGTGTGCCGGGTGACAGAGTTGACCTGCAGATAACAAAGAAAAAACACAACTACATGGAGGCTCGCGTGGAGCGTTTTCTCCAATACAGCGAGAAAAGAACGGAGCCTCAATGCCCCCATTTTACGGAATGCGGTGGATGCAAATGGCAGATTCTGCCCTACGAAGAACAGCTGCGCTACAAGCAACAACAAGTTCTGGACAACCTTACACGCATCGGAAAGATAGAGTTACCCGAGATATACCCGATTTTGGGTTCAAAGCAGACTTATGAATATCGCAACAAGTTGGAATTCACTTTTGCCGACAAAAGATGGGTCGGTTGGGATGAGATACATGCAGCAGGCGGCATTGAGAACATTGACAAAGGTCATGGTCTTGGGTTTCATGCTACAGGCGCATTCGACAAAGTACTGGATATCACCTGCTGCAGGTTGATGCATGATGTGCAAAACAAGATACGCAATTTTATTCGTGATTATGCTATCCAACACAACCTCACTTTCTTTGATTTGCGGGAGCAACACGGATTCCTGCGCACACTGATTCTTCGTAGGAATCTGCAAGGCGAAGTAATGTTGATTGTGGTTTTCGGAGAAGAGAATGCCCAACAACAGGATACCTTATTAGAGGCTCTGCATCTGCAATTCCCGGAGATAACCGCCCTACTCTATGTAGTCAACACAAAAGCCAATGACACTATTCAAGACCTTCCCGTTACAGTCTTCCATGGCAAAGACTATCTCATTGAAGAGATGGAGGGATTGCAATTTAAGGTAGGTCCCAAATCTTTCTATCAAACCAACACCGAGCAAGCCTATGAGTTGTATAAAGTGGCTCGCCGATTTGCAGGTTTGACGGGTAAGGAGTTAGTTTTTGACCTTTATACCGGCACAGGAACAATTGCCAATTTCGTAGCTCGACAGGCCAGGAAAGTAATCGGCATTGAATATGTGCCCGAGGCAATTGAGGATGCCAAAGTGAACTCCGCCCTCAATCATATCAACAACACACTTTTCTTTGCCGGAGACATGAAAGATATTCTCAACAAAGATTTTATTGAGTTACACGGTCATCCGGATGTTATCATCACCGACCCGCCGCGAGCGGGAATGCATGAAGATGTGGTTAACACAATCTTGTTTGCTGCTCCGAAGAGAATCGTATATGTCAGTTGCAATCCCGCTACGCAAGCCAGAGACTTGAATCTGTTGGATAGCGAATATAAAGTTACAGCAATACAACCCGTAGATATGTTTCCTCACACTCAGCATGTAGAGAATGTCGTGCTACTCGAAAAAAGAGAGAATTGACGACTTGAAGAGAGAGAACTGACGACTTGAAGAGAGAGAACTGACGACTTGAAGAGAGAGAACTGACTCTAAAAAGAGAGAACTGATGCGAAGATACTTGCTCATATCCATCCTTCTTGCTATAGCCATCGGCATTCATGCCAATTGCTATTGGCTCTCCTTGCACGACAAAGCGGGGACAGCAGGTAATCTGCAACACCCGGAAACTTTTCTCAGCGAAAGAGCTCTTCAAAACAGGGAACATTTCGGCATTGAAATCGACTCCTTAGATTTGCCGGTCAGCAGCCTATATCTGGATTCGTTGCGAAGAATAGGTGCAGAGGTGTTGCATACCTCGCGATGGCTGAACGGTGTAACCGTGAGAGTCACTACCCAAGAGGTATTGTCGGCTTTGCAGGAGATAGATTTCATCACCTCCATTCAACTCACGGAAGATACACTATATGAAAACTCCGCTTTGCCGGATTTGCTGCCCAATAAGAGCCTCCTGTTGCCCGACAGCATTGATTATGGCAAGGCTACCACACAAGTCGAGCTGCTGCAGTTGCCGCCTTTGCACAACGAAGGTTTTACAGGCAAAGATATCTTGATAGCCGTTGCCGATGACGGTTTCTATCGGCTTAACGAATTGACTTCACTGAGCAATGCTTATGAGCATACCCTATTTACCAAAGATTTTGTCACTACCGGCGGAGATGTTTACGAGCAGGGTACTCACGGCTCGATGGTGATGTCTTGTATTGCCGCTCAAACCACAGATATCTCGGGCACTGCCCCGGATGCCTCTTTCATTCTGATGAGAACAGAATATGACACTTATGAGAACTATCGCGAGATGGACAACCTCGTGGCGGCTTTTGAGTTGGCAGACAGTCTTGGAGCCGATGTCATGTCGGTTTCGTTAGGTTATCTCAACCTATTTGACTCACCAGATATGACACTCAGTTATGCCGATATGGATGGCAGGACCAGCCGTTGTAGTCAAGCAGCGACGATAGCAGCCCGTAAAGGCTTGTTGATTTGCTGCGCAGCCGGCAACGAGGGGAATAAAGATTGGCATTATATCTGCACCCCCGGTGATGCCGACAGCATCCTCACTATTGGCGCTGTCACGGCAGAAAGGTCACACAGCAGTTTCAGTTCCTACGGTCCTACTGCCGATGGCAGAATCAAGCCTGACTTATGTGCTATGGGCACTAACTGCAGTGTGATAGACCCCACAACAGACGCCCCTCGCAACGGAAACGGCACATCTTTCGCCACCCCTATTATGGCGGGCGCCGTAGCCTGCCTGAGACAGGCATTGCCAGAGATGAGCAATATGGATATCATTCGACTGCTGAAAGCCCATGCCTCGCAAACCGATTCTTCCGACAATACATTAGGCTATGGCATCCCCAATATCTATGAAGCCTATCTCAGCACACAGACTTCTACCGACTATATCAGCGGACAATATATCACACAACCCTATACCGTTTATTCATTGCAAGGATATGTATTAGGCAATAGCATAGAGCAACTGCCCGCCGGCATCTATTTGATACATAGCGGAACACAAATCATAAAGATAGTGAAGAGCAAGGAATAAAGACAAAAAAAAGGGCAAGCTATCTACATCGCACCGCTACAACCTCCTACCCTTGCTTCGGTCAAGACCTGGGGGAGTTTAGAGGGAGCTGGTCGTGTAGGACTTACCCTAAAGCGCTGCAAAGATACAACAATATTTTGAATTGGCAAAATTAATTCCACACATACTATGAATAACACCTCCCGACAAAAAGACACATGGTCACCCGCCATTATTGACCTGCATCTTCATATTGACGGCTCTGTTCCCTTGCTGACAGCACAGTATTTAGCTGCATTGCAAGGCATCAGCATTCCCCCTTCCCTGTCAGAGCTCAAACATAGTATGTCGGCTTTGGTTGCATGCAAAGATTTGAACGATTATCTTGACCGCTTCATTTTACCCTGCTCTCTGCTGCATATCAGACAAGCACTTACCATCTGCACTGCAGATTTGCTTACCCTTTTGCATTGTCAAGGGTTGCGTTATGCCGAATTGCGTTTTGCTCCCCAGAAATCATGCCTGAAAGGACTTTCGCAGTATGAAGCTACAGAAGCCGTGTTGCAAGCCATGCAACAGTCTCCGCTGCCCTGCGGTTTGATTGTGAGTATGATGCGCGGCGATGACAATCAGAAAGAGAATCTTGAGACCATTGAAGTGGCGAAAGCGCTGAAGGAACGTGGCGTAGTGGCTGTTGATTTGGCAGGTGCCGAAGCCCTCTATCCTACGAGTCTTTTCCGTGATGAGTTCAAGCGGGTGAGAGCAAGCGGTCTGCCGCTTATTATTCACGCAGGCGAGGCAGCTGGGGCCGACAGCGTCAAAGAAGCCGTCAGGGCGGGAGCCCGCCGCATAGGGCACGGCGTTAGAGCCTTGGAAGACAAAGAAGCCATGAAGATGCTTGTAGAGAATCAGGTTACACTTGAGCTCTGCCCTACCAGCAATCTGAACACTGCCATCTTCAGCCGATACGAAGACTATCCGTTGCGCCCCCTGATGGAAGCGGGTGTACATGTCAGTATCAACACCGACAACATGACCGTGAGCGACACCACCCTACGAAACGAATGGGATTTGCTCATCAATGCCCTTCATCTCACCCGCTGCGAGCAGCAACTGATTGTCAGCAACACCATCGATGCCTGTTTCTGCTCTGAGGAACTTAAGAACCGACTCAAGACAGAGGAATTATCATAAGCAAAAAGATAATAAAACCCGTTGGCGGAATCAATACAGCACATACATAATTTTTCCAATTAGTTTATTTTAAGTACCCTTACCTATTGACGGAATGCGTATGTTATTCATCCGTTATGAGACGAGAGTGAGGAAGATTATCCGTTGTGGAAAAATTGCCAAATTTTTTTGGTGTTTTTTTTGCAGACAGAGAGGAAAAACGGTCATTTTTATGTCCATAACATTCACATAATAAGAATATTATACCACAAAGTATGCACGATGTCCGCACGCTGTCCGCACAATAGGTGCTGTGAGGGTGCACTTTTTTCGAAAAAAACGGAGCGATTTTCGAGTGGAAAAATTGCCAAATTTTACTTGCATTCAGTCAACGGGTATAACAAAGGTATTTTTCTCAAACCTGCATTAATGTCCTCACTTCTTTGAGGCTGCATCTTTTCGGATGGCAGAAGGTTTCTGCACGTCGATGGGTTGCTCCAGATAACGGAATTCTTCCTCAAAATCCCAATTGGCACGAAGGGTGAGTTTGGAGGAGAAATAATAGACAGGCTCGGGCTGACGCTTCGTCAGGAAGTCGCCAGTTGTCCATTTGCCGTCTCCATTAAGGTCGAGAAAGAGTCTCAGGTAATAGCTCAGCGGAGCCAGATACTCGAAGCGAGTGCCTTCGGCTACTGCCGGAAGCGAGCGAAGCACATTGTCTTTCTCATCCAATACCTGAAGGATGATATTCGGTTGGAAGGGCTCAACTTTTATCACGAGGGTGGAATACTCATCCAAAGAACGGAGTTGGAAATTCTGCCGCAACTCGTTATTCACATCTCCATAGATATCCCGGAAGGCAGCCGAGTCAGCCACAAACTCATACTCTCGCTCCGGCTCCCAGGGGAATTGAATCTCGAAGGACATCTTAGCCTCATCAAGCGGAAGCAACTCAAATCGCAGCGGTTTGCGAAGGGAGTCTTGCTTGAGATAGAGATGGATGCTGTCGGCAGAAAAAGACTGTATCGGCGTTTTAGAGGCGAGTCGGAAGGGGTTATAAATCTCGAAAGGCGATTTGCCGTTGGATGACAACTCCACTTTCTTCTCTTTTTTATTTTTTTCCAATTGTGCTTTGGCTCTCTCTGACAAACGCGGAGCGCGATAGATGGCATTGATGGTGTCGGTCTGAGGCTGCAGTTGATAGATAGAGTCTGACTTGAGATAGGTCATTTCGAAACTGAGTGTATCCAGACCGATAGCGGCAGAGTCGGTCAGCCAATAGACGATGGTGTCACGGGTGGTGTTGGGCTGACATAGCGCATATTGCATCCAGTCCTCCCCAAGCGGTCGAATCAGCGGAAGAGAGTCTTGCGGTGCTGCGAAATAGAGGCTGAAGAAGTGTTGTTCTTCGCGAGTGGCACGCTGGAAATACTGCCGTTGTTTGTCTTCTTTGAAGAAGATCATCACCACGTTAGAGGGTTCATAGAAGGTCTTCTCCTGCACTTTGATGGTGTCTATTGTCAGCGAATCGAGCCAGACGGTATCTCTCACTATATCCCGATGGCATGCAGGGGTGATGAGCGAGTCACACATAGCGAGTCCTTCTCCGGGCTGATAGAGATAGTCGCGGGAGTTGTCTTGCAGGCCATAGAGTCGATAGGTGTCGGGACGGATATTGCGAATAGTGAATTTTCCTTCGGCATTGGTTTTGGTAATACGCGTGAAGGGAAGAGTTTCCAAGGCAGAGTCATTGAGATTGAGATGAATACCTGCCACGATGCCACTGATAGGATTGAGATCTTCTGCGTTGAGCATCACTCCGCTTATCTCCAAGGAGTCGATAACATCGCCGGTAGCGAAAGAGAAGGAATAGCCTTCCAGCGCATTTTTCTCGTTGTTGTCGCAGATGGCAGAGCCGAAATCGATGGTATAGGTGGTGGAGTCTTGCAATTCGCCATCGAAATTGACATACAACTTTTTGCCATAGGCTTTCACCTCGGGGGGGCGCTGCTGAGGTGGAGAGATGAGCACATTCTCCGACACTTTGTCCAACTGGATATATTCGTTGAACAGAATCTCAATATGGGGGTCTTTATAGTTCAATGCACCATTCTTGGGTGTCTCTTTTACCACTACGGGAGGCTCCTCGTCCTTCGGGCCTCCTTGAGGACCTACGCCTCGGTTGGCACAACCAGCAATAAAGAGGAAGACAGAACAAACTATAATCAGACAGGGAAAAAATCGCTTCATGATGGCATCGTAAATATTTGGTAGCCCACATCACAATTGAGGCATCGGTGTGTGAGACAATAATTCTGATAGAGTTGAATATACGCCTGGCTGTCGGCGGCATTCTTCACTTTCAATCCCAATAGTTTCCACTGCTCCACTATATGATTCTTCTCCGCCGGCAGTTGCCTGAGAAGTTCCACCGCCTCCTCACTGCTATGGTTGGCATCACGCGAAAGCGCATAGGCATACCTGTAAGGGATGGCGGTATTGATGAGCAAGACATCCGTAGCAGACTTCCCCATCGTTTTGTCTTTCTCTTCGGAGGCGACACCAAATCGGTAGTGGTTTTGCCAATAGGCGGACGGTGTGACACGGAAGAGACTGCGGAGCCGAGCTATATCCGTCTCTTGCAAAATCTGTGCTAAAAGGTGTTCTGTCTGATACAGCAAGGCTGCAAACTGAGCGATACGCAGATGCGGGAAGTTCTGCGGTCTCATGCGAAGCAATTTCCACATTGAGCCCTGCAAGGGCTCGAGAGAGAATTTCTTTTGCAGAAAGAGATATTCGGCGAGCAGTCGGCGTGAATAGTCGTCTTGTGCTGTTGCCTCGCTGAGCAAACCGGATTGCCCAAAGAGTATTGCTTCCAACTGAAACAGGCTGTCTCTATGTTTCATCAGGCAGGATAGTGGTGTCTGCTTGGCGAGCAATTCAAAGGGCAAGCCATTGGTATGAAAACCGAAATTATGGGCAAGTGTGACATAGAATGCCTCCTCCCAATCGTTGTGTGTAAGGGAGAGCAGTTGACGTATGAGACTGATTTTTTTTGTCAGTCTGTCTTGCAACAGACAATTCTTCCATTGCGGGGTTATCAGAGAAGGGGTTTGTGCAATTTTCTCGTTACAGAGCGAGAGACGGTCAATGAGCATCTGCTCCAGCATCCCCTCGTTATGAGGATACTTCAACTCACATTGGGTGATTTTCTCGCCGCGAGAATTGAACACTTCTTTGTCAGCTTTGCGCACTACATGCAAGATAACAGAATCGTAAGCCAAATCAGACTGATGACCATGGCGATACCAGTCAGAGGAATAGACGTGTATTTCTATGTTGCCGCTCCACAGCACGCCGCCGATGCGCAACTTCGCATTAAAGAAGTCAGGGCCCGCATCCGTGTTGTGATCCCCCACATCTATCACCTCCACCTCACGACCATCTGTAGTGACCTGCGGCAGCGAGAGAAAGGCTTTTTGTTGCCATATATAGTGAAGCAGAAGCTCAGGCATAAGTCAAAAGAAGTTGGATGTTGTTTGACGGTTGGTTGATGTTGTAAGCGGGATAAATACTGAATATTTAACTTGCGGAACTCATTTCTTAATTTAGCAGTTCGAATCGGTAGCCTTCACTTAACCAGAACTCTATTGCTTGCGGCAATACTGTCAGCATATTTTTTGCGGCTTTCAGTGAGTCATGGAAGACGACGATGGAGCCGTTGCGGGAGTAGTGTTTGACCACTTGCAGCACCTGCTCGGGTGAACGGGATGCGTCGTAATCGTGGGTGATGAGGTCCCACAAAACGAGAGTGTGCGTGGCTTGCAGTTTGCGTTTTTGCGAGAGACGCATTCTCCCGTATGGAGGTCGCAGCAGATGTGGACGTTCGGTTCCTTGTGGATGCAGCCTGTCGAGCAGAAGGTCGGTTTGAGCGATGTTTTGCAGGTAGTCGGCATCGGAAGTGAGAAAAGCCCGCAGATGGTTGTAGGTGTGGTTGCCGATTTGATGACCTTCTTTCACCACCTGAGCCGCCAGTTCGGGATATTTGCGGATATTATCCCCCACCTGAAAGAAGGTGGCTTTCACGTTGTAGTGACGGAGTATCTGCAAGACCTGTGGGGTTACTTCGGGGACAGGTCCGTCATCGAAGGTGAGACAGATGGTTTTCCGTGGTTGGGGCAGACGCCACACAACGCCTCGGTAGAGGCGTTGCAGAAAGGTTGGAAACTGATAGACTATTTTCATTTATTTCGGGCTCATAGGTGCCTGTGCGTCCACATCCCAAACGAGGGCGGAGGCACCGAGGATGGCGGCATCAGAGTCTTTCAGCGTGGAGAACATCACTTTCACTTTGTCTTTCCAGAAACGCACGACGTTTTCGTTGAGTGAGCGCACGACGGGTTGCATCAGTATATCGCCGGCTTTTGTGAGTCCGCCGAAGAGGATGATGGCTTCGGGAGCGGAGAAAGCCACGAAGTCAGCGAGTTTCTTGCCGAGCAGGTCGCCTGTGTATTCGAATATCTCTTTTGCCATCTCATCTCCTTGCATAGCGGCATCGAAGACGTCTTTGGAGGTCACTTCTGTTGTTTTGAGTCGTCTTAGCAGTGAGGGGCGTGTTGTCTCGGTGAGCAGTTCTTGTGCTGTTCGTGCCACTCCGTTGGCGGAGGCGTAGGCTTCGATGCAGCCGCGTTGCCCGCAGCCGCAGAGTCGTGCTTGTGGACCGCGTTCTATCTTCGTGTGACCGAGTTCGCCCGCGAAGCCGTCGTGACCATAGACCACTTTGCCATCGATGACGATACCTGACCCGACACCCGTTCCAAGGGTTATCATGATGAAGTTTTTCATGCCTTTTGCCACGCCGTAGGTCATCTCTCCCATGGCGGCGGCATTGGCATCGTTGGTGATGCGACAGGGCACGCCCATGCGCTCTGAAATCATGTCTGCAAAGGGCACTATCCCTTTCCAAGGCAGGTTGGCGGCGTTCTCTATGTTACCGGTGTAGTAGTTGGCATTGGGAGCGCCTACACCGACACCGCGGATGAGGTCGATGCCTCCTTGCGCCTCCACCAACTTCATCATCTCGGCACAAAGCGTCTCACAATAGTCGTTGATATCTGTGTATTTCTGAGTAGGAATAGAGGACGAGTTGAGGACGTTGCCTCGGGCATCTACAATACCGAATTTGGTATTGGTTCCTCCCATATCGATGCCCAATACATAAGGTTTTTCCATGGTATATATTGTTTTAGTTATTTGACGATTGTTTGATATTGTTTGACAGTTGTCCTATAATCGCATGCAAAGATACATAAAATATATGAAAATGAAAAAGAATTTTTTCATATTACTCATTGACGGAAATTATACAGCACATACCTAATTTTCCCAATAGGTTTTTAGTTGCTTTACGCTTGTTGACGGGTGCATGGTGTTATCAATCATGAGACGAAAGTGAGGAAAACATCAGATGGGGAAAAATTGCCAAATTTTTTTGGTGATTTTTTTTGCTGAAAAAGGGTAAAA
>ERZ842401.2122-NODE-2122-length-26992-cov-6.868916_pt1 | contig 26992 bp, 22 predicted proteins | sample MGYA00521270_ERZ842401 | MGnify/ENA primary metagenome ERZ842401 (study PRJEB31892, sample SAMEA3878208) | bioreactor metagenome | biome: Moose rumen | place: Sweden | collected 2011-10 | study: EMG produced TPA metagenomics assembly of the PRJEB12797 data set... | reverse complement strand
TGCTGGTGAACTGGCATGCGCTCCAGGCCTCGTCGTAGCCCTGGGCGTTGTCCTGACGATAATAGTTGATTTCCATGGTGTTTTTCTATTGGTTTTAAATTGTTGTTATTACTGGTGCGAGCCAACAAGAGGGGTGCCTCATGCTGGTGGTTGTGGTGCAAAGGTAGTGAATTTTTTGCCTTTTGTCAAGGGGTTGAGGGGAATTTTTCACGAGGGATGTTGAGGAAACACGGGGTTTTGCAGGTGACCCAAATTATTATGGCAAATTTCAATCAACTTGAGATGGCTCAAGCCCTCTTGTCACACGATAAATTGACCGTTAAATCATCCTTGTTCGGACTCAAGAAACAACTCGTTTACACGCCCACCGGCTCGCCTCTGCGCGTCATCCGCTACAACTACAATCCCGAGGCCCTCCCCCACCTGGAACGCATCATCAACAGCGACGGCAAGGGCCTGCCAGCGGCTGTCAAGGCCTGCACAATATACAGAAACTGGAAATCGGCAACATCGAACTCGACGCCTGCGTATCGCAGGACAAGCAATTCGTCGCCCTGCAGGTGTTGCGCTTCATGGACTACATGAACCGGCCCATAGCAGGACCAGCCTTCTTTGAGGGCGAACAAGCCGAGTTAGTGGCATCAATCCTGTAGGGAAGCCCCCTACATCAGCCAATCGACAAGGCGCGCGAGTCAATGACTGGCGCGCCTGTTTGCCTCGTGTTGCCGTACTCGGCGATACAGGGTGATGCCCAGCAGGGGCACGGCGGTGCCCACAATGGTATACAACAGCCAGAAGAAGTCGCTGGTGCTGTGCTCGTGGACAACCATGTGGCACCCGATCTGGCCCCAGTCGAGTCCATACCACCAAATTTTGAGGGCCGACACAATCTTGAACGAAATAATGTGGAACACAAAGATGTAGAGCGTGTTCTCGCCACAATAGACCAGGAAACGCCTCACCACACCCTCGTGGCGATCCAGCCATGTGGCGATGGAATGGACCATCAGGAAGCCAATGGCTCCCGTGACGGGCAATGTGGCAATCGTCTTGAGTTGCACCTTCAGGGCCATGCCCTGTAAGCCCAATGCCGCACCACCCGCGAGCAATCCCAGGTACAGAAGGGTCAACGCCCAGAGCTCAGGGATGCGCTTCTCGTGACGGCGGTAAATCACCCCCATGGCAAAGAACATCACGCCCCAACACTCACGGATGCCACCCTGAACGATGGTGGCAATGTTGAGACGGTTGGCCACCTTGAACCACGCGAAACCCAGGGCAAGCACGGCAATCACCAGCGGCACCGTGTTGTGGTTGAGCCATTTATGGCGATTATACAGCAGCAGGTACAATACCAGGAACACGATGCTCGACACCAGCAGCGCCCTGAAGAACCAGAAGGCCCCGGCCAGGAACTCGTCATAGCCGCCCATCGAGAAAACAATGTGTACAAGCCGTTGCCAGAACTGGTGCCAGTTGTAGGGATGCGTCACACCGCCCTCCCAGTTGCCGAACTGCTCATTGAGCAGGCCTATCTTGAAAAACAGGTTGTGGAACACCAGGAAAAACACGCTCCACTTGACAAAGGGGACATATAATCCCTTGAACCGCTTCTTGCAGAAGGTCCAAGGGTCTGCCAGGTATTTCTTGTCAAAGAAATAACCCGCCGCGATGAAGAACAGCGGCATGTGGAACAGGTAGATGAAGGTCATCAGCAGGGAAGGGCCCTCGGTGTGACCTGCACACATCAGGATGATGGCAAGTCCCTTGCAGATCGACAGGTTGGTGTTATCGCGCTTCATGATACAAGCATTGGTCAATTTCTATCCATCATCTCGGGCAGGGAGACGAACCGATAGCCCTTACCCTGCAGTTCCATGATCAGGTCGGGCAGGCGGTCGTAGAATTTCTCCACACGGCGCTCGTCGGTGCCCAGGTGGATCATGAGCAACTGGCCGTTGAGGGTCTTTTCTCGTTCACAACGCATGATGCGCTCCCACAGCCAGCGGTTGTCGCGGTAAGGGTTGCCGCCGGTAATGCCGGGATAAGTGTAGTCCATGCTGCTGGACGTGCCTGGCGAGAAGTTGATGAGTTGCAGGCCCATCTCGCGTGCCCAGGCGGCTACGGTGGCGTTGTGCCACTCGTAAGGGGGGATCATCCACGGGGCCTGCTGCGGCGTGATGCCATAGCGCGCCAGTGCCTCATAACTCTTAATGATGTCGTCGCGGAACTGCTCGCGAGTCACCAGCAGCGAGTCACGCTTTGCCCAGTCGCAGTAGAGCAGATGCCCATAACTGTGGCTGCCCACGTAGTGTCCACCGGCAACCAGGCGGATGACCACCTCGGGGTAGAGGTCCAGAAAGCGTCCCGTAAAGAAGAAAGCCCCCTTGATGCCATGCCCGTTGAGGGTCGAGATGATGCGCTCGGCACCGTCGGCACGGTCATCGGCCGTGAAGACGAGGCAAATCTGCTTGCGTGTCGTGTCGCCGCGCACGATGGCCCCCTCATCCCAGGTGAACTTGCCGCTCGCGTTTCTGCCCTCCATCTCATAGAACGAGAAGGGGAACGTCAACGACGCAGTGCCGTCCATGGTGGGCTCATTGGTGCTGTAGTCATGGGTGTTATCGTGATAGACCACATCGCCGGGCTGGAACAGGTCGTAGGTGTTACCGTGGATGTTGATCATGTCCTGCGACAGGTTCACCCCCTTGAGGCTGTTGAAGATGGTGGCATACACCGGTCCATCGACCAGACCACCGGTGGGCATCCCCACCCCCTCCATCACATAGTTACTGTGGGTCGCGCGAGGGTAGGTGCCACCACGGGGCAGTTCCACGATCATGCTCGTGCCCCATGGGTTGCATCCCAGCAGCCAGTCTCTGAGTGCCGCCTCCATCTCCTCGAACTGGCGGTCGCCGGTCATCTGGCGGTACAGGATGCACTGCGTGAGCAGCGCGGTGGTCAGGTTGTTGCTGCACCAGATGCCGGGCACACCCCACAGGAAGGGGTTGCCCGTGCGGCGGGCACGCTCGAGCACGCGCTCGAGGCCCTCGCGGATGTTGCCGATGAACTCGTTGCGCGTCGGCTCATCGACGATACTCGTCTGGGCGATGCGCACGTGGCCCATGTTCATGAACGGATACCACTGGTAGTGGCGGGCGGTGTCGGCACCCATCCAGGGCGTGACCCGCTCGTTGCGGCCATAGCGCACGGCCTGGCCCAGGTACTCGGTGTTGCCAGTCATGCCCAGGAGTTCTATGGCCCCAAGTTCCATGTCATCGACCCAGTTGCCCTCCTCGTAGATGTAGGGAGATACCACGCTCACCGTCTGGGCGTTGCCTGGCTTGTCGAGGCCCACCTGATAGGCGTCGGCGGCCTTGGCACCGATCCGGGCGGCAAACTCGGGGGAGTAGGGTGCCAGCACCCGTGAACCCAGGGCGAAGTCGCTGGCAAACTTGCCTGCCGTGCTGGCCGCACCCGTTGTGGCGTTCATGAACTTGCCGCGCTGTTGTGGCTTGCCGTCGATATAATAGACGGGCCGGCCGTTGTTGGGTCCCCAGCCATAGTCGGCTGGATCGTCCTTGGGCAGTTTCATGCCAATGTGGTCCCGGTCGTCGGCAATCTGGTTATAGAGTTCGCCCGGAGCCGGATTCATCTTGTCGAGCCACGTGAGGCCCCAGTAGATCTCGTCGATGATGTCGGGGATGCCGTTGGCTCCCTTGAGGCCGTTGGCCTGATAGTGGTCACCGAAGGCCTCCGGGCACTGCTGCCAGGCAGTCATCATCTGGTAGATGGCATTGGCGCTCGTGGTGGTGTACTGCAGCAGGTCGGCGGCATCGTGCCAGCCGCCGCGCACGTCGATGCGCTGCCCCTCCTTATCGGGGTGATAGCGCACATAGGCATCCATGACGTGGCAACTGTCGCGCTGGAACGGATTATAGCCGCACCGCTGCTGGCGCATGTAGTTGAGCACAAAGTCGGCTGTGCCATCCCACACGCGGCAATTGATGGGGAACACCGGTGACTCGGCACCTCCCGCCACGATGCGGTAGGCTCCCTCGAGCTTGAAGTCGCTGAAGTCCAGGCGGCATGTCGAGCGCATCTGCCCCCACGGCCCCATGTCGCGCGTCGACGTTGAGCGGTACACCGTCTCGCCCGTGAAGGCATCCACCAGTTCAAACTCGGCGACCGTTATCTCTTCCTGGCTCATGAATACGGCCACCTTGGTCGCCTGAGGCAGGTAGCCCAACTGGTTGATGCGCACCCAGCCCGCGGCATGCGCCACCGTGATGCTCATCACGGCCATCATCAATATCAATTGCAGTCGTTTTTTCATCTTCTTTACTTTTTGAATTCAAGTTTCCGTAGCAATGAACACTTCAGAACGTCCTTACGGCCTTTTATAGCCATAATTCGGCACAAAAGTACGAAAAAAAAGCCAAATCTTTTCACTACGGAATAAACTTACCCGAAAATGACAATTTGATGACGATTTGAAGAAATTTTTCCCTAATTTCATCTAATTGCTTGCACGGGAATATTTTTCTAACTAACTTTGCGCCATCAGTTTTAAAAGTTAATGCTCATTCATCCAGGTTGGGCTTTCCTGATGGCTGAGCAATTTTTTAATAAATTGAGAGAGTGTGGGATGCACTCAATGTTTTGTAGAAACATTCATGTTTTAACCTTTAAACATTTATATGAGACATTTTACTCTTTTTGTTGCTTTGTTTGCCGCGATGATAGCCAATGCGCAATACTCTGGGCCTGGCTTCTATCGCGTTCACAATGTTGGTTCCGACTGTCACATCACTATCAAGGGTACTCACTTCGAGAAAACAACGACGGCCGATGCCTTCTGGCCCTGCGCTTTGATGCAGAGTGATAAAGAAGCGGTGATCACCGATCCCGGTTCCATCATCTACATTCCCGACACGGTTCAGGTGGGACTCTACTCCCAGGGGGTGGATACCTACACACTCACTGGACTTCCTATCGACGTCTGGACAGCACCCACAGTGCTGGATGAAAGCATGCCCGCCTACGTCGCCCACACCGTCTATAACGGCTTCAACTGCTACTTCCGCGACATGGGTAACGGCATGACTGCCGGCAGCCTCTCCTCCTCCAAAAGACCCGAAGGCCAATGGTGGATTGAGCCCGTGAATATGGAATCGATCGAGACCTCGTTCTTTGCAGTGAAGCCCGTCAGCGAGAAGTTCATCGATGCCGACGGGTGGTACTGGGCTACACTGTGCTGCGACTTCCCAGTATACATTCCTGAGGGTAGCGGCGTTGAGGGAGCCTACTCCATTACCCAGATCACATTGGGTTCCGACAGCAACTACTATGCCGAGCCTGTCAAGGTCTATGGCCAAGGCGAGATTGTTCCTGCTGCAACTCCCGTGCTGTTCAAGTGCGCTTCGCCCAATGCCGCCGACAACAAGGTTGTACCCGTCGGTGACATCGCCAACCACAAGGAGATGCCCATCAGCCACGACTTGCTTATGGGCAACTACTTCAGCATCTTTCTCAACCACGCCGACCTCAATGATTACTCAATCATGAAAGAGTATATTCCTGAGCAGGCAACGCTGGCAACAGCACAATATCTGGCGCTGACCGTCGACGATGAGGGAAAATTGTCATTCCGACCCAAACCGGATAGCGCTTACATGGATGCCAACACGGCTTGGCTCTATGCCGGCCATACCAAAGCCGCAGTCCTAACAGAGGTTCTACTGGGCACTCCGCCCACCATCGAGCCTGAGCCTGATCCCTCTGATCCGGAGCTCATCGGCGATATCAACAATGATGGAGCTGTTGACGTCAACGACATCACAACGATAATTGATGTGCTCTTAATAATGACTGATGACACGGAATGGTCTGGCTTTATGGACATTAACAATGATGGGGCAGTCGATGTAAATGATGTCACCTATCTCATTAACCTGATTATCAACCAAGAATAAGTCTTTGAGGGTGTGACATAGTGATTGATGTGCTCCCCTCTCATTTGAGAGTTTAAAAGAGAGAACAACACCAGTTTCATCGTCTCGTGCGGTGGGACTGGTATTATTATTTTCAGGGCAACCGCACCAATTTTTGTTGAGGTCTGGGATATGGAGAGCGTCAGCAGCAAACGCACATAGGGCGGCCATTTGAGTAACCCTCAGTAAATCAGGTTATCAAGCGCAGCGCGGGAGTATAATTCACTGAGGGTGGTGCTGTCTCATCCCATTGTCGCCCGATGGGCGACCCCATTTCGTCGCATGTTGGGAGTCGCCTCCAGCGACACCAGTGGGGATTTGTCGAGGCCCTGGGTGATGCACCCCACTTTGCTATCGCTCAGTCGGTTGCATTACCCAGGGTTACTCAGAGGCCACCCTTTGGGTGGTTTTCATCGATTTTGATGCGGTTGCCCTGGATTCTTTTCCCCTCCTGCCACGTGATTGGCCGATTTTTGCTACCTTTGTGACTTGAAACACTTGACCACACAATGAGATGATACACCACAATTACTTCTTCACACTCGAGATTGACGTTCGCGACTACGAGCTCGACAGCGAGGGCATCGTCAACAACGCCATCTATCTTCACTATCTCGAGCACACGCGTCACGCATTTGTCAAGCAGGAGGGAATACCCTTCGGCAACCTGACCAGCGAGGGTCTCGTGCCTGTGGTCAGGCGCATGGAAATCGACTACCGCACACCGTTGGGCAGTGGCGACGTGATGCTCAGCAGCTTGTGGATTGAGCGGCAAGGGCCTCGTTTCATCTTCCATCAGGACATTTTCAAGAAGGGCTCGGGTGAGCCTGTAGTCAACGCCATCGTCACCATCGTGTGCATGGAGAACGGACGCATCAACCGGGGCGACGATTTGGCAAAACGCCTCGCTAAATACTTCGACAAGCAATGACAGCCTCTCTTTCACCAATGGTTTACAGGATGGCGTTTGCCAATCTGCAGGGCATGGGCATTGACCTGGCCCGCAAGTTGCTCGACGTGGTGGGCAGCGAGGAGAGGTTCTTCAACATGACCGAGAAGGAACTGAGGGCCCTCACCGGCGGACGCAGCAAGATCTACCGCGACGACTACCGCCGCGAGTGCCTGCAACGCGCCGTGGCCGAGGAGAAGTTCATCGGTGAGCATGGCATCGCCGCTACCTATTTCACCGATCACGCCTACCCACACCGCCTGCTTGAGGCTCCCGACGCGCCCGCATTATTCTATTCACTGGGCAACTGTGACCTGGACAGCCCCCATGTCATCAGCATCGTGGGCACCAGGCACGCCACACAGTATGGCATCCGATTCTGTGACACGCTCGTCGCCGACCTCGCACAATGCCTGCCTGGACTGGTGGTCGTCAGCGGACTCGCCTACGGCATCGACATCGCCGCACACCGCGCGGCACTCAAACATGGCGTGCCCACAGTGGCCGTGCTGCCGCGTGGACTCAACCGTATCTACCCGGCCATGCACCGCAACGATGCCATCACCATCGCTCGCAGCGGCGGCATGCTGTTGACCGACTACACCAGCCAGGATGCGGTGCAGAAGAGCAATTTCCTGGCACGCAACCGCATCGTGGCGGCATTGAGCGACTGCACCGTCATCGTCGAGTCGGCAGGAGCTGGCGGTGCACTGGTCACCGCATCGCTCGCAATGAGCTACAACCGCGATGTCATGGCTGTGCCAGGGCGATGCGGCGACGACTATTCGGCTGGCTGCAACAAACTCATCGCCACCAACAAGGCTGCACTCATCACCGGCGCCGACGACCTCATGGCAGCCATGCGATGGGAGTCGCGCAGGGGGCAAGAACCGCTACAGCTCGACCTCTTCCCTGACCTCACTCAGGAGGAGCAGGCCGTGGTCGACGTGATACGCGACCGTGGCGAGATTCACCTCAATGCGCTTGCCGACGCTCTGCAGCAACCCGTCTACCGACTGATGAGCACGCTTGTCGAACTCGACTGCAAGAACATCATCACCACCTTGCCCGGCTGCCGCTACACGATGTCCTAACGATGGCCCTAAAATCAATTTTCACGCTTTTTAACACTAATTCCGTGTGTAACTCAGCAGGAAATCCGTACCTTTGTTTTTTACTTTCTTTCGATAAAGACAAGACTTAATACTGCACAACAATTATGAATACCGACAGAATACCAGACTCTGAATTCATCATCAATGATGATGGTTCGGCATTCCACATCCACGTCAAGCCCGAGCAACTCACCGACAACATCATCGTGTGTGGCGACCCGGCTCGCGTGACCATGATTGCATCCTACTTCGACACGCGCGATTGGGAGACATCCAGCCGTGAGTTCCACGCCATCGGCGGCACACACAACGGCAAGCCCATCATGGCACTCTCGCACGGCATCGGCCCTGATAACATCGATATTGTCATGACCGAGATCGACGGACTCGCTAACATCGACTTTGCAACGCGCACCCCCCGTGCCGAGCACCGCACACTCAACATCGTGCGCATCGGCACATCGGGCGGACTGCAGCCCTATGTGCCCGTCGGCACTCCGGTCATCGCTGCCAAGGCCATCGGCTTCGATGGTGTAATCAACTACTATGCCGACCGCAACAAGGTTTCAGACCTCGACTTCGAGAAGAAGTTCTGCGACTTTGTCAACTGGAACGCGCTGTTTGCCAGACCCTACGTCGTTGATGCCGACCCCTGGCTGGTCGAAAAAATCGGACGTGACGACATGGTGCGTGGCTACACCATCTCGGCTGTGGGTTTCTATGGTCCTCAGGGACGCAGGGTGAGGCTCGACCTCGCCGAACCCGAGCTCAACAGCCGCATCGAGAAGTTTGAGTATAACGGGGGACACATCACCAACTACGAGATGGAGAGCGCGGCTCTGCAGGGCATGGCACGCATGCTCGGACACCGTGCCATGACCGTCTGCTCGATTATCGCCAACCGCGTCGCCACCGACGTCAACCCCAACTACAAGACCGCCGTCGATGACCTCATCAAGACCGTCATCGAGCGATTGACCGAATAACCGCCCCGTCGTCATCGACATTATTTTCAGCTTATTATAATAATTTGTTATTGAGTCCTGCCGCTATTGATTAGCAGCTGGACTTTTTTTGCTAAGTCAAAAAAATAAAAAATCTTAATTTGTCACATTCACATAATATTCTGCCATAACACTGCGTTATGATTATGTAACAATTATAAAAACGACTGCCTATGCACAGAACGACTACTTCTAACAACAACGAGAATGACGTTATGACAACAGTGAAAGGCCCCAAGAAGGCAACCATCGAGTTCATCAAGCAGTTTGCCAGAGCCTACCAGTACAACGTCGAGTTACCGCAAGGACTGGAGTCGATGATCCTGAATTAAATCAGCACGAGACATCACCTCTCCCCAAGGAAACAGGAAGCCTTCCCACGACAACAACAGGGAAGGCTTCTGCCATCAACGGGCAGAACATTTTTTGTCCCAACATCGCCATCTTGTTCTTGTCCATGTCAGGATATAATTGTAAATTTGCAGCCAATAAAGAGATTGTCATGAAGAATTTCATTCTGCGCATCCTCTCGGGCGCCATCTACATAGCTCTTATTGTGGCAGCCATCCTGCTGCTCGACAATTCACCGGTGATGTACCTGCTGGTGTTCCCGCTGCTCATTGTGCTGGGCATCGGGGAGATGATCACCATGGCCAAGGACGATGTCACACAATCATGGCTCGTCAACATCATTGACATGCTCGGAGGGGCCGGGGTGTTTGTCGCATTTTTCATGCACTACGAGGGTACAACCGCCCAGTCGCGCGCCCTGTGGCTGCTGCCGCTGGCGGCCTACCTGATTCTCAGAACCATCGTCCAACTCTATCGGCCACGGCAAAATGCGGTGCACAGCCTTGAGCGGTCGTTCTTCTCGATGGGCTATATCGCGCTACCCGTTGCCCTGCTCAACTGCATCATGAGCATCAGCGCCCCGCGATTGCTGCTGGGCATGTTCATGTTCATCTGGCTCTATGACACGGGAGCCTACTGCATCGGCATGCTGCTGGGCCGCCACCGCCTGTTTGAGCGCATCTCGCCCAAGAAGACGTGGGAGGGTGTCATCGGCGGCATCGCGGCTTGCGTTGCCGGGGCCTATGCCACCCACTACTGGTTTGACGAGTTCTTCCAGGTCCCCGAGTTGACCATCTGGGTCGGCCTGAGCATCGTCGTTGCCGTGTTTGCGACCTTCGGTGACCTGGTCGAGTCCCTCATCAAGCGCACCGTGGGTGTCAAGGACTCGGGCAATATTCTTCCCGGACACGGCGGCATTCTGGACCGCATCGACAGCCTCCTGCTCGTCGCTCCAGCCGTGCTCATCTACCTCTTGCTCATCGTTCCCAACATCCATTGATACTGCGCCATGCGTCTCCTCGTCCACTTGATGTTGCTGATGTGGCTATTGCCCGTGGCTTGGTCATGCGGCGGTAACGACCAGGCAGCAGTCGAGCAACACCGACTGCCCGACACGCTCAACGTGGGCACACTATACAGTCCCACAGGATTCTTCATCCTCAAGGGTGACACCATGGGATATGACTATGACCGCATCTGCGACTTTGCGCGCTCACGAGGCATCGCGCTGCGATTCAAGGTGGCTCGCAGCATGACCGACCTCATCAACATGCTCAAGCACAAGGCGGTCGACGTGCTTGCATGCGAGATCCCTGTCACCGCCGAGTACAAGTCTCGCGTGCTGCATTGCGGCGCCGTCAACGAGACCTACCAGGTGCTGGTGCAGCACAGCGGGCCGGGCATGATCTATGACGTGACACAACTCATCGGACGCGACATCTATGTCGAGAAAGGTTCCAAATATGAGTCGCGGCTGCGCAACCTCGACAACGAGGTGGGCGGCGGCATCAACATCCACACCGTCGAGGGCGAGCAGGCTCTGCCCACCGAGCTCATCCAGAAGGTCTCAGGGCGCCAGATCGACTACACCATCGTCGACAGCGACATCGCTCAGATGAACCTTACCTACTATGACAGCATCAACATCGGGCTCAAGGTTGGCTTCGCCCAGCGATCGTCATGGGCGGTGGCAAGGCAAGACCAGTGGCTCGCCGACACCATCAACGAGTGGGCCGCAAGCGCCAACGCTCAGGAATACTCCAAGCAGGCCCTCAAGCACTACTTCGAGATGAACCGAGGGCCCAAGCCCGACTCCGTCAAGGTCGACACGCCAGCCGTCACTCCGCCTGGAGGCATCTCACCCTATGACCAGGTCTTCAAGCAATATGCACAGCAAATCGGATGGGACTGGAGGCTGCTTGCCGCCATCGCCTTCTCTGAGTCGGGATTCGACCCCAATGCCACATCATGGATGGGAGCGAGAGGCCTCATGCAGGTCATGCCCAAGACGGCGCGATCCTTCGGTGCCGACGAGAAGGATCTTGCCAACCCCGAGGTGAGTGTGCGCGTCGCCTCTCAAATCCTCAAGGAACTGGAAGGCATCATGCGCAACAAGGCCAACGCCGGCGACCGCATCAAGTTTGTACTCGCGGCCTACAACGCCGGCTCGGGACACGTCACCGATGCCATCGCACTGGCCCGCAAGCACGAACTGAACCCCCGCGTGTGGGACGAGAACGTCGAGCAGGCACTGTTGTGGAAGATGGACCCCGAGTACTACAACGACTCGGTATGCTCCAACGGCTACTGCCGAGGCACCGAGCCGGTAGACTATGTCATCAAGGTCCTCAACTGCTATGACAACTACAAGAAGAACTACAAGAAGTGAACAACCATACTCAATTAATACATCATTAAACAATAGGAGATTAACGATTATGCGAAAGAAACATCTGATTATCGCCACCGTTGTGGCACTCTCGGCATCCATGATGATGCAGTCTTGCATCGGCAGCTTCGCATTGTTCAACAAGGTGAAGAACTGGAACGACCACGTGGGCGACAAGTTCGTCAACGAGATCGTCTTTGTCGCAATGTGGATTCTGCCGGTTTATGAGTTGAGCTTCGCGGCCGACTTCCTCATCCTCAACACCATCGAGTTCTGGTCCGGAAGCAATCCTGCCTTGGCACAGACCCAGGTCATCGACGGCAAGGACGCTCAGTACCTCGTCGCAAGCAACGACAAGGGCTACACCATCACCAACATGAAGACCAAGCAGGTCACCCGCTTCATCTTTGACGCTCAGGACAACTCCTGGTCACTCGAGAACAACGGGCAGGAGGTGAAACTGTTCACCTTTGTCGACGACACTCACGTCAACGTCATCACCCGTGACGGCAGCTACACCACGGTCGAACTCTCACAGCCCGGTGTGCTCGCCTACCAGCAGCTCGTCGGCGTCGGCGGCACAGCATTCGTCCTCAAGTAATCCTTACAATAGGCACAAAACAACCAGCCCGCACGGCTCCATCAGGGAGCATCGTGCGGGCTGGGCCTTTTATCTTGCGGGCGGCAGAATTTTTACTTCAGCCAGTCCTGTACCTTGTCGTTGGGGACCATGCGCTCCTCAAAAACGTAAGCGCCAGTCTTCTCGGAGCGGACCATCTTGATCACCTTGCTCCATGAGCGTCCTTCACCAGTCTGAAGGGTTGCAACTACTTTCTTTGCCATAACTTAATATATAGTCGTTAAATGGTGAGTGTTTATTACTTGATCTCCTTGTGAACGGTCATGCGTTTCAGATAAGGGTTGTATTTCTTGAGCTCCAAACGCTCGGTGGTGTTCTTGCGGTTCTTGGTCGTGATGTAACGGCTGATGCCAGGAACGCCAGTACCCTTCTGCTCGGTGCACTCCAAAATCACTTGCACGCGGTCGCCTTTTGCTTTCTTTGCCATAATACAGTTACTCCTTTCTTACTTGTTGATAACTTGGATTTCTGTCAGATAGCCTTCCTCGGCTGCCTTCTTCAGAGCAGCATCCAGACCCATCTTGTTAATGTTACGCAGACCCGAGGCCGATACGGTCAGGCGCACCCACTGACCCTGCTCGGGCCAATAGAACTTGCGGTTGAAGACGTTAACGTTGAATTTGCGTTTCGTCCTGCGCTTCGAGTGCGACACGTTGTTACCCGTGATCGCCTTCTTTCCGGTGATTTGACAAACCTTTGACATAGTTTCTCTTGTTTTTTTGTTATTGTTCTTGTTTTATTTTCTCTCTTCACTTCATCCGCCACACATGCCCGCCTGTACACAGAAAAACACAGGCGCAGCACAATATTCCGGGTGTGGACATCCAACATGGAGAGGGCATTCATCCCCACCGGTGTGAGAAGCTCACCGGCTCAACAGGGTTGAACAATTGTCAGGTGTCTCGCTCGTTTTATATCGTCCTACGCTTGACTGCCAGGCACTTAGCATCATAGCCTTGACATCGAAGTTTCAACGATCAAGTGTCACACTCTTGACTTGACTAACGCATGAGCATCAACGCCAGCAAGACATGTGCCGCGAAATCGGCTGCAAAGATAGATACAATTTTTCAACTACACAACACATTCCACCCACTTTTTTCTTAACATTACTCAAAAAAGAGCTTTTACTGACCGGGGTATAATCCATTGAGGTAACCAAAGTGCAGATTCTCGCACACAGCCATGCACAAACATTTGTCACACTGATTATCAAAAGAATACAACAACGTGAATCCATGATAACCAGTGTGATAAATCAAGTGCGCAATGGCAAATGGGCACGTCAATTAGCGTTGAGCAACTCGTTGATGAGCAGCGTCACATCCACCACATCAACAGTCTCGCTGCCATCAACGTCGGCACAGTTGCAATCGCCATCATTCTCACCCAGGATGGTCCCGATGACAGTCGTCACGTCGCTCACGTCGAGGGCATTATCCTGATTCATGTCACCGGCAAGTCGCGCATAGCCCATCAGCGTCACTTCCTTGGTCGTGCGACCCACACAATTCAGCCTCAACTTGGCAGTGTGCTGGCCAATACCGCGGGGGAAATAAAGGATGCGAATGCGGCACTGTGTCGTGCCCAGGTCCTCGCCGAGGACAAACACACTGAAGCACGGGTCACCCGTGATTTCAAAGCTGATGTTGTCGTTGGTCACCCCGCCAGGCGCAACAGCAGTGGCAAACGACCCGCCGCCAGCCGATGCAATCTGCACATCGGGCGGAATGGGATCAATCAGGTCCAGGCCCCATGCAACAAACTCCTCGCTCGACGCTGCGGCCATATAGCCAGTGGGACGGATAAAGGTGAAGTACTCGAGCGTGTCGCCGTCCTGAATCGTGGGTTGGGGGTCGATGGCTTTTGCATCCATTGCAGCCAACATCATCATTGCGAAAATAATAATTTGATACTTCTTCATGATCATTTAAAAATAAATACAGTTAAACAACATTTCTTGAGATGGATATTCATCGGCACGCCGTCAAGGTGTGTTCAGGATCATGTCGATGAGCCTTGTAATGTCACTCACATCGATGAGGCCGTCGCCATCCACGTCGGCATAGGCCGGTATCTCGCCGCCGGCAAGAATCAGTGAGATGATTCCGGTCACGTCGGTCACGTCGAGTTCGCCGTCGGCGTTCACATCGCCGGGACCTGCGCCATCGATGCCGACAATCGTCTTGAAACGCTTCCAGTAATAGTCTGTTTTGTAGGCCTGTAACGAGGCCGTGGGCACTGACAAGACAGCGCTGTTACACTCGGGGTAGAACGTGTAATAACTCGATGAGGGCGGCACAGTGGCCAGGCAAGTGACACTCTTGAGGCTGTCACAGTACTCAAAGGCGTCATAACCCACCTGTTTGATTCCTGTGCCCAAAGTGAGACGCTGCAGGTTGCGGCAATACTCAAAGGCATAATCATCGATCACCTCTACCGAGTGGGGAATCGACAGCTCGGTCAAGCCTGCGCATTGATAGAATGAATAGGAGCCTATCGTCTTAATCGTTGTGCCCAGGTAAAGTTGTGACAGATTGCTGCAGGCATAGAATGCCCTTTCGCCAATGCTCTCAAGGGAATTGCCCAGATTGATGTTCTGCAGTTGGCTGCAGTTGGCAAACGCATTTGGTCCGACAACCTTCAATGCACTGCCAAAGCTCACGCCAGTCAAACTGGAACAGCCTGCAAATGTATAAACATTGACCTCGGTCACCTGGTCTCCCACCTCGACACTGGTCAGTGCTGAACAGTTCATGAACGCAAACATGCCAATGGCCTTCACCGAATTGCCCAAACCCACCTGCTCGAGACTGTTGCAATAGGAGAACGCATAGTGACCGATGCTGTCAATCTGCTCACGAGTGCTCACGCTCTTCAACCCCTCGCAACGCACGAAGGTGTAGTTCTTGATCGCTGTGATTCCCGCCGGAATCTCAATGTCGGTCAACTCGACGTCGTTCTGATACAGGTGACGCGCTCTATTGAGCGGGTTGCCGCTCATGTTCTTGAAGTCAATCCGGCACCAGGCAGCCAGGTCGGGTGTGTTGACACGCTTCAGGTTATAACATTCAGCAAATGCGTCTGTGCCAATCGTTGCCACCGACGCTGGAATCGTGATTTCTTGCAATGACTGGCAATAGTAGAATGCCGAGTCACCGATGGCAGTCACGGTGTTGGGGATGACGGTGTTCTTGAAGCCATGCACCAGGGTGTTGCTGCCAGTCTCGATGATCGCGCTGCAGCCATCGCGTGAATCATAGACGGGATTATCGACATCCACATCAACCGTCTCAAGTCCTGTTCTGATTAATGAATTCAGCGCAATAGAGGTAACCGAGGCGGGAATAGTCATGGATTTCAATGCGCTGCACCCTTGGAAAGTTTCGGGCTGTATCGCTGTCAGAGAGGTGGACAAAACCACGCTCGACAAACTTGTGCATTGCGAGAATGCTCCCACACCGATGGTGGTCACCGAGTTGGGGATGACGATCTCGGTCAGGTTGGTACAGCAGGCAAAGGCATACTTGCCAATGGAGGTGATCGTGTTGGGAATTTCAATGCTCGTCAACTGATCGTTCTCATAGAACGCATAGTCCGCAATCGACGTGATCGTCGACGGGAGGGTCGTATTCTTGCACGTGAGCAGAATAGCGTTATCGGCGGTGCGGATAATGGCATTGCAGTTCTCGCGGGAGTCATACACGGGATTGGCGGCAGCCACCACAATCGATTCAAGTCTCGCGCAGTTGCGGAAGGCTCCATCGCCAAACTCGGTCACCGTCGACGGCAACACCAGGCTTGTCAACCGTGTGCAACTGGAAAAGGCTTTTTCGCCTATCGTCTGCAGGCCTTCGGGTAACGTCACACTGGTCAGACCGTAGCATTCGGCAAACGCCCTGGCACCGATGGTGGTCACCGACTCAGGAATGGTCACTTCACTCAACGACCGGCAATAATTGAAGGCGTTGATGCCGATGACTTTCAATGACTGGGGCAGACTGATCCAGTAGAGTTGACTGGCATCGCAACAGAAGTTATCAGGCAACTCTTCCACAGCATTGCCAAAGCTCAAGCTCCGCACCCTACCAAAACTCAAGCCTCCCATCGATTGAGCGCACCGGGCATCCCAACTGATGGAGGTCGGATAAGTCCAATAGGTGCTGCTATAATAATCTTCATCGATAAGCGCCGACCCGAAGGCGTTAACCCCGATGGATCTCACATTTTCACCAATGTGCAGCGACGTCACCGACTCGCAACCAGCAAACGCATGCGCTCCTATCTCGATGACGCCGTCACTGACAGAGATGTTTACCACGTTGGGACAATAGTTGAACGCATAACTGTCAATGTATTTCACCGAACGGGGAATCTCAATCGACGACACACTCGACCAGCGCGCAAAATTACCGGGAATCACCTCCACATCATCTCCTATCAGCACCTCGGTTATATTCTTGTTATAGGTGATACTGCTTTCGTCATATTTATCGTGATAATCCGTGAACATCTCACCTGTTGTCCAGCACTCGCGGGCATTCCATGTCACCGAGGTCAACGAGCGGCAACCATAGAATGCCATCGCTGCGATGTGGCTCACATTCTCCGGAATGGTGATGCTGGTCAAGCCACGGCAATTAAAGAAAGCATAATCGGCTATAGCGGTTACCGACGCGGGAATAGCGATTGAGGTGATCTGGGAATTGGCGGCCAGATTGGCGGGAATTACCTTCACCTGATTGCCAAGGGTCACCTGCACAAGATTGGTTATATAATTGTCATCATTCAGATACATATCATAGCGATTATCGCACGGGAAACCCGAGGTCCAGCACTCACGGGCATTCCACGTCAGCGCAGTGATGCCACTACACTTGCCGAAGGCTTCCTCTCCTATCGTGGTGACATTCAACGGGATAGTCACGCTGCTCAACCCAGTGCAATAGCAGAACGCACTGCTGCCTATCGTGGTGAGCGACTCGGGCAGCACAATACCGGACAGATTCGGGCAGTTGTAGAACCCCTCTGTGTTGATGTAGGTGAGGCTCGACGGCAACGAGACCTGGGTGAGGTTGGTACAATTCCTGAACGCCGATGCACCCAGGCCCTTCACCTGATAGGTGCTTCCGCTATAGGTGACACTGGCAGGAATCGTTAGCGACCCGCTGTATTGGCCATAACTGCCCTTATAGGTCACCTCGACGGTGTTTGCACCCGTTATCAGGTAGCAGATGCCGTCCACCTCAAAGTCATAGTTGTTGTTCAACCTCTCCTCGCCCTGGATGTCTTCAAACAGTTTCCACCAGTTGGCGTTGCTGTACCCGTCAACCGATGACTGCGGCACAAAGAGCGTCGCCATGGCGTAAACCTCGCTCGCAAAGCCCTCCTGATTTGACATATAGGGCGGAGTCAGCGCGCGGCTCGTCACCGATGCCAGCTGATTGCAGCCATCAAAAGCCCCTGTGCCAACATTGGTCACTGTCCGAGGCAACTGCAAGCTAGTCAAGGCCGTGTTGCGGAAGGCAGAGTTCCCCACCTGCGTCACCGAGTTGGGGATGTAAATATCGCGCAGACTGCTGCAGCCGTCAAAGGCGCGCTCGCCTATGGTGGTGACCGAGCTGGGTAGATCCACACTCGTCAACGACGTGCAGCCGGTGAACGTGCCGTTGAGCGTCCTGACGCCCGTCGGGATGGCCACACTGCCCAAGCCGGTGCAACCAAAGAAGGTGCCCTCCAACGAGCTCACCATGCACCGCAACTGCACTTGAGTCAGGCCCGTGCAGTCATAGAACACGTTCCAGCCCAGGCTCGTCACCGAGCTCGGGACAACGATACTTGTCAAGCCCGCACAACCCTGGAAAGCCGACATGCCGATGCTGGTCACCGTTGGCGGGATAGTAACATCAGCCAGGACGGTACAGCCGTTGAAGGCATTCTTGCCAATGCTGGTCAGCTTCTTGGGGAAAATGACTTGCCTCAGACCCGTGCAACCGGCAAACAGGTCCTCGGCAAGGCTGGTCACATTCACGGGCAGCTTCACACTGGTCAGACCCGTGCAACCGGCAAAGGCTCCACTGCCGATGCTCATCACCACATTGCTAATCGTGATGCCAGTCAAGCCCTGACAGTTCTTGAACGCCTCGCTGCCGATCCCCACAACACTGAACTCCATCTCGGTATCTTCGCCATAAAAGCTCACGACCGCACGCACAACCGGCGGCACGTTGATTTCGCCACTATAACCCTCGGGAGATGCAATCACACACGCCTCATAGCGCGGCCACGTGCTCGTGACCTCGTATCGGACTCCCTGATACCAGAATTGCTGACCTGCAGCCCCGATGGCCACACCCAGCAACAGTAACATTGTGATAAGAATCTTTTTCATTTGCAATTAGGTTTTATGATCAGTTGGATTATTGAACTCAAATTTTTAGCTTTCTCAATTTCTGCAAATTTAGCTCTTCTAAGGCTATATTCTTTACACATCTTTAACAAAAAATACAAGAAAATGGCTTCTGGACCCAAATGTGTCAAAAAAATAGACACTTTAGCGACTCCCTTGCGGCGATGATGCCTGTCTGGTGTGACTGTTCATGGCTATGGGGCAAGTGGAATTTACTCTTTTTTTGCAATTTACAGAAAGAAATAATTTTTTTTTGAAAATTTTTGGGTTTTGTTTTGTAAATTACAAAAAAGTGTTTACCTTTGTGGTCTCAAGCAAATTCATGTGCTATGGAATGTATATTTGTTTATCGCAAGCTGGGAAGCCGCGTATGACTTTAAGTGCTTAGTAATGGTTTGTTTTACAGAACGATAACCCGAGCCTCGTGGCTCGGGTTTTTCGTCTCTACTGATACTGACGCAGTACTTTACTGACACAGTGATGGCGCGGAACACATGTCCACGCCATCGCTGTTATAGTAATGGGATGTTGATTTCTTAAAATCCAGGTGCTGTCTTCGATGGAATAGGATTAGCGCAGCGATACCTCGATGTCATCCTTACCCTCGGCAAAGTTCAGCTTACCTTCCTTGGCCAGCCAACCCAGGGCACAGTGCATTTCGTTCACTTTCAGCTTTGAAGCCTTGCGCAGGTCCTTCAAGCTCAGGGCCTTTTGCGCATCGTTCAGGGCGTTCCACACGAGACCAGCCCAAGTTCCAATGTTTTCAGTGTTCATAGAATTTTAATAACCTTTAATAAAACAATCATTATTACTAAATCGATGCAAAGGTAAACGATTTTTGGTTACCATTCCAAAAAAACGTGCAAAAAGTCATGCAAATAGCCAAAAACAGTCATGCAATCCGTTGCATAGATTGCATTTTGCCACCACAATCTCACAAGGTGCCGCCCAACAGGCGGTAGAGTGCCAGCACATGGGCAAAGTCGTCCCGCTGGCCGTCGGTGAGCATCTTCACATGATTGATGCCGCTCTCTCCCATGAGTTTCATCACCACCCAATGGCTATGGGCCAGGGCATAGACCAGATCCTTGTAGCCCGCACGCAACACGTCGTCACTCATCTCCCAGTATAACCCGCCATCTGCCTCGCCACGCTGGGGGTCAGACGGATAGAACACATAGTCAAACCCGTCTATACTGAATGTCAACTGGTCATAATTCAAGGGGTCGTCGGCGCAATACTGCACACACAACCTCAACGGGCCAGCAACGCTGTCCTGAAAGGTGAAAGCAAAGTACACCTCATTACTGGTCTTGTCGCGGTTCACATACTTGGACAGGCACTCTCCAGCATCATCGACGGTAATATAAGGCATCAACTCGTCGATGGTGCGAGTCACAGGCTCATCGTGCCACACCATGCGGCGCAGCCCCATGCCATACTCCTTGATGGAATAGTCTGTGTTGATCAGGTCATCAACGACCTGCTGCTCCTGGTCGGTCTTGCTGGTGGTATTCAGGCGATGACCCTCAACGGCAACACTGTCGCGGACGGTGACGGGCAGGTCCACGGTGCCCCACACCTCGCCCTCGGTATCCCAGGGGTCGGCCTTGGGTTCGGCCTTACGCGACATCTCCTCCTGCAGCTTCTTGATGGCCTTGGCGCGCTCGCGGTCAGGATACAGGCGGCGTATGCCGCGCTCGATGCCCGATGACTTTTCGTCATCGCCGCGCACGGCGCCTGCCGTCCCCATCGGTACGGTCAGCAAAGCAACAAGCAGCCATATGAATAATCTCTTCATCATCTAGCAGTTAGCTATTAACTGTTAACTAACGAAAGCAGCAACAGTTGCCCCTCGAGGGTGGCGCGGGCTATCACGCGCTCGCGGTCACCAGGCAAGTGCTTGACCTGCGCCACAACGCGGTCGCCGCACTTGGCTGCCATCCACACCGTGCCCACGGGTTTGCCTGGGGTTGCGCCTCCAGGACCGGCGATGCCGCTCGTGGCGATGGCGCAGTCGGTTCCCAGTACACGGCATGCACCCTCAACCATCTGGCGCACGACAGGCTCACTCACCACGCCATGCTCGGCGATATCCTGTTCAGCTACGCCCAGCAATCCGGTTTTCGCCTCGTTGGCATAACTCACCACGGCACCCTTGAAGTAGTCGCTGCTGCCCGCGATGCTGGTGATCTCGTGAGCGATGTTGCCGCCCGTGCAGCTCTCGGCGGTCGAGAGGGTCAGCCCCTTCTCGCGCAGGCGTTCGCCCAATATCTCGGGCAGCCGCTTGTCGCCGTCGGCAATGATGTGTCCGCCCAGCAGTTCATGCAACTGGTGCGACAGCCGCTCCATGTCAGCATTGATCTGCTCGCGGTCGGTCGAGGTGCCCGTCAGACGCAGACGGATGAGGCCGCCCTCGGGCAGATAGGCCAAATGGATGCCGTCAGGCAAATTGCGCTCAAACTCATCCAGTTGCATCGCCAGGGCCGACTCGATGATGCCCGTCACGACAAACGTGCGGAACTCGATGTCCTCACCGTCGTTGAAGAGCGCAAGCAACTGCGGGATCACAGCACGCTCCATCATCGCCTTTAACTCAAACGGCACGCCGGGCATACTCACCAGCACCTTGCCATCACGCTCAAACCACATCAGCGGTGCCGTGCCCACCTCGTTCTGGATCACTCGGCACGACGTGGGCACCATTGCCTGCAGGCGGGTGTACTCGTTGAGCGTGAGGTGACGGCGCTGCATCACCTGGCGGACGTTGGCCTCGACGGCCTCGTCAAGCACCATCTCACCGCCAAAGTAGCGGCACAGCGTCGCCTTGGTGATATCGTCCTTGGTCGGACCCAGGCCACCGGTCATCAGCACAACATCGGTCTGACTGAAGGCATGGTCGATAGCACGTTCAATCTGTCCTGCGTCGTCAGGCACCACCTGCACGGTGTCAACGTCCCAGCCGCGCGGCGTCATGTGTCGGGCGATCCAGCCCGAGTTGGTATCGGTCACCTGGCCGATGAGCAACTCGTCGCCGATGGCAATGATGCTATATTTCATTTTTGGGTTTCTTGTTCTTCGGTAGGAATTTCCTTGGCGGGCCAGCCGTAGTCCTGATAGTACTTCACGGGCAGGTTGTGCGCCTTCACATAGTCGGCAATCGAGCCAGCACGCGCCTTCTCGCGATACTGCTCATTGCTGTTAGCGGCATGGTAGGCATCATAGTACTCGCCAAAGATGCGCTTGGCGCTCTCAAGATAGCGGCTACCGTCTTCCACCTGCTCGAACGACACGACTTGGAACTCGCCCTTGTCATCCTTCAGGAGTAGCATCTTTCCGGCATGGTTGCCACCCGACACACACTTCAGGGTATCGCCCACCACGTTGTAGTTGAACACCCAATAGTCGCCCCACATCATCAGGCTATCGTTCTTCAGCCCGTCTGAGCAGGTCATCGCGATCACGGGAATGCACATGTCACCCGGTGAATACTGACTGCCAATCGTGTCCACCAGATACTTCTCTATCGCAGCCAGCGAGGGATCCACTGTTGCGGGTTGCTCAGCAGCCTCGACCTCACCGGCATCGGCAGTTTTAGTGTTCCCGTTACAAGAAACCAGACAACCCATGCCGCACAGCAGGATGGCGGCCAGCATCCATGATTTTATCCTTTCCATAATCTCTCTAACATAATATTAAACATGTGATGACGCAAAGGTAGTATAATTTTGGTTATCTGTTGGCCATAGCCTTTATTTTTTCCTAATCATTAATCGGGTGCAAAACAATGCCATTCGAGAAGAAATATGTAACTTTGCACAAACAATCATAGGTGAATATGGAAAGTTTTTTACCAAATCATGGCAATTACCATTCACTCATCGTTTTTCAAAAAGCTGAGTGCATCTATGATATTACCTATTTTTTTGCCCACAAGTTCCTGGCCAAAGGAGATCGCACTATTGACCAGATGATTCAATCAGCACGAAGCGGCAAGCAAAACATTGCCGAAGGGAGTGCGGCATCATCAACATCGAGTGAAACTGAACTTAAACTCATCAATGTTGCGAAAGCCAGTTTACATGAATTGCTCATTGATTATGAAGACTTCCTGAGGGTGAGAAATCTGCAGCAGTGGGTCACCGATGACCCACGCAGTGTGCAGACCCGCATGGTGTGCGCTAAGCACAACGACAGCGTCTATTATAGAAATGCGATAGAAACGCGCAGCGCCGAGACGATTGCTAATATTGCAATCACGCTCATTCATCAAGAGGACTTCATGCTGCGTAAACTCATCAACCGTTTGCAAGATGACTTTGTGAAAAACGGGGGCATAAAGGAACGGATGTATCAGGCAAGAATCAATTATCGCAATAAAACCGGAGGGAGGAAAGAGGAATAGGGGCTCTATAGGTCTTCTTATTGGTCTTATAGGTCCTATAAGTCCTATAAGTCCTATAAGTCCTATAAGACCAATAAGACCTATAATATTATTTGACAAGTTATGGCACAGACTTTACTTGGGTTGATTATCGCTTTTGTCACGCTGGAGTTTATCATCAGCAGCGTGCTGTCGTGGTTGAACACGCGGTGGATGACGCATCCTGTCCCGCCGGAGCTCGAAGGGCTCTACAACGAGGAGAAATACCGCCGCCAGCAGGATTACATGCGCACCAACAAGCGCGTGTCACTCATCGCGCGCTGCGTGTCGTTTTCCTTGACGATGGTCATCCTGCTATGCGGCCTGCTGGGATGGCTCGACAACCTGTGCAAGTCGTGGACCCAGGTGCCCGTGTTGCAAGTGGTGCTCTTCCTGCTCATTTACAACCTGTTCAACACGGCTATTGCGCTGCCATTCAGTTACTACTCGACGTTTGTCATCGAGGAGCGCTTCGGGTTCAACCGCACGACTCACAAGACCTTTTGGCTCGACACCATCAAGTCTTTTGTCGTCTCGACGGCGATCAGCGCGGCGCTGCTGGGCGTGGTATACTGGCTGTACCTCACCTTCGGGCAACAGTTCTGGATATGGGCCACGCTGGTGATGGCGTTGTTCATTGTGTTCTTCTCGATGTTCTACAGCAACTTGATTGTGCCGCTGTTCAACAAGCAGACACCCCTGCCCGAGGGCGAACTGCGCGACGCCATCACAGCGGCTCTGGAAGATTTCGGCTCGCGCTTCAAGGACATCTACATCATCGACGGCAGCAAGCACTCGACCAAGGCCAACGCCTACTTCACAGGCTTCGGACCCAAGAAGCGCATCGTGCTTTATGACACGCTGCAGGATCAGATGACCAACGACGAGATCGTAGCAGTGCTGGCCCATGAGTTCGGCCACTACAAGCACCATGACACTTTCAAGAACATGTTCATCTCGATTGCGATGGTGGCGATCAACCTGTTCGTCTTCTCGCTGCTGGTGAGCAACCCCGACCTGCCCGCGGCCCTGGGAGGCACGGCACCGTCGTTCATCCTGGCAATGATAGCCTTCTCACTGCTGCTCTCGCCCATCGACATCCTGTTGAACCCCGCCAGCAACGCCATCTCGCGCCGCAACGAGTACCACGCCGACGCCTTCGCGGCACAGCACGGCCATGGCGAGACCCTCATCAGCGGCCTCAAGAAACTGGCAAGCCACGGCCTGAGCAACCTCACGCCCCATCCACTGGTCGTGTGGTTCAGTTACAGCCACCCCACCCTGGCGCAACGCATCCGCGCCATCCGCCACGGCAACAATTAATAAAAGGAAGACAACAAGAACAATAGTCTGGCAATCAACAATTTGTTTTTATTGTTGTCGTTTTCGGATTAGTGGATAAGGGCCAGCATGATGATCCAGCACAGAGCCAGCAGTGCGAACAGCGACGACAACATGTAAAGTTGACGGCGGATGTAGCGCCGCTCAGGCTTCTGAAAACTGCCGTGAGCAAATGTGAATGCAGCCATGAACACCATGAAGTCGTCCACATAGCCCACCAGGCCCTTCTGGTCAAAGTCACCGCGCCACACCGTGTAGGCAATCGCCGCCAACACCAGCACAACGCCAATCACGCGGCACACCTTCATGCCCACGCTCACCTCCTGTCTCTCCTCTTTCTTCTCCATATCCTATAATTCTTTTGTAAGTTCTCTTTGTCAGGGAAAAGCCATGAAAATCGGGAGTACAACTCCGCATTTTCCTGTAAAATCGGGAGTACAACTCCGCATTTTCAATGTAAAATTAGACACAAATTCCAAATCCGACAAAGAAACCAATCTATTTTTCAGAATCTTCCTCATCTTGCCGGGCTTACGCCTGCCACGGCAGAGGCTGCTCGTCTCACTGTTCCCACCCTGCGGGAACTTTCAATTAGATTGTAGGAATGTCTCTGTCTTGTACCATAACAAAAAGCGGTTATCATACGCTTTGGTACAATAACCACCTCGTTGCGTGAATGACATGATGTTATGATGATTGGGATGGTTTTGTACAGTCGATGAGTTTATGTCTCACCTTGATTGCGATGATCGCACAGCACGGATAACATGGCCCACGCAGCGGCTCATGTCTTCCGAATCCCAGTACTGCGAATCGAGGTAAAGGGCAAACGCGCGGTCAGGGAGAGACGAGTAGAGTGCTCGCGACCAGAAGTTTCCGTATGTACCCACGTACTCGGGCGAACTACCGTCACAGTAACCTGCCGCAGGCAAGAACATGGTATTCCCGTTGGGTCCCGTGAGTAAATGGCCAATCACGCCATTTCTCTGTGTCCACTGCCAGGAACAGATATTGACAAGTTCGGCGACCTGATCGTACGACGGCATACGCCAGGAAGTTCCCCAGTTCACATAGGCTGCATCGTCCTCGAGCTCAAGTTCTGTTTTGCCGTCAACAGGACCAAAGTAGCTGTTGTTATTGTACTTTGAGATGTACCTGTACCCGTCCCCGTCAAAGTACCACCACTTGTAGTTCTCATAGGTGTATTCGTCCTTGGAATCTGTCTCACCCCAAGCGAAGTAGTCACCAAACTCCTCCGGGCTACTCGCGCCTAAGTTGCACGTTGCCCACAGCGTGCCGCTGGGCAAGCCCAAATCCACGTACTCATGATTGTCGGGAACTATCTGTTCATCAGGCCATGAATCCGTTAATATGTAACTGATTAAACAGGTCACGTCACACACATCGACATGACCATCATTATTCACATCGCCACGAAGATACTCCTGTGCACTGGCGGTAAAAGAGGCCGCCAACACCAGCACAACGCCAATCACGCGGCACACCTTCATGCCCGCACTCACTTCCTGTCTCTCTTCTTTCTTCTCCATATCCTATACTGTCGTAAAAACTCGTTCTTATTCACTTGAAAAACCTTGAAAAACGGGAGTACTACTCCGCATTTTCAATGCAATTATTGCCTTTGAAAAATTCGTGTAATTCGTAGTTAATGAATTACTTGGGTTGGTCGATGTTGCGCATGGTCAGGGCGATGCGGCCGCGTTCCATGTCGATGCTGGTGACGGCGACGCGCACGTGCTGGTGGACGTGGACTTGGCGGGCGGCGGGGAGGCCGCGCTGGGGCATCTGGGAGACGTGGACGAGGCCGTCCTTGTGGATACCCAGGTCAACGAAGGCGCCGAACTGGGTGACGTTGGTGACGATGCCGTTCAATTCCATGCCCTCGCGCAGGTCCTTGATATCGTTGACGTTCTCGTCAAATTCCCACACCTGTACGGTCGAGCGCGGGTCACGGCCAGGCTTCTCCAGTTCGCTCATGATGTCACGCAACGTCGGCTCGCCGACATCGGCTGACAGGTAACGGCGCAGGTCAATCTTTTCCCTTTGCGCCTTGTCCTTGATGAGGTCGGCAACGGTGCACCCGCAGTCCTTGGCCATTCGGCCTACCAGGGCATAGCGCTCGGGGTGAACTGCACTGTTGTCCAGCGGGTTGTCGCTCTCGGGAACACGCAGGAAGCCTGCGGCTTGCTCAAAGGTCTTGGGTCCCAGTTTGGGCACCTTGAGCAGTTGCTGGCGTGAGGTGAAATGGCCGTTGGCGGCACGGTAATCGACGATATTCTGTGCCAATGTGGGTCCCAGGCCGGCAATATAGGTAAGCAGTTCAGATCGGAAGAGCGTCGTGTAGGGAAAGAGTGTAG
>ERZ842401.2121-NODE-2121-length-27005-cov-3.844378_pt1 | contig 27005 bp, 11 predicted proteins | sample MGYA00521270_ERZ842401 | MGnify/ENA primary metagenome ERZ842401 (study PRJEB31892, sample SAMEA3878208) | bioreactor metagenome | biome: Moose rumen | place: Sweden | collected 2011-10 | study: EMG produced TPA metagenomics assembly of the PRJEB12797 data set... | reverse complement strand
GATGGAAAGCCCGTCCTCAGTGCTTGTGCCGCGCCCCACTTCGTCCATTATCACGAAGGAGCGCTCCGTGGCGGAACGGAGGATATGGGCTGTTTCCGTCATCTCCACCAAAAAGGTGGATTCTCCCTTTGCGAGGTTGTCGCTTGCCCCCACGCGGCAGAAAATCCTGTCCACAATGCCGAGCCGTGCGGAAGCGCAGGGCACAAAGCTGCCTATCTGCGCAAGCAGGCAGATAAGCGCGTTTTGCCGCAGGAAGGTGCTCTTGCCCGCCATATTCGGTCCGGTGATGAGGGCAAAGGTGGCATCAGAGCCCTCCGACTGGAGCTGCAAATCGTTTGGCACGAATTCGCCCCGCGGGATATGCTGCTCTACGACGGGATGCCGCCCGCCGCACACGTCAAAGCCCGTTCCTTCGTCTACAGCGGGGCGGACCCAGTTATGGTGTATAGCGCTTTCTGCGAGCGTGGAAACCACATCCGCATAGGCGACCTCAGCGGCTGTCTGCCGCAGATAGGCTATATAGTGCTTGAGGCGCCCGCGCAGTTCAAGGAAGAGGTCATGCTCCAGCTCTACAATCTTTGTTCCCGCCTCGTTGAGGCTTGCTTCAAGTTCCTGCAGACGTTCGGTGGTATAGCGGTCGGCGTTTACCAGCGCGCGCTTCATGATAAAATGGGGAGGAATCTGGCGGGCGGTCTTTCCCCGCGACACCTCAATGTAGTAGCCCATATTCTCATTTTTGCGGATCTTCAAGCCGCTGATGCCCGTCTTTGCTTTTTCTTCCTCTGCGTATTCATCGAGCACCTGGTTGAAATTCGTCTGTATATCGCGCCACTTGTCGAGCTCCTCGGACCAGCCGGACTTGATGATGTCTCCGCTCGTAAAGTCTGTGGCGGGGTCATCGACGATGGCATTGTCTATGAGCGAGATGATTTCCTGCGCGGGTCCAATATCAAGAGAGGCAAAATTAAAGCTGCCCAGCGTCTGCTGAGCTTTCAGCCACAGCGCAAGGCTCTGCTGCAATGCCTTTAAATCCTTCGCATGAGCCCTGTCCATCGCAATCCTGCCGGAAAGGCGCTCCACGTCCAAGATGCCGTCAAGCTCTTCCCGTATCCGCTTTAAAAGCTGGCGGTCCTTTACAAAGAGCTCTACGTGGTCCTGCCGTGTATGGATTTGCTCGACATTCATGAGGGGGAAGAGCAGCCAGTTGCGCAGCATACGCATACCCATCGAGGTAGCTGTATAGTTCAGGCATTCCAGAAGGCTGAATTCCATGCCGCCATCGCGCAAGTTGCAGACAATTTCCAAATTCTTGCGGGAGGACTCGTCAATCATCACGTACTGGCTGTCCTCGTACACGCTTATTCCCGAAATATGCGGCAGGACGGCATTCGTTGTCTTGGCAAGATAGTCCAAGAGGAAGCCCGCGGGGGGCACTTCCGCAGACTCAGGCGTCAGGGAAAAGGAATTGAGGTTTACCGTCTGGAACTGCTTGACAAGCCGCCCGTAGCTGAGCTTCGCTTCAAAATTCCAGTCGGGGTACCATGAAACAGCAATAGTGGGGTGCGCTTCCAGAGTCTCCCGTACAGCGGCATTGTCTTTGAGGCCATCCGGCAGAAGCAGCTCGCGGGGAGCACAGCGTCCCAGCTCTTTGGGAAAATTCTCACTGAGCAGGGAGACAGGGAAACTGGTAGCCTTGAAATCTCCGGTGGTGACATCGACATAGGCAAAGCCCACCCTGCCCTTGCTTATAAAGGCGGATGCCAGAAAGTTGTTCACATTGCCGTCAAGGTACTCGCTTTCCACTGCGGTGCCCGGTGTTACCACCTCTATGACCTTGCGCTCCGTGAGCCCCTTGCCGCGCGCAATCTCGCCAATCTGCTCGGCAATGGCAACCTTTTTGCCCAGACGCAGGAGGCGGGCTATATAAATCTTATAAGCATGAAAGGGAACGCCGCACATGTGGCGCCCGCAGCGGTGGGTAAGCGTCAGGTTCAGTGCCTTGGAAACCTCCAAGGCATCGTTGTCAAACATCTCATAGAAATCACCAAGCCTGAAAAACAGCACTTCGTTCGGGTGCTGGTCCTTCAAAGCCTGGTACTGGAGGAACATCGGGGTGTCATCTGTCATGCAGCATCACACTATCCATAGCAAGGGGGCTTAAAGCCCAAGCTGGTTTATCACTTCGTTTGTAATATCCACGGCGGGGCTATACCACAGGATGGCGTTTGCCTGCTGCAGGCTCAAGACCATGCTGTAGCCGCCCGTCTCTGCAATACGCTCCAAGGTGGCATAGAGGCGCGGGTAAAACTCGTCTGTGTTCTGCAAGGAGTTTTTAAGCGCTTCAAGCTCTGCATTCTTTGCTCCGGCATACTCGTTGATGTAATCCGTCTTCCTTGAAATTTCCGACTGCAACTCAAGGGCTCTTTCGTTGTCCCCCGCAGCCTCGCTCGAAAGCATCTGGTCGTGAAGCTGCTGCAACTCCTGCGTGAGCCTGTTTACCTCTGCCTGAAATTCTTCTTTCTTGTTATCATAATTGCGGGCAGGAGAAGAATTGCGGAAATACGCCTGATAGACGCGGGCTGTGTCCACCACGGCGAACTTTGTTATCATCTGCGTCTGGGCAAAAAGCCTTATGCTTCCCCCAAAGAGGGAGAAAAGCAGCATCAGGGCAAGATATTTACTTCTTTTCATAACTTATACCTTCCATAAATCGTATCGATTATCTATTCGGACTGCTGAACGTCAGCACGAAGTGCCATGAAGACATCAGAGAATGCAGCGGATCGCCATCAGCATCCTTCCAAGCAATGCTGCCGTCTTCCATCTTGAAGTTGCTTACAAAGAGCATACGGAGCGGCAACTGCTGCATGGTCAGGCGTATGCCGGGACCAAAGCTGAAGTACCAGTCTTCCATATTCTTGTAGTGCTTGAGGTCCTTGATTTCATCCTTCATCATAGAGGCATCAAAGATGAAGTCAAAGGAGATGGCATTCGGGAACAAAGGAATGCGCAGCTCCACCGAGTTGTTCAGCATAGCGTTGCCGCGGCCTTCTTCGGTGCTGTAGATTTCCCATCCACGGGCGTGGAACATACCGTCAAAGTAAAGCTGGTTGGTCATCCTGATGGAACTGTCAAAGAAGGGACGCTGCAGGGTGAGACCGGAATAAAGCATGAGCACGGCTTTCAGATTGCGCTTGTCTGTAAGGGGCACGTTGAGCAGGGTAAAGTACTTTTCAGCCTGCGTCGTGGAGCGCAGGTAGAATTCCGTCTCGCCAAAGTTTTCCGGGAAGATAAACTTGCCGCGGGGCATCAAACCGAACCAGGTGAAGCGCTGGCTCAGGAACCAGCCCTTTGAGGGGTCAAAGAAGTAGTCTCTGCCATCGAGAGACAGCTGGGTAAAGACGCTGTTCTTGGGGTTCCAGCCGCCGTGGTAGTCAGAGATGGCGCTTTCAGCAGGCACATAGACATCACCGTCATAAACATTGGTTATCAGGTTTGTGTTAAAGCCTGCGCTCAGCGTGACGGTGGCAAAATCAGGCGTCCAGTGACGGGCAATCGTGTCTGACAGGGAGAAGCGGTGCTCGGTGTAGGTCATATAGTAGTACGCCCAGTTAAAGGTTCCGTCAGGCAAAAAGACGTTGCGCGCGGTGCTCAGCGTTGAGTGGGTATAGCCCAGAGAGATGGAATTGCTTATGGGCAGCCCCCACAGCCAGTTCTGGCCATAGTTCACGCTTACAGACTGCTGCTTTGTTGAAACCGTCGTGGAGATACCGGCTGTCTTGCCTTCGCCAAAGAGGTTTGAATCCTGCAAGGAGGCAAAAAGCGCTATGGGGAATTCTCCCGGCTGCGTCGTGCCGCTGAACGTGAGGCCGAACTGCACGGATTTTGTGCTCTGCTCTTCCACCGTAAAGGTGAGATCCACGAGGTTGTCCTCAGAGCCGGGCTTCATCTCCGGCACCACCTGTGAGAAGTACTGCAAATTGTACAGGTTGCGGAAAGCGGTCGTCACCTTGTCCTGCGAGAAGATGTCACCGGACTCTATCGGAATTTCGCGGCGGATAACCTCTTCCTTGGTGCGCGTATTGCCCTTGATGGTGATGTTTTCAACATGTCCGCGGGCACCTTCCTGAATGTAGAGCGTATATGCAAGCACCTTTGTATTGGTGTTTTTGTCTTCCTGAGGGGCAAAGCGCGCACTCAGGTAGCCGTTGTCGTAGTACTTGCTCTGAATTGCGCCGGAGCCTTCCTGAAAGCGGGTCATATTAAAGACTGCTTCCTCTTTAAGCTTCACCAAAGATAAAAGCTCTTCGTCCTTAAAGACCTTGTTGCCTTCAAGCTTTAAACCGCCAAAGGTGTACTGCGAGCCTTCCTGCAGATTGAACTGGATTGTCACCTCCTGCCGTTCTTTCTTCGGGTTGTACTCCGTGGTCTGCGTCACATTGATTATCTGGGCATCGATATAGCCGTTATCATAATAGTATTTCAAGATGGCAAGCTTGTCCTGCTCTATTGCCGCCTCCTGATAGCCGCGGCGGTTGAGGACGCCCACCTTCTTAGAAGTCAGCTTGTTCTTCAAGGTGCGGGCGGAAGCTATGTGGTTACCGTTGAATATGATTTCCTTGACGACTATCTGCCGACCTTCCTTGATGTTGAAGGTGACAACATAGCCGTTTTCTTCCAGAACCGCCGAAGAAGTAATAACTGCCTCGCTGTAGCCCTTGGAGATACAGAGGTTCCGCAGGGTATTTTCATCTTCAAGCCTGTTTTCCTCCTGGTACACGCCGCTTTCCTTGGTCAGCATGACTTCCTTCATGTCTGCCGGACGCAGGCGCCGGTAGCCCGTGAACTTAAGTTTGGTGACTATCGGGTACTCCACTACGTTTATCTGAATTTTAACCGTCTTGTAGTTTTCATCGCCCGCCAGCGCTTCCGGCTCCACGTCTTCAAAATAATTGAGCGCAAAGAGGCGGTTCAGAAGGTCGGCAAAGAGCTCATCGTCAAACTTCTTTCCAATATAGCTGCTCGTAATGCCGTCCAAATCGCGGGACTTTATGTTCTTCAAGCCCTTGAAGGTGATGACGCTTATGGGACGGTCATAATACCATCCGTCCTCCTGTGAAAATGCCTGCATCATGCAGACGCTCAAAACCAGCACAAAGGCAAGAACAAAACGCTTTACATACATATACGTCCTCATTTTTAAAATGTTATACTCCAAGATAACGTTATCGATGTCGCCGATACAATGGAAGGCATAAAGCCATTATGCAGTTCTCCCAGATCGGGGGCAAAATCCCAGCGGATCCTCGCGAAAGGAGCCTCCAACTCAAGGCCTATTTCAGGCCGAAATATGATTCCGCTGTTCAGGAAAGAAGAACCTTCCTCAGCGCTTTTATCATAAGACCATTGCAACAGGGCATCCGCATAAATTGCACTCCCGAAGTATTTACCTATATAAACACTTGTATTATCCAAAAAGTTACTAATTGGATTGCGGGAACTTAAGCGTGCAGAAGAATTGCTGCTGAACAAGCCGACCGTTCCTCTGACTACATTTGCCCGTATAGAGAATATATCAAAATTACACAATTCACGCAATGCATCTTCTATCTTTCCTAAGACAGTAAGCTGCAGCATATAGTCCGCTCCCGATGCAAGCAAGGTGCCTATGCCGTTTGAATCGCCCGAAACAACCTGGCCGAGCATGGCGAGAATCTGGCTTTCCGAGCGGGCGGGAATAGAATAGATGCGTCCTCCAAGGTCTCCGAACAGGGGCTGATTCTGCACCTCCAGAATGAGGGTGACGGGGGTGCCGCTTTCATCGTGCTCACGGGTTTCTGCGCGGGCGGTGACGAGGGGGTTGAAGTTTCCGCTTGTCTCATTGAGCACAATCCGCCCCTCTTTGATGTAGAAGTTCCTGCTCAGGTAGCGTATCTGTCCGCCGCGAATCACGACATCGCTCTTCATGGTCCAGACATCCGTGCTGCTGTCCAGATTGAAATGCAGCTGTGTCTTTGGCACAATTAAAGCGTGGAGCAGGGGCTTAATGGCGACATTCACCTTGCGGTCAACTTCGGCATCGATGTTTATCCGCACATCCGTCGTCCTTGTAAGCGCGGTGAAGAGGCTTTCCTTTTCCTCCTCGGGCTCGGCAGTCTTGTCTTTCTTTCTAAAACTCGTCAGCCGGGAAAGGCTGAGTTTGTCAGTCAGCTCGTTCATCAGGGTAAGCTCAGTGTCGCGCAACACGGCTTTGACGTTGATGTCAAGCTCGTTGTCGGCAAGCACTATGTCAATATCCGCGCCCGCAGAGCCCTTTACGTTCGCATTGGGGATATTCATATCGATGGGCACAAAATTATTCGCGGGGGTCTTAGCCTTGAGTAAGGCGGATTCAAGACCCCAGCGGTCAAGCACCACGAGGGCTGTCGTGTCAAGCGCACCCTCGCCAACCATAAAGCGGGCTTCCGTCAGCTCAATCTCATTCTGTGCCATCGTGAGCAGTATGTTCCGTGCTTTGAGGGGCGCAGGGCTCAGGAGCGGCAGTTTCATCTCAAAATTGCGTATGACGGCGGAACCGTTCAGAACAGGATCACTTGAAAGCCCCGAGATGACAAGCTGCCCCGAAAGGATTCCCTGATTGAGCGAAAAGACATCTGTGCTGACAAGCTCGGAGAATTTGGAAAAATCGCAATAGACATTGCCTATGGCAATATTCATTTCGCCCTTCTTTACCGTGCCGTTCACTGTGGCATACATGGGCTTTGTCCTCGGAACGCGGGCAGAAATGGCGCCTTCCTTTATCTTGAAGGAGCCCGTCACCCCCATCGAGGGGTCGGAAGCAAAGCTCACCACATTGGCATCGCGCTCGGCAGAAACGTGAAGCGGCACACTGCCATTGATGATGCCTTCAATGGTCATATCGGAATCGAGCGTGACCGTGAACTTGTCGGGCACCATTTTGCGTTTTGTTTCAGAATCCGCAGCAGGCGCAGGCGTGGTGTTGCGGAGCGCCACTTTCAGCGGCAGGTCAATGACCTTTCCTCCCACAATGGCAACGGTGACATCTGCGGAGGCATCTCCGTTAAAGGCGGTAAGGTCAAGGTTTGTGCGCAGGTCAATGAGCTTGATGTTTCCCCATGTTACGTCAAAGTCGGGAATATTCACCGCGCCCTCAATGATTTCAGCCTGTCCCTGAGCAATCACCGGACGGATGCCGTACTGCACGGAAAAATTGCTTATGTCCATAGATACGTAGGGATTTTCCAATGTGCCGCTCGCCACCACAAAGCCATTGAAGGTATCATCGGCATACTGGTCGGGCAAAACGCGCATGAGGGGAAAGTCCTTGATATTCGCCTGCACGGTAAAATAGCAGTCGCTGAGCAGATGCTCCTTTGTGAGCTTGCCGAGCGAGGGATTGTTGAACGAACCTTCCAGAGAGATGATTTCCCCCGTCAGATCGTTGCCTGCGTCCAGAGAGACGGTGAGGGACTCAAAGATGCCGTCCTCCCTGTTCCAGAACACATAGCCCATGCCGGAAACAGAAGACGAGACATCCGTGTAGTCCACGGTATTCAGCACCACGCCCATCTTGTCTGCCGTGCCCATCAGCGTGAGCTTTGGAGAACGGTTCAGCTTTCCCTGCTCTTCTTCAATCTGCAGGGTATTGATGGCCACAGAGAAATCATCGAGCATGGTAAAGTCAAATTCCGTCTCCGTAGAGAAGCGGAAGACATAATCCGAAATGGCGACAGGGAGGGAGGCGATTTTTGCACTGCCCTTCATGCCGTCTTCAAGGTTTACGAGTATGTCTATGCCATAAGAGCCGTTTACGTTGAGCCACTTGCCCATCGTATACGTGCCGTTAATCTGATAGGGGACTTCGTTCAAGGAAATATCGGAGTTAAAAATCAGCTGCTTGTCCTCAGGGGAGACGGCTCCGTAGAGGCTTGCCAGCAAGGTCTGCGTGCCAAAAACGACATTTACCTTGGACACTGTCACCTCGCTCTCGCTCCCCTCAAAAGAAAGAAATGCACTCTGCTCTTTTATCGCCCTTGTATTGGCAAAGAGCATAGAGGGCACCTTGTATGAAAACTGATTGAAATCAGTGGAAACGGAGATTTCATCGCTCGTAATGTACTTTGCCAGCGTGGGCACCAGCTGTGTCAAACGCTGCTGCGTGCGCCCCTTGGAGAAAAACGCCCCCGCCTTTGCCAAGGAGTCAAGGAATATGCTGTCCAGAGAGAGGTTGGCGGAAAGCCTTCTTTTGCCCTTCCAGCCATAAGAGCCGCTCAGCTTTATGCTGCCTGGCTTTTCGTAGTCGCGGTGCGCAAGGTCTGCCAGCGCTACGGAAAAATCCACTTTGTCGTCAGCAGGAACCGCCACAGCTTCAATTCCCGTAAACTGCTGCTCGCCCATGTGCAGCTGGGGGATAAACGCCCTGACGGTGTTTCCCTCTGCCTCCACGTAGGCATCGCAGGAAAGATTGTTTCCGTTGGGCAGGCGCAAGTGGTAAAGCGAGACAGCACCGGAGGGCTTCCGCGTCTCTATGTCATAGCTGCCGCTCAGCTTGCCGCTCACAAAGAGCCCCGTCAACGCCAGCGACTGCACCTGAATCTGCTTGCGGTCTCCCGAAGCGGAAAAATCAAGGTGCTCACCGCCCTTGATTACGCTTTCAGGCACGTCAAGGGAGCCGGTGCCGTTCCAAGCGTAGGTAAAAGTCCGCGCGTTCGCGCTGAAATTCCCCTTTGCGGTGAGGGCAGCAGAAACTATGTCCTTGACTTTCTGATTTTTGAGGGGAACCTTTACCACTGAAAAAATATTCAGCGCCTGCGCTTCCAATTCGGCATTTAGATCCGCACTGGCAAGACTATAGCTTGCCGAGATATAATACGGCAGAAGCCGCTGCGTAGTACAGCCATAGAAGGAGTCTCCCCGATAACGGACAAGACACTGGGTCTTGTATAGGGTGTATGTTGTCTTCTGGTACTGGCCGAGGGTCACAATCACGGAGCTTCCCGTTAGATTGGGGACAAGCTTGCCGGTAAAGGAAAACCGTGCCCCCATCGTATTGCCTTTGAGCTGGGAAAGCTTAGCGGTGATATAGCCCGACGTGCTTGAAAGCGAGATATTCCTGTCTTCCTGCTTGTGCAGGTTCAGCTTGTCCACATGCAGGGCAAAAGCCTTCCGCTCGTCCTGATAGGATGCGGAAACATTTTTTATCTGTATGTCCCTCGGAACGATGAGCAGCGCCATGCGCACCAGTTCTCGCTGTCTTTCCGTGAGCAGCTCGGCATCGGCTTTGTTCAGCTCAACTTCTAGTGCCTGCTCCTTTTCCCCTGTCTTCTTGTTTTTTTTAGACGCGCGGTACTTTTCCAAAACGGCGGCTGATTTTTCCCTGTCAAAGGAAAAGTTTACATTGCTGATGGAAAGCTTTGTAAAGGCGCTGTCATAATCTTTCTTCAATATCTTAAACAAGTCATAATAAAAAACAGCACGCTTGATGGTAAGGATTTCTTCCCCCGAGCTGACATCAAAAACCATGATGTTGTTTATCCACACCTGAGAGAGTATTGAGGGGGAAAGCGAGTCATAGGAAATTCCCAAGCTCGTCAGCTCTGAAAACTTTGAGAGAAAACGGCTTTCTGTCTCGTGCACAGTTTTGGTAATCGTGCGGTATATAGGAGAAAGAAAATAAAGACTTGCAAGCAAAATGGTAAGAAAAACCAAAAGTCCTATGCTTGTCTTAACCAATCTTGATTTCATGGCGCTTTGTATCTATAATATCAGAAACCATTAAAAGAGAGAAGGGTTTCATGATATTACAAAATTTTATTGTTTTTGAAGGAATTGACGGAGCAGGCACCTCTACCCAGCTGGATTTGCTGAAGCAGTCCAGGGACGCAGAGCGCTTTCTGTTCACCGCGGAGCCGACGGGAGCGAGCACGGGGCTGTACCTGAGGCAGATGCTCAAAGGCGACATTCCGCTCACCAACGAGACGGCGGCATACCTCTTTGCTGCAGACAGAAATGAGCACATAAATGGACGCTTGTTAATAGAAGGAAACAGGCTGATTACGGGTGTGGCGGAAGCCTGTCGCACGGGAAAGATTGTAGTGAGCGACAGGTATCTCTTTTCAAGCCTCGCCTATCAGAGCATAAACTGCGACCCCGCGGTTCCGCGCACGCTCAACAGCTCCTTTCCCCTGCCCTCCCTGCTTTTTTACTTTGCCATTGAAGCAGAACCTGCACTTGCCCGTCTGGGTACACGGAGCTATCGGGAAATATACGAGAAAAAAGACTTTCTTGACCGCGTTGTCGCTGAATACAGGAAAATCCTTGACGAATACAGGGGCAGGGACGAAGGAATGAAAATCATCGTGCTTGACGCGGAAAAGCCCAAAGAGGAAATCCGCACTATTATATGGAAGGAAATTGCAGCGCGCTATCATCTCGCGGTGTGTTGAATTTTTTCTTCTTTTTTGCTATAGTGCTTCTATGTCAGAAGAAAATATCGAATTTTCTGTCAATCAGAAGATTGTGTATCCGAGCCAGGGCGTGGGCACGGTGACGGAAATCTTTAAAAAAGTCTTCCAGAACAAGGAAATCACCTATTATAAGATTTACCTCGAAGTTTCAGATATGTTTGTGATGGTTCCCGTTGAAAAGGCAAGGGATTTGGGGATTCGTTCCATCGTATCTGCCGAGGAGGCAGAAAAGGCGCTGGAACTCATCAGCGATGAATTTGAGCCCCCTATCTCAGACTGGAAGCTCCGCTACCAGATGAACCTTGACCTGCTCAAAAAGGGTACCATAGAGGACATCGTAAGCATAGTGCGCTGTCTCTACCACCGCTCCAAGGTCAAGGAGCTTCCCATCCTTGAACGCAAGCTTTACGACAATGCACGGCGCCTGCTTGAAGACGAAATCGCCGAAGCGTTGGGCAAATCTTCAAAAGAGGTAGAAGCCCTGCTCCACTCAAAGCTTGAGCCGCTAGGCGTCAGGACGGAGAAAAAGCCCCTCTATCAGGACGTTGACGATGAAGACGATGAGTTTGCTGAAGAGATTGCAGGCGTTTCAAAGGGCAGCGACGACGGGGAAGATGAAGACGATGACGAAAACGAAGAAGATTTAGAAAACAGCGACGAAGAAGAAGCTGAGGGCGACGAAGAGCTCGATGGCGATGACGAATAAGATGCCGCCAATCTACGTCATTCTGGCAGCGGCTGGTTCTTCCACACGGATGGGCACAGGCAAAAAGAAGGAATACCTGTTCCTCGGGAACGGCACGGTGCTTTCCCAGTCCGCGAAGGCATTTCTGGAAGCGGCACCCCTGCAGGGCATCATCATCACCGTTCCGAACACTGCGGACGGCATGGCAGGAGCACAGAAAGCGCTTGCCTCTATACAGGGTGCGGATATCCGCTATGTGGCAGGGGGTGCGAGCAGGCAGGAATCTGTGTACAAGGCGCTTGAAGCCCTGTCTGCCACCGCTGAACAAGACGCAATCGTGCTTATCCATGATGCGGCGCGCCCCTTTGTCAGCGCAAAGATAATAGGCGATGTCATAACAGCAAGCCTTTCTTTTGGGGCAGCCGCTCCCGCCATTCCTGCGGTGGACACTCAAAAAGAAAGCAGCGCAGACGGCTGCATAGCAAAGCATTTAGAGAGAAAGAGGATTGTCGCCATACAGACGCCGCAGGGCTTTGCCTTCCATGCGCTCTGGCACTGCCACCAAAAAGCGGCAGCAGTACAGAAAGAATTCACTGACGATACGGAAATCTGGGACAGCTTTCCCGAATACACGGGCGGCAGAAAAGTGCGCCTTGTGGACGGGGACATCAAAAACACAAAAATCACCTACGCAAAAGATATGCCACAAACTATGACTCACATCGGCTTCGGCACTGACTTTCACCGGCTTGTAGAAGGAAGGAAGCTCTATCTCGGCGGAGTGGAAATTCCCGCCGCCAAAGGAGAACTGGGACATTCAGACGGAGATGTATTGCTCCACGCCATCGCAGACGCAGTGCTGGGCGCAAGCGGCCTTGGGGACATCGGTTCGTATTTTCCCCCCGAAGAAGAAAAATGGAAGGATGCAAATTCCGCCCTCCTGCTCCAGTACATCTGGAAAGATGTCAGGGAAGCAGGCTGGCAGCTTGTAAACCTCGACTGCGTGGTAGAAATCGAATCCCCCAAGTTCCTGCCGTGGCGGAAGCAGGTCATAGCCTCCATTGCCCGCATACTCGGCATTGCTGAAGGGCAGGTCTTCGTCAAAGCAAAAACCAACGAAAAGCTTGAAGCGGTGGGCACAGGCGCAGCGGTCAAAGCCTACTGCGCGTGCCTGCTGGCTAAAAATTAAGCATCGTCATCATCATCGCTGCCAAAGCTCAAAATCATACGCACCTCTGCCATAGACATATTGAGCGACTCGGCAATTTCCTCCTCTTTCCACCCCCGACGCTTCAAATCACGCACATTCCGCTTGCTCTGAGGAGAATCTGCCTCCTGCGCCGATGCACGGGAATTGCGGCCCTTGCCACCGCTTCCCTTCTTGGACGAATTTGCCTTTGCAATCGAATGCAGAAGATTTATCTGCTCGTTGGCGTCATCGGAAAGCTTCTGTATGCGCTCTTCGATTTCCGCCATATCATCACGGGTAGCAGTTACCTGTTCAATGCGCTCGTCGGCATCATCGAGCACCTTCTGCAATGAGGCAAGACGGTCAACGGCATCGTTGATCTTGTCATCATTCGCGAGTATCTTCTTCACGTCATCCTGCAGGCGCTTGATGGACTTGGGCAGGTCGCCTATCTGGGAATTGCACTTTTCAAGCCGCTGTTCCAGTTCCCCTATGTGGGACACCGTGTTATCGACGGTGTTGGCAACGCTGTCTATCGTCTCGCCCTTCTTTTCAATGCGGTCGTAACGCGCCTGTATCTGATCGAGCGTGTCCTGGAAATTGCGCACCTGCGACTGCATCTGCACAAGGTCATCCCGCTTGCTTGTCAAGTCCATAATTTTCTCGTCCATCGTCTTGTTCAAATCGATGAGGCTCGAAAACTTCTTGTCAAGCGTCTCCAATGCCTGTGCCTGAGTGCCGAAGTCGCTGATACGCTTGTTTACGCTGTCGTTCATCTCTTCAACCTTGTGCAGGTTGTCATTGATGACGTCTATCTTCTCCTCGTAGGACGCAATCTTGCTTATCTTATCGCGCAGGTCCTCTATTGAAGAGCCGAGCTGATTTTTGAGCTCATCAGCCTTGTCAAAAAGCTCTGTCTGCATGGCAAAATTCGCAATGCTCTGGTTGATGGACTCAACCTGCTTTTCAATGCCGTCGGTGTCAGCCTTGAAGCTGTCTATCATCTTGCGGTATTCAGCCTTGTCCTTTTCGGATCGGCTGGCAAAGTCTTTCTGCATCGCTTCAATCTCGCGGTTGCTGCGGGCAGTCTGCTCGTCCACAAGCTTCTTGGTCTTGGCAAGCATATCAGCAAACTGTTTGTTCATATCGGACAAGACTTGCTTTGACTGCTGCTCATAGGTCTTGAGCGCAGTGCTCGTTTTGTCGGTAAGTGCGTTGATGTTTGCCTGCAGCTCGCTCTTTGCACCGATAGTCTGCTCTTCAAGCTTGTCGATGCCCTCCATAGCCTTTCTGTCAAGATCGCGGATGCGTTCGCTGAAGCCATCGCTTGAACTCTCCAACTGCTGCTCAAGCGTATCCTGCCACTTTTTAAAGCTGTCGCGGGCAGCCTCGACAGCTCCCATATTTGCATTCTGCTTTTCTTCAAAGAGGCGCTTCAAATCCGCAAGCTGCTGGTCAAAGCTGCGCTGATTCTTCTTCAACTGGGAATCCATGCGCTGCTCGTACTCCGCAATTTCCTGAGAAAGCTGCTCGTCCGCCTTTGCCGCGGCATCCTTAAGGGTGCTGCGATGGTTTTCAAGAAATTCCTTGAGTTTCTGGTCTATTGTTTCCACCTGCTCTTTCAGGATGGCATTGTTTTCCTGCAAAGAGCTCTGGAATTTCTGCTCCTGCTCCACAGTCTTTGCCTGCACATCTGCAAGGCGGCGTTTGAGGTCATCGATGTACTTCATCTCCAGATTGCGGCGGCTCTGCTCCGAATCATCGGAGAGCGAAGAAAGACGCTTGTCAAAGTCATTCTGCCATTCCTGTATCTGCAGCTCAAGGTCGAGCTTGCGCTTTTTCAGGTCATTGGTGAAGGAGTCCTCCACCATCTGGAGCCTCTTGCTGGCGTTCATATAGGAGTTTTTCTTCAGCTCATCGACCATGGTCTTTATTGCAGAGATGTCCTCCTTGGCCTTCTGCTCTTTTGCCTTGACGGTGTCTTCAAAGTCAGCCTGCTTTTTGCTCATGCCTTCGGTGAACTTGTCGAAATCATCAGTCACCTTTTTCTCCGCCCTTTCCATGATGCCGCGCAGGGTCTGCTCAAGTTTGTCCACATCGGCGCCCGTGGAATTGAGTTTTTTGAGGCGATACGCCATCTCGCGCTTGTAGCTTTCAAGCTGCTTGTCGAGCCCTGCCAAGTACTTTGCCTGACGGGCATCGTAGTCGCTGGCAAGCCCCTGCATGGTCTGGCTAAGCTTTGTGTCAAATTCTTCCAGTCGTTTCCTCATCGTGTCGCTGAAATCTGCGAGTTTTAAGGCGCTATCCTTGGTCTCCTCGTCAATCTGCCGTGCGGTTGCCTGAGACTGCCTTTCAGAGTCGTGATAGTCTTTTTCAAGCTTCTCTATAGAAGATTCGATGGAAGAACGGGTGTCCTCTGCTTTCTGCAAAAGCTCTGCCAGCGTGTTGGTCACATCTTTCTGCATTTCGCTAATGTGTTCCTGCAAAAGCTGCTTGAACCTCTTCTGGTTATCTTCGCCCAGCGCCGTGTAGCGTTCGTAAGCAGCCTTCTCCTTTGCTTCCGCCTGCTCCAAAGCATCGCTGTACAGCTTTTCAAAGCGGCTCTGGATTTGGGCTGTCTTGGTGTCCAAAGAGTTTTGCAGATCGACAAGCTGCTTTGTATTACCATTGGTGTCTGTGCGCAGGGCATCCGCAGTCTTTCGGGCATCCGCAACGGAAGCCTCCAAGGTTTTCTGCAAATCGCCGAGACGCGCATTGAATTCACTATTAGCGGCAGCAGTGCGCTCATTCACCGTGTTCTCGAAATCGCTCGCCCGCTGATTTACCGAGGCAACGATGCTGTTCGTCCTGTTTGTAAAGTCAGAAACGATGTCTTTTGTCTTAGCCTCAAAATCATCGGCAAGGAACTTTGTTTTAGCAGCTATGTCTTCCTGCAAGCTGCCGGTTTTGGTGCTGAGAGCTTCTTCCAGAACGCCCATATCCTGCTCCAGCTTCTTCGTCTGTCCAGAGAGCAAGTCAGAGATGCCCTGAACTTGGCTATGCAGCTCGGCAGCCATTGTTTCTGTCTTGTCCTTGATGTCTTCCGCAAGACCGTCAGTCGCAGAGGCAAGCTTCTCTTCCAAGGTGCCTGTCTTTGCGTTCAAATTCTCTTCCAGAGACTTTGTGCGCTTGACGACTTCGGAAGCAAGGGCATTGGTCCTGTCTTTGAGAGAGATAAGCAAGGTTTCTATCTTCGTCTTAAGCTCTTCTTCAAGACTGTTCGTCTTTGTGGCAATGTCATTCTGCAGGCGAGTTGTCTTTTCGTCAAGCAGGCTGTGCAGCTCGGCAGTGCGCTCTTCCACATCCTTGTCATAAGAGGTAGCCGTGTTTTTGTAGTGCTCAATGGCGGCAGCAGTCTGGCGGGTAACATTGCCCGTCAAATCCGCAAGCGCTTTCTCCAGTGCGTTCTCGAACTCCTCGGACTTCTTTGCCAGCTCGGTGTTGATGATGGTAGTCCGGTTCTTCACGTCTGCAAGCTGCTTGTTTAACTGTGCCTCAAGCATGCTGGTCTTGTCGTTGATGTCCTTTTCCAGACTTGCAGTGCGCTTCTCCAAAGCCCGCTGCAAGGTGTCAGTGCGGTCCTCTATCTCCTTCGTGTAATTGTTCGTGGTACGGCTGTATTTTTCAATAGCCGCAGTGGTCTGCTCATGCACGTCGTTGGTCATCTTTTCAAGCTTCGCACGGACGTTTTTTACAAGCTCATTACCCTTGTTCTGAATTTCAGCGTTGACATTCTTAGCCTTCAGGTTGAGCTCTGCCTGCTTGTTTTTCATCTCCTCATCGAGGGCATCAGAGCGCTTCTTCATGACAGTGCCGAAGAGGTCCATATTTTTGTTCATCTCTTCCTGCAAGGCCGCAGCCCTGCTTTCAAGCGCCTGCTTCAAGCCCGCCGTGCGGTCTTCGATTTCCTGCGTATAGTTGTCGCAGGTGCTCTTATACTCAGAGATTGCCGCAAAGGTTTTGTTCTTTGCGTCCTCCGCCATCTTGTTCAGCCTGTCCTTTACGACATTTTCAAGCGCAGAGGTCTTGTTGTTCATGTCTGTGCTCATGCTCTCTGCCTTGTCGTACAGCTCCTTGAAATTGCGGTCAAGTTCTGAACGCAGGCCTTCCGTCCGCTGGCTGATATCAGCGCTGATTTCAGAAATCTGTCCGTCAACCATCTCGTGCATGGCGCGTATCTTTTCCGCGACATCGCCGTCTATTGACGAGGTGCGGTTGCCCACCACACCGAGCAAGCCGGAAACCCTCCTGTCTACATCAGAGTCGAGAGAAACAAGGCGCTCTTCTATAGAAGATTTCAGATTATCTATCCGCTGCCCTAAATCGACATTGTCTGTGTCTGCCTTTTCGTTCAGGCTTGAAGCTATGGATGCCAGCTTGTAGGTGAGCCCCTTGTTAAAGTCTTCCACTTTGCCGGACAATTCGGCATTCACGCTGTCCGCGGCAGCGCTGAGAGAACTATGCACCTCCTCTATTCTGCCGCCGAGCTCGCTGTTGATGTCGTCAAGACGCTCCGACATCTGCTGCAGGCGGCTTGAAAGCTCGCCATTGATGCCATCTGCCTTGGCATACAGCGCCGTGTGTATGGCATCTATCTTGTCGGTGAGTCCGCTGTTCATGCCCTCGATTTTTGCCGTAAGCCCGTCGTTGACGACATCTGCTTTGTTGTCCAGCTCTGCATGAATGCTTTCTATTTTGCCGTCCAAGTCCCCATTGATGCTGTCCGCCTTGGCATTGAGCTCTTTGCGGATGTCCGCTATCGTAGCGGAAAGCTCGCTGTCAATGCCGCTGGCTTTGTCGGCAAGCGCAGTGTGGATATCTTCCAGCTTGTCGTCCAACTCGCTGTTGATATGCTCAGCTTTGCCGTCAAGCTCCGAGTAAATGCTGTCGATTTTGCTGTTCAGCTCACCGTTGATGCCGTCTGCCTTGTCTGCAAGCGCGGATTGGAGACTGTCTATCTTGCTGCTCAGCTCATCGTTAACACTGTCAGCCTTCGCACCGAGTTCTACACGCATTGCTGCTATCTTGGCAGAAAGCCCGTCGTTGACAGTATTTGCTTTGTTGTCCAGCTCCGCATGAATGCTTTCTATTCTGCCGTCCAAGTCGCCGTTGATGCTGTCTGCCTTGTCGCTGAGTTCCACACGAATGCTGTCAATCTTGCCGTTCAGCTCAGCGCTGATACCGTCTGCTTTGGCGACAAGCTCTGTGCGCATACCCGCTATCGTGGCTGAGAGCCCATCATTGACGGCTTCCGCTTTGTCAGCAAGCGCAGTGTGGATGCTTTCTATTCTGCCGTCCAAGTCACCGTTGATGCTGTCTGCTTTGTCACTGAGTTCCGCACGGATATTCGCTATCGTAGCGGAAAGCTCGCTGTTGATGCTGTCTGCCTTGCTGTCGAGTTCCGCATAGATGCCGTCTATCTTGCCGTTCAGCTCTTCATTGATGCCGTCTGCCCTGTCTGCAAGCGCAGCGTGAATGCCGTCGATTTTGTCACCCAGCTCGTTGTTGATGCCGTCTGCCTTGGCATCGAGCTTTGAATGTATGCCGTTGAGCTGCTCTGCAAGCTCAGAGCCAATGCGCTGAGCTTCTTTGTTTATGCCCTCAAGCCGCTCCGTCATATCCGTGTTCACGCCTTCTGCCCGCTCTGTCAGAGTAGCTGTCATCGTGGCAATCTTTTCCGTTATGGCATCCCTAAAGCCATCAGTCTGGGACTTAAAGCCCGCTGCCATATCAGCTATCTTCTGCACGAGGTCGTTGTTGAAGCCATTCGCGCGTCCGGTGAGGATGTCGGACAAATCCGCTATCTTTATGGAAAGGTTGCTGTCTATGCCGTCAGCCTTTGCCGTCAGCTCGCCTTCAATGCCGTCGATTTTAGCCGCCAGCTCATCGTGCATACCGTCTATCTGCGCAGAAACTTTAGCGTCAACGCCTTCCGCCTGAGCCTGCAAATCGCGTTCCACCGCCGTGATTTTCTCGCGCAAGGCATCGTTTACGTCATCGGCAAGCTTGCGGACGTCAGCCTCTATGCCGTTTATCTTTGAAACAAGGCTGTCATTCACCGCGTCCACTTTGCCATCAAGCGTGGACGCAATGCCGTCTGCCCTGTCCACGCGGGCATTCATATCGCTGGCAAGCGTGTCAATCCGTGCGGAAAGCTCGCTGTGCATGCCATCAGCAAGCTTGCGCACCGCGGCATCCACATCGTTTATCTTTGCCGAAAGACTGTCGTTCACCGCATCAGCCCTGCCGCTCAGTGCAGAAGCGGTGCCATCTATCTTGCCGTCTAAGCCTTGAGCCAGTGAGTCAAGTTTGTCAGAAAGCCCGCCCTGCACAGAAGAAGCATTTCCGTCAAGCTCGGCAGAAACAGCATCCATTTTCTCTGCGAAGTCTTCCCGCATCTGGGCAATCTTTGTGCGCACAGTGTCTTCCGTCTCTTCGATGCGCGAAAGCACGTCAATACCTATCGACTCAGCACGGGACTGCAAATCCTCGTTTATCTGGCTTATCCTGCCGCCGACAGCGGTATCCAGTCCAGTGATTTTCTCTTCAAGGGAGCTTGTCGTTTCTTCAAGTTTTTCCTTAAACTGCGTGTCCAAGTCCTGCGCTTGCTTGGCAATGGCGCTATTCAGCACGCTTGTAACATCGGCGACACGCTTTTCCAGTTCCTCTTTCTTTCCCCGAATTGTCTCCTGCATATTGCTCGTATAGTTCTGGATATTCTCTAGATGGACGCCCGCATTCTTCTGGTAGCGCTCTACAGCCGCCGAGGTGCGTTTTTCTATGTCTTTCGCCATCTCATCCAGACGTTCCCTGTAGGACTTTTCCAGAGAGGCAGCCTCATCCTGCATATTGGATTCCACAAACTGTATCTTTACGGAGACTTCATTAAATTTCTGCTGGAGCTTATCGTTCAGCGCCCCCGTCTTTTCCACCAGCGCTTTTTCAAATACTGAGACTGCATCCTGCAGGGACTGCTCGTATGCGGAGGAGCGCTCTTCATAGCCAGCAGAGATGTGGTCTATGGACTCCTGCGCCTGCTTGCCAAGCTCTGCGGTCTTTTTGTCAATATCGTCTTGAAGCGCCACAAGCTTGTCGGTCAAGGTATTGCGGAGCATACCCGTGCGGGCATCGACGTCTTTCGTGTAATTCGCCGCCTCAGCGTTATAGCGCTCAACCGCAGCCCTCGTCTGCTCCTGCATGGCGTTCACTGTCTCGGAAAGCTTAGCATCAACGGTGGCTCGCAGGGTTTCAGATTCGCTGCCAAGCTGCTCAGTGATTCCCCCAAGCAAGTGCTCCAGTTCAGAGCTGCGCGCATCAAGCTCGGCAGAAATCGTATCAAGCCGTTCGTGAGAGGAAGAGGACACTTCTTCCAGACGAGCCGTGATATCGGAGGACAGCGTGGACAGCTGCTCTTAGACCATAGTCAGCAGAGAGCTGTTGCGTCCGGACAGCTCCTCGCTGTATGTGGCAGATTCCCTATTATAGTTTTCTATTACCGCCGCAGTGCGGTTTTTCACTTCATCCGTCATCTGGGTAAGCTTCTGCGTGACGGCGTTCTCGAGGGAAGTGGTGGTGAAATTTATCTTGTCATCGATGGCGTTCGCCTTGGCACTGAGGTTTTTAAATTTTTCCGACAGAACCTTGTCCACGCTTTCAACAGAAGCGAGCAGGGTATCGTTTAAGCCGGTGATGCGCTGGTCCACATCTGCATCCAAAGCGGCAGATTTGTCGTTGAAGAGATTGATGAGGCGCTCTATTTTTTTGTCGATAGCCGTTTTGATGTTATCCGTTGATTCCTCGTAGCCAGCCCGCAAGTCTGCCGCCTGAGAATCAAATTGCTTCTGCACGCCGTCAATAGCGTCCTGCCATGACAGGGAAAGCGCAGTTTCCTTTTCGGCAAAGCGGGACTGCAAGCTATTTGTCGTAGAGTCAAATTTCTCTGAGAGGGACTCCGTGTTTTCATCTATCTGCGCCTGCAGGCTGTCAATCAAGCCCTGGAGAGCACTCGTCCGTCCATCCAAGTCTGAGCCAAGTTCAGTGAACCTTGCATTCAGCTGCCCCTGCAAGACACCTGTTTTATCCAGCAGGTCTGCCCCCAGCTCTGTGATTTTTGAGTTTATCTGCCCCTGCAAGGCGCTTGTCTGTTCCTTCAAGTCAGAATCCAAGCCCGCAAATTTCGTGTCTATCTGCTCCTGCACGGCATCAACCGTATCCTGCCATGAAAGAGAAAGTGAAGAAGCTTTCTCCGCAAAGCCAGACTGCATGGCGCTTGTCGTTGAGTTGAATTTCTCGGAAAGGAAATCCGTATTTTCATTTATCTGGGACTGCAGGTTGTCAATCTGCTTTTGCAATGAGCCGGTCTTTTCAGCCAAGTCCGCATCCAATCCCATAAACCTTGCTTCTATCTCTCCCTGCAAGGCATCCGTCCGGCTGGAAAGCTCGCCGCTCAAATCATCCAGCCGCGAATTCACCTGCCCCTGTACGGCAACGACGGCATTCTGCCACGAAAGGGAAAGAGCAGCTTCCTTCTCGGCAAAGCTCGCCTGCATGGCGCTTGTCGTCTCGTTAAACTTCTCTGAAAGAGAATTCGCGTTTTCAGCTATCTGGGACTGCAGGCTCTCTGCCTGACTCTGCAGGACGTCCGTCTTATCCAGAAGGCTTGTGCTCAGCCCCTCGACTTTTGAGTTTATCTGCCCCTGCAAGGCGCTCGCCTGCTCCTTCAAGTCAGAATCCAGTGCGGCAAATTTTGAGTCTATATCCTCCTGCAGAGCGCTTGTCTGTCCATCCAGACTTGACTCCAGCTCTGTAAACTTCGAGTCCATCTGCCCCTGCAAAGCATTGCTCTGTCCGTCCAGACTTGACTCCAGCCCTGTAAACTTTGAGTCCATCTGCCCTTGCAAAGCGCTTGTCTGTCCTTCAAGGCTTGCGCCCAGCTCTGTAAACTTTGAGTCCATCTGTCCCTGCAAAGCGTCTGCCCTGCCGTTCAGATCGCCGTCCATAGCTGAAAGCCTTTCGTTCACTCGCTCCTGTACGGCATCCGCCCTCGCTTCCAAACCCGCATTCAGGTTTGCAATCTTGGAGTCTATCTGCCCCTGCAGCCCGTCCGTCCTGCCGGAAAGCTCGCTTCCCAGCTCTGAAAGCTTTGAATCTATCTGATAATGCATGCTCTCTGTCGTAGAGTCAAGCTTATCCGCCAGTTCCCCTATCTTGGAATCTATCTGCGCCTGTAAAGACGAAGCGCGAGACGTGACATCATCTTCCATGAGCGTAGCGCGCTCATTCACAAAGTCCTCCAGCTCTGCCTGCCGCTGTTCAAACTGGGCCTCAAGATTGCTCCCCGCATCCCTGATGGACATACTGATAGTGGAGACGGTATCAGAAAAGCTGTCCTGCAGCTGCGCCTGCGCTTCCTTCACGGAAGAGCTGAGCTGCTGCACTTTATCCGTAAAGTCTCCCTCCAGATTCTGCGTCAAAGAGTCAAAAGTCGTCTGGATTTCGGTGACGCGCTCGTTGAAAACATCCTTCAGAGCCTTGTTTCTGTCGCCAAACGAAGAATCCATCGTGCCGATGCGTTCCACAATCGCATTGTTGATATGCTCAAGCTTTTCCTCCAGATCCTGAGAAATCTCATCGATGCGCTGATTGACACGGGTGGTGAGGGAAAACATCTTTTCCTCTATTTCGTTTGCCAGATTCGCATCGCGAGCTTCCAGACCGTCCAGAAGCTCCAGCTTGTCGTTTTCTGAACGATTTCTGAGCTCTTCAAATGCCTGATCTTCAATGTTCATGGCACGCTGCGCCGCGTTGTGATAAGCCTCCTCTATGTCAGCGGCAATCTTTGCCATAACGTTCTTGTTTTCGTCTAAACAGCGCTGGGTCTCATCGCCAATCTGCTTTGCGCGCCCCTCGTACTGGGAGAGCATATCGGTGCTGATAGCCTTCAGCTGTTCAACGTTCTTTGTGGCAAAGCGGTCTACAAGCTCTCCGGTCTTCTTCTCAATGGCGCTGATTGTTTTCTGCTGCTTGTCAAGGCGAGCGTTGTACCTGTCGATTAAATCAAAGCCTTTTTTTACTCCCGCAAGGTTTGTTTCCGCCGCGCTCGTCATATTTATGAGGTCTTTCAATATGCGGTCGTAGCCCGAAATCTTTTCGCCCATATTCTTGATGGCATCAATATTGCCCTGGAGATTCAGGCTGTCAGTTTCAAGCGTCTTATACTGCTGGTCCACGCGCGATATAGCCGCCTTTATCTGAGTATCGCGACCGTCCAGCTCATTCATCAGGATCCGCATCTCTTTTTCTTTTTCTTTAAAACGCTCATCGAGATCCTTCTCACGCTTATCGGCATAGCGCTTTACTTTTTCCATTGAGTTTTCGTTTCTATCGACACGGCGTAGCCCCACGCTGACTATGGCAGACAGCATGACGGACACAATAATCCCAAGAATTATCACTTTTTTCCCCACCCAAAGAGCATTTTATTTCAGTATATCATTATATAGTTTTATCTATTTTAGCACAATATTTTTCAGTTGGCGATAATTTTTAAACGAAATGTCTGCCTCCCGACAGGCTATGCCAAAGCATTTCCGCAGCCCCTTGAGCAGGTAAGCGGTCTTCATGCCGTACTTGCGCGCACCGCGCACATCATACTTGATGCTGTTTCCGACATAGAGTATCTCTTCCGGTTTAAGGTTAAGCTTCTTTGAAAGTATGCCAAAGGGATAGATAGAAGGCTTCAGTGCTCCCGACTCCTCAGAACCGATGCACACATCGCAGAGCGAGCGGAGCCCCCACAGCCTGCCCTTTTGCTCGGGAGGAAAATCAGAAAGCATACCTATTTTCAGTCCTGCCGCCTTGAACGCGCAGATGGTCTGGTAGACATCAGGATAAGTCTTAATTTTATAAAAAAACGGCTTCAAGCCCTCATAGCAGATGTCGTTTATCTGCTCCTTGGCATAATCCGCAGTGCAGTGCATCCTCTCTGCCAGAAGGCGCGCCTGATATTCAAAGAAATCCGGCAGGGGCGCGGTCTTATGCATTATCCGGCGCACCGCACCAAATTTCAAAAAGAACTTAATATGATGAAGAAAATACGCAGGCAAACGAATGTAGAGATGCCACGAAGGATAGAGAGTTCCGTCAATATCAAATGCCACGGCTTTAATACCATCATACATATAAAGCTAGTATAATGATATTAAAGGGGGTTGTCTATGGATTATTTTTGCAGGGGCAGGAAGGCTTGGCTTGAGCGCACCCGTTCCAGATGGACAAAGCAGTCCTGATGGTTCTTGAGGAATTCCGCAAGCGATATCTCCTTGCCCGACTCAAAGACAGCGCATTCAAAACGTCCCTCGTCGTCAAAATAGGGGAAAAACACAGCGCAGTTATTGAACGCTGCTTCACCGGGGCGGTCCGCAGAATGCTGCTTGAGCGCGGCAAAATAGAAGTAACGGGGTTCCGTCACAGCGAGTATGTAGAGCAGGCCTTCCAGCTCGCGGGGAGAATAGCCAGTGTCAATGCTGTAACCGGCAGACTGCCTGAGCGCGCCGTTCACCAGATCCGCCACGAAGGGCACGATGCGCACGTCCACGCCCGTCATATCCTCATAGCCTATCGTATAGCTGAACTGCCGCTTGCTTGAATTGGCATTCAGAACCTCAACCGCAAGGTTCCTACACCAGTCGAGCGTAAAAGAAAGCCTCGTATCCTGAGTAAGCACACCGTTTTTGCCAAGGCTGCTGTAATTCACCGTCGGAGAAAGCATATTGGGCAGCACGGTGGCTTTGTGGACAAGCCCGTCCGCAACCCATTTGACAAATCCGGCGCTGCTAAGCACAATGCCGCCCTCATCAATGGCCTTGCTCACTGACTTGCGGTCCTCCGGCGGAATATACGGCGCATTATACTCGATGGAATACAGCAGCCCGTCCTCATTATAACAGGCATCAGGTCCGTAAGTGATGCGGGGCAGGCTGCCGCGGATAACCTCCAGCATCGAGAGCACAGAATCATACTGGTCGCTGACCACCGTCACCTTGCTCCAGGGCAGGGAATTCTTGGTGAGCAGCTTGACCTCTTCAAACGAATAGGTATAGAGCTTCTGGAAGCGGAAGCCCATCGGTATGGAACGGGCTGCATACGAGCCAAAGACCACCATATCGGCATAGGTCTTGGGACTACCCTCACGAAATTCCACATAGACATCAGGGTCGGCATTAAAATACCAGCGGATTTTTACCGGCTTGCCGCTTTTTGCATTCCGGTAGAGCAGCCAGCTTCCCGCCGAATCCTTGCGGAAGCGGTCTTTCTCGCCGTTGCTTTCGGGAAGCACAAAGATGACAATGTCGCTGCCCTGCTCTTCCGCGCTTATCTGTACGGCATTGCCAATGCCGTCCTTCCGAATTTCGGGCTTTTTTGCGCGCAACTCGGAAGGCGGAGCGGTGAGCCACGAAGCAACGATCTCCGCCCTCACGTCCGCAGAATCAGGCACCCCGCCCCGCGCAGCAAAGAGCGGCACAGTAAGCAGGCTGAACAGCATCAGCACAACGACATTTCTCTTCATATTATATACGTCCTCCTGTATCCATCGCAGGAATTTCACTTTCAGCCACAGGCTCCGTATCCACAAAGCCAAGGCTGCCTTCGGCAAACTGTATGCGCGGCTCCACGACGCTTCCATCGGGCTGATGGATTTTGCCGTCAGAGCCCTCATCGGGATGCCTGCCCACAGGGGCATTGCTCAGCAGGAGCTTCAGGCGGTTCAGCTGGTTAACCTCGCTGGAACCGGGGTCATAGTCCACCGCCGCAATATTCGTTCCCGGATAGCGGCGGCGCAGCTCCTTAATCATACCTTTACCCGTCACATGGTTGGGCAGGCAGGCAAAGGGCTGCACGCAGGCAATGCTGCCCACGCTGTCCTTGATGAGCTCCACCATCTCCGCGGTGAGGAACCAGCCCTCCCCCGTGATGTTGCCGAGCTGAACGATGTCATCCACTCCGTCCATCAGCTTGTAGATGAGGCTCGGCGGCTCAAAGCGCCGGCTCTTTCCAAGCTGCTTTTTTATGTACGCACGGTACCTCTCTAAAAACCACACAAAGAGCTTTGCGTTACGCTCTGTTTTCTTGGGAAATGCCAATTCCTCATGGCGGAAAATCCCCGTGCTGAACGTATAGAAGAGGAAATCCGCAAGGTCAGGCATAACGCATTCTGCACCTTCCCGCTCAATGGTCTCCACAATCTGGTTGTTCGCCGTGGGGTGGAATTTCACCAAGATCTCGCCGACAACGCCCACCCTCGGTTTCTTTATCGGCAGGAGGGGAAGGCTGTCAAAGTCCTTTATGATATTTTTGATGATGGAAAAGTAATAACTGTTTTAGATCAGGCTTGTGGAACGGGTGGTATGTTGTCAACAAGCTATAACTTTATCAAGAGATATAACCCAACTGCAGATGTGCGTTTGTTTGGACAGGAAATAAACCCAGAGTCTTATGCTATTTGCTTGGCTGAGATGCTTATCAAAGGTCAGAATGCGGAAAATATTTGTTATCAAGATACTATGAAGGCAGATCGTTTTAAAGAAACAAAGATGCGTTTTGTTATAGAGAATCCTCCTTTTGGAACACCATGGGGTGGAAAGGATGCTGCAGAAGGTGTCGAACAAGCAGTAAATGATGAACATAAAAAAGGCTTTGATGGTAGATGGGGAGCAGGACTTCCTGGTTCAGGAGATATGCAAATGCTCTTTTTACAATCAGCTATAGATAAGATGGATGATAATCTAGGTAGGGCAGCTATTATTGAAAATGGAAGTCCATTATTTAATGGAGGAACCGCTTCTGGTGAAAGTCAGATTAGAAGATGGATGTTAGAAAACGATTTGATTGAAGCGATAATTGCATTGCCAACAGAATTATTTTATAACACAGAAATTGCAACATATATTTGGGTATTATCGAAAAATAAAAGCAATGAACGTAAGGGAAAAGTTCAATTAATTGATGCTACAAATATTTATCATAAATTAAGAAAGGCTTTGGGAAAGAAAAAGAATGAAATTACACCAGCTGACCGAGCTGAGATTACAAGGCTTTACTCTGATCTTTCAGAAAATGAAAATTGTAAAATTTTTAGGAATGAAGACTTCATGTACCATGAATATGTAGTGATGCAGCCTCTTCAGAGAAGTTATGCTATTACTAAGGAACGTATTCAGAAAATGTTAACATCGGGTTCACTGTCTTCATTATATGACGAGGCAAAAGTTAACGAACTGGAGAATACAGAAGAATTGACTGGAAAGGAAGCAAAAAAGTTAGAGGCTTTCCAAAACAATAAAGCAACATATGACGGTATTATTGAAGCTCTTAACGAAGGCGTTTCAGAGAAGATATATTTGAGTGTTTCAGAATTTATGCCCGTTTTGTCAGAAATTCTAGAAAGTGTCACAAATGATAAAAAAATAATTGATAAGGTTGCAGAAGGATTGTCGATAATGGATAAGTCTGCAGAAGTGCAACATGATAAGAAGGGCAATATCATATATGACAAAGAGACTAAAGATACTGAAATAATACCGTTTGAAGAAGATATTGAAAAATA
>ERZ842401.2120-NODE-2120-length-27009-cov-48.997811_pt1 | contig 27009 bp, 13 predicted proteins | sample MGYA00521270_ERZ842401 | MGnify/ENA primary metagenome ERZ842401 (study PRJEB31892, sample SAMEA3878208) | bioreactor metagenome | biome: Moose rumen | place: Sweden | collected 2011-10 | study: EMG produced TPA metagenomics assembly of the PRJEB12797 data set... | reverse complement strand
AGCAACGCCTCGGGCACGCTATGGGTGTTCCCTGCCCAGGGAGACATGCGGCGGCTGGACCTCATGAGCGGACTGAACATGACCACGGAGCGGTTTCGGAGATACAACATCGCACAAGGGGCTGACGGACTCTTCTATATGGCCAGCTACGGCAACGGCCTCTATACCTACGACCTGTCGTCGGGAGCCCTGGAGCACTACACCGCCACCGCGCCATGGCCACTCATAGGCAACAACTTCCTAAGCAACATCTGGATAGACCGTGGCGGCTGCCTTTGGCTGAGCGAGGAGTCGACGGGTGTCAGCTGCATCCTGCCACCGGGAGCCTTGCAGGCCCGCTACTGGTTCCCCCACCCACAGCAGGAGGGCGACTGGAGCAACTTTGTGCGCATGGTGACACTGACAGCCGACGGCAATGCCGTCTTCAGCACGCGCGACAACTGGCTCTATCGGCTGGACCTACAGACGGGAGCCATGACGCCACAGCAGCAGCTGCCCTCGACGGCATACGCCCAGCTACGCGACAGCAAGGGGCACCAGTGGACGGCAACGCGAGGTGCCGGTCTCTATCTGGACGGCCGGCGCACGGAGCTGCCAGCCCGCCACGTCTACGACATCGTGGAAGACCGGACGGGACGCCTCTGGGTAGCCACCTGGGGCGAGGGACTGTTCGTCGTCACCCTGCAAGCCGACGGCAAGCTCAGCTGGCAGCAGCTCATGAAGCGCACCTACAACGAGAGCATCCTGCGCTATATGAAGGACGACGGCCGCGGGCGCCTCTGGATAGCCACCAACAACGGCGTCTACACCATCGACATGCTAAAGACTGACGTCAGCGACGAACAGCTGGAATACTTCAACACCCAGAACGAGGGTCTGCCGTTCGACGAGATTATCAGCCTCTGCTGCTCGCACGACGGATACCTATGGGTGGGCAGCCGTGGCAGCGGCCTGCTGAAATGCCGCTATGAGGACGGACGTTTTGAAACCGTGCAGACCTTCACCACACAAGAGGGCATGGCCACCAACAACGTGTTCTCCATCACCGAGGACCGCGACGGCAACATCTGGGCCGGCACCGACAACGGACTGACCCGCATCGGCAGCGACGGCAAGGTGAGCGCCCACCAGTTCGGCCACACGCTGAAGAGCAACATCTATTCTGAGAACTGCGGACTACAGCTCTCCGACGGGCGGCTGCTCTTCGGCACGGTGAACGGACTGATGACGCTATCGGAGAGAAAAGAGGAAAGTGGAGAGCGGAAGGCAGAGCCGGTGTCGCCGCTGATCACCACTGTCAGCATCAACGGCAACCCACAATACCAGGCTGCCGACCGCCACCAGCTGACGCTGAGCCACGACCAGAACTCGCTGGTGCTCAGCTTCTCGTGCCTCGACTATGCCACGCTGAGCGCTACGCAATACCAATACTACCTGAAAGGCATCGACCGTTCGTGGCTGCCGCTGACCAGCGTCAACCAGGCGCACTACAACGGTCTGCGCCCGGGGCGCTACCGGTTCCACCTGCGGGCCTTGAGCGAGGACAACCAGTGGAGCGAAGAGACCACCTTCGACATCCGTATCCGACAGCCGTGGTACAACACGTGGTGGGCATGGCTCATCTACCTGGCCGTGCTGGGCACCGTCGGCTACCACTTCTACCGCTCCTGGCACCGCAACTTCGAGCTGCGCCAGCAGATGAAGATGGAGAAGGAGCTGACCGCCTTCCAGCTGAACCTGTTCACCCACATCACCCATGAGTTTCGCACGCCTCTGGCACTCATCGCCGGAGCGACCGACAGGCTGGTACAGACGGAGAGCGAGGGACAGCCCTCACGGTCGGCCATACAGACCGTCAAGCGAGGCACCAAGCGCCTGCTGAAGCTGGTCAACCAGCTGATGGAGTTCCGCAAGCTGAGCACCGGCAACCTGAAGCTGAACGTAGAACAGCTGGACATCGTGGCGCTGGTACGCAGCGTCTGTCAGGAGTTCTGGGACGTGGCCAAGCAGAAGGAACTGCACATGACGTTCACCCCACATGCCAGAAGCCACGAGGCCACCGTCGACCGCCAGCTGGTAGAGACCATCCTGTATAACCTGATCTCGAATGCGGTGAAGTACACGCCCGCCAAGGGCAGCATCGTGGTGCGCCTCAAGGCCGACGACCAGCAGCTGTACATCAGCGTGGAAGACAGCGGTCCCGGCATCAGTCCGCAACAGGAGCAGCGGCTGTTCCAGCCCTTCATGCACGGCTACGTGTCACAGGGTGGCATGGGCATCGGACTGCACACCGCCTACCAGTCGGCACTGGTCCACCACGGCGGGCTGACCTATGAGCGGGTGGCCGGGGAGGGCGGGTCGCGCTTCACGCTGACGCTGCCTGCCACGGCCGACAGCTACAGCAGCGACGAATATGCCTCCGCCACGGCTGTCAAGGAGGGTGAAGAGAGGAACGTGGAGAGCGGAGAGAAGAGCGAGACCACCATCCGCGAACTGCTGCCCGAGGCCTACAACGACTACCGCGTGGCCGTCATCGAGGACGACCCCGACATGCGCCAACAGCTCTGCGACAGCATAGGACGCTACTTCCAGACGACGGGCTACATGGACGGCCTGTCGGCACTGGACGGCATCGGCCGGCAGCTGCCCGACCTCATCGTCTGCGACATCATGCTGCCCGACACCAACGGCTACGACCTAGTACGTAAGCTGCGCAGCCGGCAGGAGTCGGCCGACATTCCCATCATCATGCTGACGGCGCTGGATGACGAAGACCATCTGCTGCGGGGCTATAAAGCCGGTGCTGACGACTATCTGGTCAAGCCTTGCAACTTTGAGTTGCTCATGCTGCGCATCACCCAGTTTATCAAGTGGCATCACCGCCTGTCGGAGACCAAGGAGGCCGGCACCGGCGGTCAGGAGCCGACATTGATAACGGACGAAGCCGACAAGCGCTTCAAGGAGAAGGTGGAAGCCATCGTGGCACGACGCATGGGCGAGCCCGACTTCACCGTCGACACGCTGGCCGCCCAGCTGAAGACGGGCCGCACCAAGTTCTACGGCAAGGTGAAGGACCTCATGGGCATGTCGCCCAACACGTACCTGCAGACCCAACGACTGAAGAAGGCGGCAGAGCTGCTGATAGAAGGTGAGCTGAACGTCACGGAAATCAGCTATCGTGTCGGTTTCCAGAACCCCAACTACTTCTACAAGTGTTTCAAGGAGAAGTACGGTGTACCACCCAGCAAGTACGGCAAAAAATAGTCTGGAACCTAAGTTTTGATTCCTGAAAACTGTAATAGCAGCCGTCCCGTCTCGGGACAGCCGCTATCGGAGTCAGTGTTACTACTAAATAATGTCTACTAACCAAACTAACTATATATATACTAAATAAAGCAGTTGCATACATCTTATTAGTAACCGGGGTTCTGCCATGCAGCTTTCTGTGCATCAGACAGGTTGCTTCCGTCTTCGTTCTGCAAAGCATCGATGAATGTCTGCGGAATAGGACGCAGCTCGTGTTTGTTGGCCTGGATACCTGTAGCCTCCGGATTGAACGCTCTGGCACGCTTGACCAGCAGACCGGCACGGCTCAGCTCCTCCCAACGGTTCCACTCACCCAGCAGTTCGCGGGTGCGCTCGTTGAAGATGAAGTTCAGCATACGGTCGTAGTCGCCAGTGCAACCCAGTGTCGACAGGATAGCCTCGTCCTCAGCAGGAAGCTGGGTGTAGCTGCCAATCTGCAGGCTGGAAGCAGCCGTAGTCTCGGCGATACCGGTCGACAGGTAGTACGTGTTCTTATGCAGATGTGAAGCAGCATGAGCCTCAGTCATCTTCATGGTATAGGTACGGTCGGCGATGCCGTCGATGGTCGTGATACCCGAGCAGTTCGAGTTGTTGCCGGAGATGGAGTTGTCGTTGTCGCCGCCGTCAGACTTCAGGAAAGCCATTGAGCCGTCCGTATAGTAGCTACGGTCCTCACCGCTCTTCCACTGGCCACGGGCACGGAGCTGGTTGACGGTTGTGATAGCCTCCTGGTACTTAGCCAGACGAACCTGAGCCTCGGCCTTCACCAGATAGGTCTCACCCGTACGGGCCATGATGACGTCGCGGTGTGCATCACCCTTCTCTGCCGTACGACTGCCGTCGGTGGTCTTGTTGATGCCACAGAAGACGTTAGAGGTCGATGTTGAGCCGCTCACGCCATAGTTGTAGAGCACATACTTGCCATTCAGGAAGGTGGGGAATGCATTGGGCACCCACTTGCCAGTCTCAGGGTTGATGAAAGTATGTTTCACGGCACCGCGACCGAACGTACCGTAAGAGCCTTCAAGGTCACGACTGTCGTTCTTGTTGTTCAGAATGAACATAATGCCCACGTCGCCAATCTCAGGCACCTGAGCCACGTTGATGCCATTGTCGTTGGCCACCTTGTCACGGTCGTAGACGGTGACATCCTTGTTGTTAGCATCCTTCACCTTCTTCGTCACACCGATATGGTTCAAGCCGTAGACCGTCTTGAAGGTTTTCCACATACGGGCATCGTTCACATTGTCGAATACACTATAGGTGTACTCCGTAGGACGGCAGCGCTGGAAGTCCATCTCGCCGATATAGGCACCACGGCGAACCCATCCGCCGGAGAAGTTAGAGAACTGCGGCGAGAAGTAGTTATAGGTACGGTTGCCATAGCGGCCGCCTGTCGTCGAAGCATCGTTGTGCTGGGCTGCCATCAGAATCTCGGGCAGCTGTTCGTTGGCACAGTCAACACCGGTCCAGATGGCATACAGCTGGGCGTAGTCAGCGGCCAGCGGACGTGCGGCAATGACCTCGTCGCAGAGCGAGATGACACGGTTCAGGTCGGCAGACTTGTCATAGGCGCTGTTCCAACTGCTGTTACGCTCAGACTGGCGGAACAACAGAGCCTTGGCCAGGAAGTGGGCAGCAGCATATTTGGTCCAACCTGCCGTACCACGGTTAGAGGGGCTCTTCTCGGGCAACAGCTGGTAAGCCTGTTCAAAGTCGGCAATGACCTGGTTCAGCGTTTCCTCTTCCGTAGAGCGTACATAGTATTTGTTGACACTACCATTGGCAGGCTCAGTCTGGATGACGACGCCACCGTACTGTGCAAACAGGCGATAATAGTTATAGCCACGCAGGAAATATGCCTCGCCCATATACTGGTTGCGGGCACTCTCGTCGGGTACGTTGACAGCCTTGGCCAGAACCAGGTTGGCCGTTGAGATGCCATAGTACATCTCGTTCCACAGACCCGACACCGGCGGACAGTTGTTATTGGCTGCACCAAGCGCAGTAGTACAGTCCAGCGGATTGAGACGGTTGTCGTAGGTATTCCAAGGCTCCGACGTCAGGTCGGCACCATTGGTAAACTCGTCACAGCCATAAAGAGTAATACCGTATGCCCACTCATAACCAAAGTGCCAGCGGAGGTTACCATAGAGACCTGCTGCCATTTTCTCGGCACCATCAGCAGTCTCCAGCAGTGCGTCGGTTACCTTGTGGCCGGCATCCTCATCCAGGAAGCTTGAGCTACAAGAAGAAATACCCGTCAGAGCCAGAAAGCCCAGCACACCGCAAACGATTTTGTTACTTATATATTTCATAGTTGTATGCTATTATTGATTCTTTATTATTCTTTACTGTTAAATCTTCATTAGAAGTCTACCTGTACGCCGACCGTCACGCCACGGTTGAAATAGGTGGCACCGGTGTCAAGATCCATAAAGTCGACTGAAGAATAGAGCATGCCTAAGTTGCGGCCCTGGACATAAAGCTTGGCACCGTTCAGACCGATACCCAGTTTGCCAAGCAGCTTCTTATCGAAGGTATAGCCCAGTGACAGGTTGCGCAGCTTGATGAACGAAGCATCCTTATAGCCCAGAAGGTTAGAATAGGGGTCACCGCCCGACTGGTTGTAGACAGGCTTCTGATAGTCTGCATTAGGATTGTTAGGTGTCCAGTAGCTGATTTCGCGCTGCTGATACATACCCAGCTGACCCTCGCCGCCGACATTTGCCGTGTAGCCGAAGCGTCCGCTCAGTTCGACAACCAGTTCAAGGCCCTTCCACGAGAAGGTGTTGCTCCAACCCATGGTGAAGCGCGGGTTGCGGTTGCCCAGGATAACACGGTCGTCAGCATTGATAATGTAGTCGCCATTCTGGTCGACGGGACGTACCATACCAGGGGTAAACTTCTTGTCATTCTTGCCGGTCAGGTTCTCGTTGAACTTAGCCATCTCCTCCTGGTCTTCCGGAGTGTCCTGCCAAAGACCTGCATTGTCGTAGCCATAGTAAACGGCAATGCTCTCGCCAATGAACCAGGCATTGTTGATGTCGTCTTCCTTACCGTTCGACAGTTCTACAATCTCGTCCTTCTGCCATGCAAAGTTCAGGTTGGAGTTCCAAGTGAAGTCCTTGTACATGACCGGAATCGTGTTCAGCGTAACCTCAATACCCTTGTTCTTGGTTTCACCGATGTTAGCCAGCATAGAGGGATAACCCGTCAGCGAAGGCACGGTCATGGTCATCAGCAGGTCCTTGGTGCGCGAGGTGTACATATCAATCGTACCACCGATGCGGCCACGCAGGAAGCTGAAGTCAATACCGAAGTTCCACTGAGTAGTCTTCTCCCAACCCAGGTTCTTGTTCGGCATCTTGTTAGAACCACTGGTATAGTAAGGTTCGTTGGTGACGAAAATCTGTGTATTGCTGGCGCCCGTGAACGGCATCCAGTAAGAACTGATGACGCCAAGGGTACCATAAGGATCTACGGCAGAGTTACCCGTCACACCTACACCAAGACGCAGCTTCAACTGGTCAATCCACTTCACGTCACGGAGCCAGCTTTCCTGTTCCATGCGCCAACCAAGAGCCATTGAGGGGAAGAAGTCCCACTTGTTGCCCTCTGCCAATACGGACGAGCCGTCCCAACGGGCACTGGCAGTCAGCAGATAGCGGTCCATGTACGAGTAGTTCACACGTGCCATGTATGACGAGAGCTGGTTCTCAGACAGACCGGTTCCCATGCCTGCACTATACTTGGTATCGGTAATGTCTACCGAACCCATGTTGTTCCACTTATACGAAGCCAGCGGGATGTTGACAGCATTCATGCTGCTCGACTCATTATTGGTCTTCGAAGCTGACTGCAGCAGGGTCAGACCCACGCTATGGTCGCCGAACACCTTATTATATAATAGCATATTATCGAGAGTCCAGGCAAAATGACGCTCGTCGTTACGACGGGCATAGTTATTGCCGCCTCCACGAGCTGCTGACGAGCTGTCGATGAAGTTACCCAGACGGTAGTAGCGGAAGTCCGGACCGAACTGGATCTTGTACTGTATGCCGTCCAGCGGCTTCCAGATTTTACCGAAGTCAACCTGGGCATAGAAGCTACCCAAGGCGCGGAATGTCTCACGCTCATCGTTCGACTTGGTCCACTCGTCAATGACGGTATAGGTATTGGTTGCGGTACCGCCAGGCATCAGAACAATGTTGCCAGCATCGTCATAGGGCAAGGTATAGCGAAGAATATTCTTGGCAGCGCCATAGATATCGGTAGGACCGGAGTTCGAGCTCTGACCGGTACGGGAGAAACCATAATCCTGCTTGCCGTAAGATGCGTTGATAGAGCCACCGGCCTTGAACCACTCCGTACCCTTGACGTCAGCAGCAGCACTCAGGTTGAAGCGTTCATACGACTGGCCCTTCTGTGTACCCTTATTGTTCAGGTAACCGAACGAGACGATGCCGCTGGCATTCTTCGAACCGCCGCGTGCACTGATGGAGTGTTCCTGGGTGACACCCGTCTGGGTTACGAAATCCGTCCAGTCCGTATCTGTGACCTTGGAACCGTCCCAGGTGCCGCTCTCCCAGCCTTTCATGATGTTGGCCCATGCCACATCGTCGCCCGAGAAGTAGTCCTTATCCTTTGCCTGGTCGGGAGCATCGCCCATGGGGTTGCCGTCCGGATTGGCGTTGTAGTAAGCCCAACGGCGCCAGGTGATATAGTCACTGGCCGACATAGCAGGCGACTTGTCGACAATCTTCTCGAAGGTAAACGAGCCGTTGTAGCTCAGCTGCATCTTGCCTTCCTGACCGCGCTTGGTGGTAACCAGCACGACACCGTTGGCACCGCGGCTACCATAGATAGCAGTAGAAGAGGCATCCTTTAGAATGTCGATGGACTCAATGTCACGCGGGTTCAGTGTCTCAATACCACCAGCCTGCAAGGGCACACCGTCCACCACATAGAGCGGAGAGTTCGAAGCATTCAACGAACGGCTACCACGAATCAGGATGCTACCTACGGTACCGGGACGCTGGCTCGAGGTGATGTCCACACCGGCAGCCTTACCCTGCAAGGCCTCAAAGGCATTGGACACAGGCTTCGTACCCAGTTCCTTCTCACCCACGCGGGTCAAGGCACCCGTCACGTCACTCTTGCGCTGTACACCATAACCTACTACTACGACCTCGTCGAGCAGCTGTTTGTCTTCTTCCAGCGTTACATTAATCTGATTCTTTCCACTGACTGCAATGGTCTGCGTACGATAACCGATGTACGAAATGACCAGGTTTGCGTTTTGGGGAACATTCGCAAGGGTGAAGTTTCCTTCGAAGTCGGTCACCGTTCCGTTGTTGGTTCCCTTGATAATTACACTCGCGCCGATGACAGCCTCACCTGTGGCATCGACAACAGTTCCGGTTACCTTGTTCTGGGCGAAGGCACCTACAGCCAGCACCGAAAACAGAACCGTAAACATCAGCCGTTGGAGCATACCCCAACTGCTGTTCAGACTTGATTTACCAATGTCCTTCATACTGTTTGTTTTAAAATTAGTAGTTAATTGAAATTGTTCGTTCGTTTTGCTTGCAAAGTTAACAGGAAAAGACATATTTTAACTATCACTATCGTACAAAAACAATTAATATTGTCCTTTTTCTGTCGTTAAACCTTTCAGCACCAGCCATGAACGATAATACGACTTTCCGAATAAAAGATAGGTGATTTATCAGACTTTTTTCGTACTTTTGCATCGCAAACCCTAAAACGACGAAGAATATGAAGACGACAACCCTCCTTGTTTCGTTGCTGACGCCCACCCTGCTCTGGGCACAGCGCACAGTGACCAGCCTCAACGACGGCTGGGAGTTCGCACGCGACTCGCTGTTCACCCAGGTGGAGCACATCAACGTGCCGCACGACTTCCAGATCAGCCAGCCGTGGGTGCCGCCGACGGCCGACGAGCGGGCGGACAACAGCGACGCGGCTGCCAACACGAAGTCGCGCCTCTCGGCCCGCGGCTTCAAGGAGATGGGGACGGGATGGTACAGGAGGCTGCTGAGCATTGAGCCGCAAGAGAACGAGCGCTACCTGCTGGACTTCGAGGGCATCATGCTGGTGGGCGACGTCTACCTGAACGGACAGCGCATCGGCGGCACGGACTACGGCTACGTGGGCTTCGAGCTGGACGTGACGGACCGGCTGCTGGCGGGCGACAACGAGCTCGTGGTCAAGGCATCGACCATGACGGAGAAGAACTCCCGCTGGTACACCGGCGGCGGGCTGTTCCGCAATGTCAGCCTGGTCACCACGCCCCGCGACCTGTACTTCGCCCGTCATCCGCTGTACATCACCACACGCGACAACCGCTACGTCAACATCACGGCAGAGGTGTGCTACCGCGCCAAGATGAAAGATACTTACATCGACACCCGGCTCTATGCCCCTGACGGACGACTGATACACCAACAGACCGACACGGCCTGGCGCAGCACACCGGCACGCACCTTCGAGGTGAAGCTGCAAGAGATGGCGGTGGCTGACGCCCGGCTGTGGGACACGGAGCATCCCAACCTCTACCGCGTGGTGACGACGCTGCGGCGCAGTGACGGCAGCGTGGCCGACGAGGTGACGGACGAGTTTGGCATCCGTACCATCGAGACGGGACCCGACTACGGGCTGAAGCTCAACGGCCAGAAGGTGCTGCTGAAGGGCTATGCCAACCACCACACCCTGGGGGCCCTGGGGGCGGCGGCCTATCCGCGGGCCATAGAGAAGCGACTGCAACTGATGAAGCAGTTTGGTATGAACCACGTGCGCACCTCGCACAACCCCTACAGCCGCGACTTCATACGACTGTGCGACAGGCTGGGGCTGCTGGTGGTGGACGAGCTGTACGACAAGTGGACCCGCCAGCACAGCGGCGGACGCGTGCCCTTCATGAACCACTGGGCGCAGGACGTCGAGGAGTGGGTGCGCCGCGACCGCAACTCGCCCTCGGTCGTGATGTGGAGCCTCGGCAACGAGCTGCAGCAGGACCCTAACCAGCCGTTTGGCGACTTCGGCGTGACGTGCTACCGCATGATGCGACCCGTGGTGCAGCGCTACGACGCGACACGCAAGGTCACCGTGGCCATGCACCCGCGCTACCGCAACTGGCAGACCGACTCGCTGCCATGCGACCTGGCCATGCTGACCGACGTGCAGGCCTATAACTACAGGTATATGTACTTCCCCGGCGACGGACGCCGCTTCCCCTGGATGACGTTCTACCAGAGCGAGGCCTCCACCCAGGCTATGGGACCCAACTACTTCGAGATGGACTTGAACCGGGTGATAGGACTGGCCTACTGGGGCGCCATCGACTATCTGGGCGAGAGCATGGGGTGGCCCGCCAAGGGCTGGGCACAGGGTGTGTTCGACATCGCCCTGGAACCTAAGCCCAAGGCGTACTTCATGCGTTCCTTCTTCAAGCCCGACGAGCCGCTGGTCCATCTGGCCATCCTCGAAAGCGAGAATGCCGAGATGTGGAACGGCGTCAAGATGGGCAACGACCGCATGTCGGAGCTATGGAACCGTCCGGAGGGGTCGAAGGCCAACATCTACGTCTACACCAACTGCGACGAGGTGGAGCTGCGCCTCAACGGCCATAGCCTGGGGCGCAAGGCCAACCCCGCTGACCCCAAGCAGCGCAACCAGATACTGTGGGGCGAGATAGACTACCAGCCGGGCAAGCTGGAAGCCATCGGCTACAACCGTGCAGCCAAAGACGGCAAGCCCTCCAAGGTGGCCTCACACACCCTGGAGACCACAGGCAAGGCCGTGCGGCTGGTCGTTGAGTCCGACAACCCCTCGTGGCAGGCCGACGGCATGGACCTGCAGCACGTCCGCATCACGGCCGTCGACTCTAAGGGGCGCCGCGTGCTGACTGCCACCGACCAGCTGACCTTCAGCATCGAGGGCGACGCCGACATCGTAGCTGTCAGCAATGGCGACATCGCCAGTGACGAGCTAAACACGACTCCACACTTCGACTTGTCGAAGAAGGCGACCGCCCAGCGTTGCCTATGGCAGGGCTCTGCCCTGGTCATCCTGCGCGCCGGTCACCAGTCGTCTCCCGTCACGCTGCGCACCACCTGCCCCGGCTTCAAGCCCGTCACCACCCGCCTGCAAACGCGGTAGGTCTGAGCAAGAACGTCTTCTTCCAACTTATTCAGCAGCGCAGGGCAGAACAGCTACAGAAGCGTCAGGAAACGCGTGACAAGGAAAAACAGCAGCGTCTTGAGAAGTGTCTGCACATACTCACGGAGAAAGGAGGCGTGGTCAGCCGCAAGCAGCTCACAGAGATTCTTGTCAACGTGTTCGGCCGCAAGCGTCCCACTGTTGCCACCTACATCACAGAATGGCTGAAGGATGGTAAACTCGTGGAAGTCAACGGCATGATTAAGGTGTCCAACGGCCTCGCTTTACCCTTCTGAGAGCGATAAGATTTTTGTTTGTTGTTGGAGCCGCCTATATATATAGCGGCTCCAACAACGAACGTGAATCGCCAACGAAAAGTACTAAAAACAACAGCACCGACCTTTGCGACCTGCTGCTGAAGTAGTTTTTACTACGACGCGGCGGAGGAATTTCTCTGTCGCGTCGCAGTTTTTTCTCCGTCGCGTCGCAGCAGAAGGTCATCCGCGAGGCAGCCCTGCACAGCGGCGTCATGCAGGCCTTGAATCGAGTAAAATCCTCTGAAAGCAGTTGTCTTTCGGAGGATTTTTCAGCTTTTTGGACGATTATACCATAAATAATTAGTGAAAATGTTGTATCTTTGCAATCAAGAAGCACAAGGGCTTTCGAATAATAACTAAAAACAAACGCAATATGATGAGAAGACTATTTCTGTTAACCGGACTGCTGGTGGCGATGACCACCACGGCAAGAGCACAACAGCGTGAGCAGGCACTGCAGTGGCCCACGCCAAGACCCGAGGCCAAGGCCGGCACCCGCTGGTGGTGGCTGGGGTCAGCGGTGGACCAGGAGAACCTGCGGTGGAACCTGTCGGAATATGCCCGCGCGGGCATCGGAGCGGTGGAGATAACACCCCTCTACGGCGTCCAGGGCAACGACCGGAACAACATCCCATTCCTGTCGGCCCAGTGGATGGAGGCGCTGAGGACGGTGGAGGACATCGGCCGTGAGACGGGCATCCAGATAGACATGAACTGCGGCACGGGCTGGCCCTTCGGCGGTCCGCTGGTGCCGCTGGAGGAGGCCGCCTGCAAGGCCGTGTTCAAAGACACTGTGATAGGCGGTTCGACCACCTATACCGTGGAGATAGGCCGCACCAAGCAGAAGGTGAAGCGTGCTGCCCCCGGTGGTGAGGGCTGGGTCATCGACCACTTCGACCGCAATGCCGTGAAGCACTATCTGGACCGCTTCGAGCAGGCCTTTGCCCAGTCGGGCGTGCCCTACCCCAACACGTTCTTCAACGACTCGTACGAGGTGTACCGCGCCAACTGGACGCCTACGCTGTTTGACGAGTTCCAGAAGCGCCGCGGCTACGACCTGCGCCAGCACCTGCCAGAGCTATTAGGCGCAGTGGACGATGGCAATCAGGTGCTGTGCGACTATCGCGAGACGCTGAGCGACCTGCTGTTGGAGAACTTCACCCAGCAATGGGTCAACTGGGCCCACCAGCACGGTGTGCAGGTGCGCAACCAGGCTCACGGCTCACCCGCCAACCTGCTGGACCTGTATGCGGCTGTCGACATACCGGAGATAGAGGGCTTCGGACTGTCGGAGCTCGGCATCAAGGGGCTGCGCACAGACCCCGGCATGACGAAGAAGAACTACAGCGACGTGTCGATGCTGAAATATGCGCCGTCGGCCGCCCACGTCATGGGCAAGCCGCTGACCTCGAGCGAGACCTTCACGTGGCTGACGGAGCACTTCCGCACCTCGCTGTCGCAGATGAAGCCCGACCTGGACCTGATGTTCACCTGTGGCGTGAACCACGTCTACTTCCACGGCTCGTGCTACACGCCGAAGGACGACCCGTGGCCGGGGTGGAAGTTCTATGCGTCCATCGACATGAGTCCCACCAACAGCATCTGGCGCGACGCGCCCTATCTGATGCAATATATAGAAAGGTGTCAGAGCTTCCTGCAGCTGGGGCAGCCCGACAACGACTTCCTGGTCTACCTGCCCGTACGCGACATGTGGCGCATCCGCGGACCACGCAACGACGACAACAAGCAGGCCAGCCGCGACCGCCGGGGTGGCGAAGACCTGCTGATGCAGTTTGACATCCACACCATGGACGAGAAGGCGCCGCAGTTCATCCGAAGCATCCTGACCATCGACAGCCTGGGCTACGACTGCGACTACATCAGTGATCGCCAGCTGGCCAAGGTACGCATAGAAGACGGGCGTCTGGTCACCGAGGGCGGCACACGCTACCGGGCGCTCATCATCCCCAGCGGGACCACTGTCGACAGCCGGCTGCAAGCACTTCTGGCTCCCCTCTCGGCCTATGTCATCCAGGGCGAGTCGCCTGAGTCCATGGCCCGCTACGCCAAGCCTGAACCCATGAAGCGCGACCTCGGCCTGCGTGCCATACGCCGCACGAACGACAAGGGCTATCACTACTTCATCGTCAACCTGACACCGCGCGACGTGGCGGCTGACATTCCCCTAACCGTTGACTTCCAGTCGGCTTACTTCTTCAATCCGCTCAACGGCGACATCAAGCCTGTACCCATCAATGCCCATCACAATATCCATCTGGCCCTGCGCAGTGGCGAAAGCATCATCCTGCAGACCCTTGACAGCGCACCGGCGCCAAGTGCCACAGAGCTGATGCAGACACTCAAACAGGTGTACGACCAGACGACCTCTCCCAAACAAGAGGAAATCGTGCTTACCACCAACCCGTGGACGTTGTCGTTCACCGAGGAGGCACCCAAGGTGGGCGAGACCTTCCAGCTGGACCGTCTGCAGACGTGGGAGACGCTGAGCGACTCGGCTGCCGTCACCATGGGAACGGGTGTCTACACCACCACCTTCACGCTGACCAGACAGCAGGCACGCCAGCAGTGGGCCATAGACCTGGGCGACGTTCGCGAGTCGGCCCGTGTCTACGTGAACGACCGTTTCCTGGGCTGTGCGTGGGCAGTACCCTTTGTGCTGGACTGCCGCGATGCGCTGAAGAAGGGCAAGAACACCCTGCGCATCGAGGTCACCAATCTGCCCGCCAACCGCATAGCCGACCTGGACCGCCGCGGTGTGAAGTGGCGCAAGTTCAACGAGATCAACGTCGTGGACATCAACTACAAGAAGACGACCTATGAAGGATGGGCCCCTGTGAAGAGCGGACTGAACTCGGAAGTGAAACTAATTGCGAAATGAGTTGGAGGTTTGTAAATTATTTGCTACCTTTGCACCCGGAAAGTTAACAAAACAAATAAAACAAACAAAATTCTTAAAAACTCATGTCAACATTAACAATTTGCATTGTCATCCTCTTCTGCATCGGCTATTTCTGTATAGCCATCGAGAGCGTGACCAAGATCAACAAGGCAGCCATTGCCCTGCTGATGTTCGTTGGCTGCTGGACACTCTTCATGATTGATCCGGGCAGCTACATTGCCAATGCCATTGGCGACATGAAGGCAGCAGCCGTGAGTGAGGTCATTGAGCACCACTTGGGTTCCACCTCCACCACCTTGTTCTTCCTCATGGGTGCCATGACCATTGTGGAGCTGGTAGACCAGAACGGCGGTTTCAACTTCGTGCGCGACACGCTGCAGACCAAGTCGAAGCGCTCGCTGCTGTGGCGCATTGCCTTCATGACATTCATCCTGTCGGCCATACTGGACAATCTGACGACATCCATCGTAATGATAATGATTCTGCGCAAACTGGTCAGCGACAAGAAAGACCGCATGATCTATGCTGCACTGGTCATCATAGCCGCCAACTCAGGAGGTGCCTTCTCGCCTATCGGCGACGTGACCACCATCATGCTGTGGAACAAAGGCGTCATTACGGCAGCCGGCGTCATCACTGAAATCTTCATCCCATCACTCGTCTCGATGGTCATCCCAGCCTACATCTTGTCGCTGTCGCTGAAAGGTGAGCTGACCTTTACGGCCAGTCAGGCACAGACCGTAGGAGCCAGCGAGCTGACAACCTCGCAACGCAAGACCATCTTCTTTCTTGGTGTCGGCGGACTCATCTTCGTACCCATTTTCAAGACACTGACCCACCTGCCGCCGTTTGTGGGCATCCTGCTCGTGCTCGGTGTGCTATGGACGGTCACTGAAATCTTCTATGCCAATCTGAAGGAACAGGAAGAGAAGGGGGCCATGCAGAAGCGCGTCACCACCATGCTGACCCGCATCGACATGTCCACCATTCTGTTCTTCCTCGGCATTCTGATGGCTGTAGCCTGTCTGGAGACCATCGGCGTGCTCACCATGCTGGGGCAGGGTCTGGACGCAACCTTCGAGGGCAACCACTATCTCGTGACGGGCATCATCGGTGTGCTGAGCAGCATCGTCGATAACGTGCCGCTGGTAGCCGGCTGCATGGGTATGTACCCCGTCCAGGCGGCAGGCGACATGGCCGTCGACGGCATTTTCTGGCAGCTGCTGGCCTACTGTGCCGGCGTGGGCGGCTCGATGCTCATCATCGGCTCTGCTGCAGGCGTTGTCGTCATGGGTCTGGAGAAGATTACCTTCGGCTGGTACATGAAGAAGATTACATGGATAGCCTTTGTTGGCTATTTGGCAGGTATCCTCATCTACTGGCTCGAGAAGACCTTCCTGTTCTAAGGTAAAAGTGAAAAGTGAAGAGTGAAAAATTTGCTACCGCCCATCTTGTTTGATTATGCAGGACAGCGGTAGCAAATTTTTCACTCTTCACTCTTCACTTTTCACTCTTCACTTTTCACTTCCACCGGTATGCGGAACCAGAAGGTAGAGCCCTTGCCCTCCTCGCTGTCGACACCGATGTAACCACCACACTTCTCTACGATGGCCTTACAAATGGAGAGGCCGAGGCCGGTGCCCTGGATGTAGTCATTCAGCTTGACAAAGCGCTCGAAGACAGCCGCCTGCTTCTCCTGAGGAATGCCCGTTCCCGTATCCTCACAATAGACATACAGATGGTTGCCGTCTTCCAGACGGTAGCCCACGCGGATGTGTCCCTGGTGGGTGTACTTGACGGCATTGGTGACGAAGTTGGTAATGACCTGCTGAATGCGACCATTGTCAATGTTGACGACCAGCGACGGCAGAGGATTGTCCTTCAGGAACTCGACACCCGGCTCCTGGACACGCTGCTGCAGCGACTGGCAGATGTCGTCGAACTCACGTGAGAAGTCGACCCATGCCGGCACCAGCTGCATGGCATTGGCATCAAAGTTGGAGAGTACCAGAATGTCGTTGATGAGGCGCAGCAACATGTCGCAGTTGTTGTGGATGACGCGTATCATCTCGCGCTTGTCGTCAGGCGACTCGATGGCCTGCAGCAGGTCAGAGAAGCCCACGATGGCATTGAGCGGCGTGCGTATCTCGTGCGTCATGTTGGCCAGGAAGACCGACTTGAGCCGTCCCGAGTCGTTGGCACGCTCGGTCTCGCGCTTCAGCTGCTCCTGTTTCTTCATGAGGCCGGTAATGTTGCGCCACAGGCCAAAGCTGCCCAACAGGCGTCCATCGTTGTCGTATTCCGGTATGCAGTTGACCTGTACCCACTGCAGTTCCGTCGCGCTCTGCGTAACACGGGGATGCATCTGTCCGACATAGACCAGCGGCTTGGACAGGGCCTCCGCCGGATTGGACAAGGCACGCACGAAGTCGTCATCCTGATTGACAAAGAGCAACTGCATGTCCTTGAGGGAGAACGAGCGCACAATAGTGCTCAGTCCGCTGTAGAACTCGATGCAGTCGCGGTCCAGACTGATGCGCCAGGCCTGCATCTTGCAGTTCTCCATCATGAAGGTCAGCTCGTCCTCGTAGGCCCTGATCTGCTCATTGGCCTTCTGTATCTGGGCATCGTTGAGCCTTGCACGGAGGTACATCTCACGCTCCTCGGTGACGTTACGTGCCGCAATGGCTATGTAGACTATCTGGCCTGCTGCGTCGCAGATGGGGTGCAGGCGTATCTCGAGGTAGTCGTGGATGTTACGCTCAGGCACGATGCTCTGTGTACAGATCCACAGCTCCTGCAGATTGGCGGGGTCGCAGCACTCGCGGAAAGGAGACGTCTCGAAGAGATTGGTCTTGGAGAAGTACTCGTCGTAGCCCTCGCTGTCGAAGTGGCAGATGTCACGCATCATCTTGTTGGCATCTATCAGCCAGCCGTCAGGGGTGTAGAACGAGAGACCGATGATGGAGTGTTCGAAGATGAGCTTGTACTTGCTCGTCAGCTCGCTCTCCTCCTGCTCCTGCAGGCGCAGCTCGGTCTCGTCCTTCAGCGTACTGATGACGTTGACAACATGCTTGGAGTCCGCCTGATACTCCGGTACGCTGACGTTATGCATATAGCGCCAGCGGGGAGCACCACCCCCGAACTCGGCATTCCAGCGGTAGCTGAACTCGGCACGCTTCAGTCCGCTATGGATAATCTGGCGGAACCAGTCGAACGTCTCTTCCCGGTCGTCAGGATGGACATGCTGCCGCCACTCGTCCAGCGTCACGCCGCCCTCGGGAAACACATGACCATAGAGCTGATAGATATAGCGTTCGCGCACACTATAGCGCACCACATTGTTGGCACTGATTTCCATGGCCCGCTGCATCATCGACGTGGTGGTGTTAGCCTTACTCATGCGCTGGCGTACACGCCGCAGAATCATACGATTGGACACCAACATGATAAAGAAGGCCACGATGACTATCAGCATCATGACGAAAGGCAGGAACTGGGGTCTGCTTATGGTGGCTAACAGATATGTAATAGATAGTAGAGTCATATATTCGATGTTTCGTTGGATTAGACATTAGACAATATCGCGTTTCTTCTTGATGGTCTTAGCCATACAGGGAATGGTCACCCAGACGGTGGTTCCCTTGTTCTGCTCGGACTGTACCTCAATGGTGCCGCCCATCTGTTCGACCAGCGCCTGCACGATGGGCATTTCGAGACCCGTGCCGCAAATCAGCTGGTCGTCCACCCGTGCAAAACGCTCGAAGATATGAGGAAGCGCCTTTTCGCTGACACCCGTACCGGAGTCTTCGACGGTGATGGTGAGCTCGCCATGGCGGTATTCATACTTGGCACGGATATAGCCTTCCTTGGTGAAGCCGACAGAATTGCCACAGAGCTTCTGGATGACCATGCCCAGATGCTCCTGGTCAATATTGACCACCAAGTGATCGTAAGGATTCTCCACGAGGGTCTTCACAGTGGGGTTGACACTGCTCCAGCCCATCTGACAGTGGCTGTCGAAAACCTGTGCAAAGTCAATGTCCGACTTGTTGTACTCCAGCATGTTGGCATCGAGACGCGACAGGAACAGGATGTCGTTGACCAGCCCCAGCAGGGTGTTGGAGTTGCGTTTGATTTCCTCCACAAAGACGGGCTCGTCAGCCGGATCGTGCTCTGTCTCAAACAGCTCGGCAAAGCCCACCACCGTATTCAGCGGCGTACGGATCTCATAGCTCATATTGGTCAGGAACGACTGCTTGAGCAGCTCAGTCTCCTGAGCCTTCTTGGTCTCGACGGCCAGCCGGCGCTCCGTCTCCACCATGTCGGTCATGTTGCGGCAGAGGCCGAAGTAGCGCTCCACACGTCCCTCGCTGTCCTTCATGGGCACCATGTGGAACATCAGCCATATCTGACGCCCCTTCTGGTCGCGAATCTCAGTCTCGATGGTCTCCATGATGGGATAAGGCGTCAGGTGGTCCATGCGGTTGAGCACGCTGGACACGTTACGGCGGAAGCGGAGTGTTGCCAGTCGGATGCAGCGCAGCTGCGAGAGTTTCAGGTGTCCCTCGTCGACATTGCGCGACAGCTCCAGCGTGAAGGACTCCGGATAATAGTTCACCAGTCGCACGTCACTCACACGAAGGGCGTAGTTGATTTTGTCAATATAGGTCTGGATGTCGTCGTTCACCTTCTGCAGCATGTGGGTACTCTCCTGCTGGTGGTGGTACGACTCCACCATCTCCGTCACGTTACGCCCGGCCATAAAGAAGCCTTCCAGCTCGCCCTGTTCGTCGCGGATGGGATTGATGGTCGACTCGTAGTACATCTTACCATGCAGCTGGGATTCCGGCAGGACATAATGCTCATCCTGCAGGTGATCGAAATCAACCATCGACGTCGTACGGGTGTTCTCCAGTTTCTCGAAGGCGATGGTACTGAAGAAGGGATTGTTCTGAAGCAGGAAGTTGCCTTGCAGCACCATGTCACGACTGGGTACGTTGAACGACTCGCAAGCCTTCTCGTTGATGTCGCGCAGGACACCCTTGCTGTCGTAGTAGAGCATATCGATCAGCGAGGTGTTGAAGACGGTGTGGTAGCGCATCAGCAACTGGTTGACCTTCGTCTGTCGGGCCTGCTCGTCGGTAACGTCGTGCAGAATGCCCAGCAGACTGCTGGGCTTGCCTTGTTCGTCGGTATCGATAATGGATAGCTTCACCTCGTAGTTGCGCTGTTGGTCCACCCTTTTCGAATTGCTCCGTAAAGACACAGAAGCCGCCGTGCGCCGCCCCTCGCAAATATCAAATATCTCCTTGCGCATCACTTCAAAGTCGTCGCGGTCGAAAAATTCAGAGAACTCCACCGGGTTGTATTCCTTATCGTACTCACCCTTGTCCGACAGGGTAATGTAGTGACGTTTACCGACGTCGTACAGCCACAGGCGCAGGTTGCCCGTCTGCAAGACCAGTGCCAAACGACCGTTCAGGCTCTGGCTCTTCATTTTCATATCCTGCTCGCGGAACAGATAGAGTCTGTTGTAAAACAGCAGGACAAAAACACTGATCAAGAAGGCAGCCATGACATATACCAGGATGTGGTCACCGTCGAAGGCTTGCTTCACCACATTTACTTGGGCCGACAAGAGTATATCAAGATTCATAATTGAAGTAGGTTTCGCTATTGGATTTGAGTATTATAGCGTACAAAGATAGGGAAAAATAAATCATTTACCAAATTTTTTCCTAATTTATTTTGCATTTTGCCTACTAATTCGTATCTTTGCCAAAAGAAAAACTAATTCATTCAGAAATTATGATAGACGTAAAACAGACATTAGCCGCAGCAGAAGAGCGCATGGAGATGGCAGCCCTGTTCCTGGAGGAGGAGCTGAACCGCATCCGCGCCGGACGCGCCAACGTAGCCATCCTGGATGGCGTACGCGTAGAGTCTTACGGCTCGAAAGTTCCCTTAAACCAAGTTGCCAACATCTCAACGCCCGATGCCCGTACCATTGCCATCAAGCCGTGGGACCGCAAGCAAATCAAGGATATTGAGAAAGCTATCATGGACAGCGACGTAGGCATCACGCCGGAGAACAACGGTGAGATTATCCGTCTGGGCATCCCCCAGCCTACCGAGGAGCGCCGCCGCGACCTGGTGAAGCAGTGCAACAAGATAGCCGAGAAGGCCAAGGTGGAAGTGCGCAACGTCCGTGGCGACATCAAGGACAAACTGAAGAAGGCTATCAAGGACGGACTCTCTGAGGACAACGAGAAGGATGCTGAACTGGAGTTGCAGAAGATTCACGACAAGTTCATCAAGAAGCTCGACGAACTGATAGAGGCCAAGAACAAGGAAATCATGACTGTCTAAGCGGTGAAAGGCTTAGTCATTAAGAACACCGGCAGTTGGTACACCGTCCTGACGGACGATGGACCGACTGTCGATTGTAAGATAAAGGGCAACTTCCGCCTGCGGGGCATACGGAGCACCAATCCTGTAGCCGTAGGCGACCGCGTGGACATCAAGACCAATGCAGAAGGGACGGCCTTCATCACCGAGATAGAGGACCGCCGCAACTACATCATCCGCAAGAGCATCAACCTGTCGAAGCAGAGCCATATCCTGGCTGCCAACGTAGACCAGGCGCTGCTGGTAGTTACCGTCAGCAAACCGGAGACCTCGACCACGTTCATTGACCGCTTCCTGGCCTCTGCCGAGGCCTATCGCGTACCCGTCGTGCTCATCTTCAACAAGACCGACCTGCTGACAGACGACGAGCTGCACTACCAGCATCTGATGATCCAACTCTACGAGACCGTGGGCTACGAGTGCCGTGCCATATCGGCTGAGACGGGCGACGGTGTGGAGGAGCTGCGCCCCCTGCTGGACGGTAAGATTACCCTGCTCAGCGGCAACTCCGGCGTGGGCAAGTCGACGCTCATCAACCGCCTCGTGCCTAACGCCAACCTGCGCACAGCAGACATCAGCGACGCCCACCAGACAGGTATGCACACCACCACCTTCTCAGAGATGATTCCACTCACAGGGGGACAGTCCCCCTGTGCGCCAACCTCACAGGGGGACAGTCCCCTTGTGAGAAGCTGGCTCATCGACACCCCGGGCATCAAGGGCTTTGGCACCTTCGACATGGAGCGCGAGGAGCTGACCAGCTACTTCAAGGAAATCTTCGAGTTCTCGAAGCAGTGCCGTTTCTCGGACTGCACCCACACCCACGAGCCCGGCTGTGCGGTGCTCAAGGCCGTAGAAGACCACTACATCGCCCAAAGCCGCTACCAGTCGTACCTCTCCATGCTGGACGACAAGGACGAAAACAAATACCGCGAAGCCTATTGAGCCTCGCGGTGTTTTTTATTCATCCCATCTGCATCATTCATACAGATAGAACATACGCTCCATCAGCTGCCACTTCTGGTCGGAGGTGGCTCCAGGCTTACAGTCCTGGAACATAGCGACATAGGCCTCCCACTCCTCCTGCCGCGGCAGGGAGGCCAGACGGGCCATCGCCGTGTCCCAGTCGAAGTCGAGGGCCGTCTCGACAATCATGAACAGGCGGTTGCCCAGCAGATATATCTCCATCTCCAGAATGCCCACCTGCTGAATGCCGGCCTTAATCTCCGGCCAGAAGTGGAAGCGGTCGTGAGCCTCCTTGTACTTTGCTATCAGCGCTGCATCGTCCTTCAGGTCCAGCGTCTGGCAGTAACGTTTCACGGGTTGTCCGTACTCTTTCTGTTTGTAGCCTTCAGTTTTCATCATATTCGTTTCCTATTTTTAATTATTAGTAGCGCAGCTTGATGCTCTCCTTGCCAACCTTTAGGATATAGAGGCCCGGACGAGACAGCGGCAGACTGATTTGGTCGCCATCGGTCACGCCCTGATGCAGCAACACCCCCCGCAGGTCGTACAGGCTAACGGTCGTGCCCCGGCCTGCGTGGCTGACCGTCAGCTGACCACCGCTGAGTGTATACGTCCACTGACCGGAAGCCGTCAGGTCGTCAATACCTGTAGGTTCTATCACCGCATTGATGGCCAGCGACTTACATGCCGGCATTGGCAGCGAGTACTGGGCACCGTTGACGGTGCTGGTGGTCTGCGAGCCATTGGCATTGGTCTGCACCAGTCTCCAGCCCGTCACCTGCTGACCGTCAGTGGTCTCTCCCCGCAGCGTCATGTTACGCCCGGCAAAGAACTTGCCGTCAAACAGCCCTTCGCTCAGCGGGATGTCATTGATGCTGATGCGCACCCCGGCACGTGCCGCCGGCTCCGTCTCCTTGTTGACTGTCAGCACGGTAGGTGTGCCCAACTGGTAGAAGTCGGCCAGCTGCTGATAGAAATAGTTCGTACGCTGCGACAGCCACTGGCGGGCCGTATTCAGCTCGTTGGCATAGTTTATCCAGCCATTGTTGGCCTGCTTATGGAAAGTATATTCGTACCTGATCTGTTCGTACATCGGATCCCATACAGCGCGCGTGCCCCGCTCGTTCATGAAGTCGCCCATGTAGACCGCTGCGCGGTCCAAGAACTGACGGCGGAAGTCGGCGTCGTCCATCAACCGGCGGAACAGCATGGTGGCATCCTCGCTGTTGGCACCCCAGTCACGGCTACTGTCATAGTGTGGATGATAGAGCCACTGCAGCGTCTTGTAGTTGGCCGACGAGCCATAGAGGCCCAGTCCGAAGTCGGTATCCTTGGCTATGAAGCGCCAGCGTCCGCCCGCTGCCCTTGGCCTCCACATGACAATGTTGTTGCCGGGGAAGTCCTGATTGTTATAGTAGAGGTTCATCACCATCAGGTTGCTGAACTCCGTACAGTCCATCCACTGTTCGTACTCTGCCAGCGTGTGTCCCTCCTGGCGGTAGAAGGCCTTGAACTGGTCGTGGTTCACCCAGTCGCCCTCCTTCAGTTCCTCCCAGTTCTCAAACAAGTCAATATCCTCCTCGCCGTCGTAGTTAGTATAGACATTGTCTTCGTTGGCACGCTCACGGATGTTCAGCATCCCCTTGTAGACGCCGTTCATATAGACGATGGCCGGCCGCCAAGCCTGCCAGTCGAGGTCGACATGGCTGGCCATGGTGCGCTGGATGACGGCATCGCGCATGTAGAGGTAGTCGAAGTCGTTGCCTGCATTGCGCAGCACCAGCGACTTGAACTCCGTCAGCCCTGGTTTCTGGTCCGGGAAGAACTCGTACGACATTCGCTTGGTGCCAAAGCGCTTGTTGGCATAGACGGCCAGCGACTTCAGCTTGGCCCCACGCGAGGCACCGCCCTGCACACGCACCTCTCCCAGCTGGTTCAGCTTGCTTTTCTTCCCGGCCTGTTCGAAATACTCGATATTGACAGGCCGACGCCAGTCCACGGACTTCTCGGACGAGTTGTTGGCAATGATGCCCAGCTGTGCGTCGTACCAGTAGCGGTTGTCCGTCACCAGCGAGACGACGGGCAGCGTCTGCTCGTGCGACAGGAAGACGTACGAGTGGGTGGTGCTGCGGGGCGACAGGTAGCCGTCACAGAACAGCTTAGCCCTGACGGCACAGGTGCTGTTAATGGTGATGGGCGAGCTGTACAAGGCGCTGTTGGCCTGTGGCTCACTGCCGTTGGTGGTATAGCGTATCACCGTCCCCTCGGGTGCTCCTTCGGGCAGCGTCAGCGACAGGCTGAGCGTCTGCTGAGTGGTAAACACCTTGCCGGGTTCGCTGAACACCGGCTCATCCAGAATGTCCTTATACAACTTCCCGCTATTGGCAGCGCCCGGTGTAGGCATGCTCTGATAGCCCCACTTGTTGCTGTTCTCGGTCTCTCTGCCATAGGCGATATTGGGAGCCGGCTGTTTCTTCAGCCCCGTCACCTGGTCGTCCACCTCACCGCCAAAGAACAGGTAGACGGCAGCGCCCTTGCCCGAATCCAGCCGGAACGGGGTATGCATCCCGCTGCCCACCTTGTCGCAATAGACCAGTGCGAAGCCACCGGGAGCCACGGTCTGTTGCGGCAATAGCCACGCATCGGCCGCACTGTCCGTCAGCCCTACCTTGTATTTACCCAGGTTGACAGGTGTGGGACTGCTGTTGTACAGCTCTACCCACGAGTCTGGAAAATCGTTCAGCTCATCCCGCACACAATCAATGTTCGACTGCATCAGCTCGTTGATTTTCAGCATGCCTTTCGTCTCGCCATAGTCGGGCAGCTTCTCCAGTTCCAGATAAATGCGGCGCACGACAATCGTCGCGGGGCGGTCAGTCTGCAAGGCAGCCTGCCAGACGTGACCGCGCCGGCTGTTCTCCAAGTCTACATAAGCCTTCTGCGTGCCCGACTGCATGTAGTTCTTCCCCCATGTATTATCGGCATACTGCACCATAGGCTGCACCACGCAAGGCGAGGGTGCTGCCAGTTCGAACACCAGCCGCTTGTACTTTGACCAGTCCGTGTCAAGCCATGCCGACAGTCCGCCCCAGGTGGTAGCCTTGTACGTTATGGTACCATCGGCGTTGTGCGTGGCAGACTCTCCCTGTCCCCAGCATCCCTTGAAACGTGACGTAATGTCGACAATATCATCGTCGTTCTGCGCCTGCACGCCGACAGCAAGCATCAGAAGTGTCAAAAGGCTTGTAGTTCTCAACTTCAGGTTCATCTTTAGGTTTTTAGTCAGTTAAGTGCCTGCAAAGATACGAAATAAAAGTAAAAAGCCCAAATTAATTTGGTTTTTCGTTCGGTTTGCACTAACTTTGCACCCATGAATCTGAAAGACAAGCATATTGCTTTGCTGCTTTCCGGCGGTGTCGACTCCAGCGTAGCACTCTACGAACTGGTGCGTCAGGGACTGCAGCCCGACTGCTTTTACATCAAGATAGGCCCCGAGGAGGAAGAGGAGTGGGACTGCTCCTCCGAGGAAGACCTGGAGATGGCAACAGCCGTCAGCCACAAGTACGGCTGCCGGCTGGAGGTCATCGACTGTCACCGTGAGTACTGGGATCAGGTGACGCGCTACACCATGGACAAGGTGCGCGCCGGCTTCACCCCTAATCCCGACGTCATGTGCAACCGCCTCATCAAGTTCGGTGCCTTCGACCAGAAGCGCGGCCACGCCTACGACGTCATAGCCACCGGCCACTACGCCCAGACGGAGGAAGAGCGTGTGTTGGACGAATCCGGTTCGTCCAATACCCTCAAATGGCTCTGCACCAGCCCCGACCCCGTGAAGGACCAGACAGACTTTCTGGCCCAGATCTACGACTGGCAGCTCAGGAAGGCGCTGTTTCCCATTGGTCACATGATGAAAGAAGAGGTTCGTGCCATTGCCGAGCGCGAACACCTGGCTCCCGCCCACCGCAAGGACTCGCAGGGCATCTGCTTCTTAGGCAAGATCAACTACAACGACTACATTCGCCGCTACCTGGGCGAACAGCCTGGCGACGTGATAGAGCTGGAGACAGGCCGTCTGATAGGCCGCCACAAGGGACTGTGGTTCCACACCATCGGCCAGCGCAAGGGCATGGGCTTTAGCGGCGGTCCCTGGTTTGTCATCAAGAAGGACGTCGAGCGCAACATTCTCTATGTAGCCCACGGCTACGACCCCGGCACGGCCTACAAGCAGGACTTCCTGGTGCGCGACTTCCACTGGCTGACCGTCCCATACGAGCAGATTAATCGCACAGGGGGACAGACCCCGTGTCCGACACCTCGCACAGAGGGTCTGTCCCCGTGTGAGGTGACGTTCAAGATTCGTCACACCAGCGACTACTTCCACGCCACCATGACGCCTCAGCAGGACGGCACCTTCGCCATCCACTCCGAAAAGCCCATCCACGGCGTGGCTCCCGGTCAGTTCTGCGTGGTTTACGATAATCGCCACCACCGTTGTTACGGCAGTGGCGAAATTACAGTATAGTTCTCTTATCCTTTTTTACTTTGCAACGACCTTCGTGGTGCGTGTCGTACCGTCAGCCAGCGTCTCGCGGATGATGTTCAGACCGTGCTGCAGGCGAGCTGTCTGACGACCATCAGCCGTGAAGTACTGGCGACCGGCCACCTGTGCACCAGCCTTCAGCGGGGCTACAGCGGAAGGATTGGCCGACGAGGCCGCCTCGCTCAGCACGCCGTAGGCACTGATGGCCCGCACCGTCACCTGGCTGCCCGTCGTGCTGGTAGCAGTGGTTATCGTAGCCACGCCGTCGGCCACCACTAAGTAGTACTGGGCGTAGCCCGTAGCATCGCTCCACGACACGTTGCTGCCGCTGACATAGATTTGCGGAGCAGGCAGGATAAAGC